>Ga0247782_1000404_pt1 | contig 31711 bp, 19 predicted proteins | sample UWRJL019104C5_FD_179928 | JGI IMG/M metagenome (GOLD analysis project Ga0247782, IMG submission 179928) | Plant litter microbial communities from Arlington Agricultural Research Station in Wisconsin, United States - UWRJ-L019-104C-5 | ecosystem: Environmental > Terrestrial > Plant litter >...
CAGTGAGGGTAAGAACAATGCAGCAACCAGCACCGGAGTCGCGCGTACCGCCGAGACCTCTATAAAGACTCCTGCCCCCGGCGCCCTAGAGTCCCGCAAGGACGAGGAGAAGCCGGCCACGGCCCGAGAGCATATTGACAGCGCGGCTCGGGTCTTGATCCGCCGGGCTATCCTCGCGTCTTTAAATAAGCGTTTGGAGAAAACCACGGGCAGAGAGCACAAGCTGGATGTCCTGGACTGTTTGCTGGCCTCGGGCGAGGATATGATCCGCCAGAAGCAGCGCGAATTAGAGGCCCTGCAGGAGAAGATGGAGTCCATCGAGCACAAGAAGAAGAAGATTCTTCAAATGCCTCGAGAGCCCCCATCGCCCACCGATGCCAGTGCGAAGCGGGAGTCATATGCTCCAGTAATCGGAGAAGGAGGTAAGTGATATGAAACTGGGGTTACTCTCTTTCTTGGTCAACCGACACCCTTCTCCTCTTTTCCCGAGTGCAAAGAAGCAGGTTCTAATACCATATCCTATTTCGGCGCTATTAGTGCCAACATCCCTTCGACAGCGCGGTATTTCCGTCTCTGGTGCCTGGGCCAACGGGACTGAGAGTGCCAAAGACACGAAGGGCAACGACACCCCTTCATCGACCGAATCAAGCTCTTCGTCTTTCGACATCGTCGAGAACGCACCCGAGAGACCTAAGAAGGTGACTTTAGAGAGCGTCAGTGACGACACCGAGTCCGACGCTTGGGCCAAGAGTCGTCAAGACAACTCCGAGTGGCATAATGATAGCGACTGGGTTATCGACACCACCTCTGAGCGCCGTCGTAACAAATCCGACTGGACCTCCGACACTCGGGCCAAGAGCCGTCGAGACGACTCTAACTGGGTCATCGAAACGCGGACCAGCAAGGAGAGGGCCAAGCGCCACGTTGACGAGGATAAGATAAACGACAGCGTGAAGGTCGACAACTGGACCGGCAAGATCCGCCTTGGTTCGCAGTGGCAGGTCCCAGAATCGAGGGGAGCTGCACACAAGGAAGCTGGGCCCGTGCGGGGCGTTGCTTCTGTCTGGTCGCGGCATTCATCGAACGATGACTGGGCCATGCCAGCGTCAAACGAAGACGGTGATGACGACGACTTCGTCGTCATCCGCGAAGACCCTGGCCAGGCGGAACTTACTATGTCTGGTGGCCGTCAACCTACTAGTCAGGCTACTTGGTGGTGAGAACCATACTAGATAGGGTCGGCAATACGCGCTTTTCACTTCCATGTAGACTGGACACAAAAGGGGGGAAAGCATTGCTGGTTCATGGAGTGACGAGGCGCCCTGCGATGACGTAGAAGTATGATACTGGGAGACCAAGAATGGAACGACAACTACTTCTAATTGTACTGAACGAAAAGTAGGCTAGCAGAAAAATGGTTGTCATATTGAAAGGTTTCCCGGCTACTCGTGTAGTCTGGGCCTACAGTAGCAATTATACCTACAGAACATAGATGTTCCATCCAGGACGTGATAATCAGATAGGAATGACTACTTAGTATACTGCAGAGACATGACCCGCCTCGTAAGAATAGCTCATGTGTAAAATGGAAATATACAGGCCATGTAAAATGACACCTTCTCATTGAGCATTCCCACTTGTGATAGGATTGTTCGCTAAAGATGTAATGTGACGTACAAAAACAATCTACTTCAAGCAACACTAGGACATGGCAGAATTACATAACCTAGCATGGAACAAAGGTTCATTTATCTTGTTACGAGTATATATCATAACCGATGAGGCCGTTCCCTCCCTCTCTAGTTGAATTGTACAGTACATTTCGGAAAAGAAGCCTACAACCAGCAGCGCTCTCTCACTCTCATTCATTCCATACATCCTTCCATCCATCCATCCGTCGTGGGGTCATTATGTAAAAGTCTATATGCAATAGACATGATACATCTATGTATGTGTGCATGCATGAATGATGTTGGCTCTTTGAAAACCAGGAACTCCTTTAACGCCGATGCTGAATATTTTTCAGCGTTTGATTTGCCTACTCCACTGTCCCCGAGACGAAGGGGCCCGAATTGTCGTATCTACACTTTGACGAAGAGGTACCTACTGGGGCTGGAGATAGAGCTTCTAGCCCTGTGACTTATAGATGGTGGTGGGGGAGGAAGCAAAACTATAAAACAGAAGAAGACCGCTCTTTACTGTCGTTATAACCCGTCCCAGTCGTGCTGCTGCTGTGTCTTTTGGGTGTCCGCCGGTTTGTAGCTACGGTATCCAGGATAAGCGCTGCCTCCACTGGGGTTTTGTGAGGGAGCTGGCGCTGGGGTTAACGCTGCTGGAGCAGGGCTTGTCCGGGGGTTGGAGCGACTGTATCCAGAGTTGAAGTCGAACCCGCTATTATTTCGAATTGGAGATAGGGGAGGTGAAGGTCGGGCGTAGGGATCTGCCGCTGCTGGCGGGACGGGAAAATCGTCTTGGGCGTCGTTCTGGTAGGCTTGATGTCCCGCCGAATACGGCTGCTGAGGGTACTCATCTCGCGCTCGGGAAGGCTGGGAATATCCGTATCCCGCCTGTGGACCAGGAGATCTTCGAGCGTTGTTTCCGTAACCGTAACCTGCCTGTGCACCTGGAGATCTCATCCGTGTTGGGTTCTCATATCCATAGCCCGCTTGAGGTCCCGGCGACTGTCGGGATCTAGCATATCCGTCGTTAGTCGCCATGCCCTGATATTGAGTGTTGGCGCGGTTGTAGGAAGTGGGTGTCTCGCTGCGCCCGTATTCGTCATTATAAGGTCTGGGGCTTCGTGAATGCGGATACTGGAAGTGGCTATGGTCCACGTCTCCCTGATCATATCCGTCGTCATAATTGCGATGCGGTGGTGGCCGTCGGCCTAGCGGGCCGGCCGTCGCTACTCCAGTCATGTTGTTCATATTAGCTGGCGAATCTTGATGGTCATAACCATAATTGTCATATCCGTTGTAGCCCTGCTGGTTTGAGCCATAGGGGTCAACATCGTTGTGCCCAGCCGCCATGTATCCGTTTGGCCCGCCGGTGCCTGCTGGCTGACCATAGGGGCTCATATTTCCGGGTGACATTGCACGGGGGGATGTTGCATGAGATCTGTTGGGCATACTATTGAGCATAGAAGTTTGGGCTGCTTGCGGCTTCTTCAGAGGTTCCATTTCAACAGCTTCCTCTTCTACCAGGACCTTTTTGGAGTTGGCATCTTCCCAGGTCGGCATAGCAGGCAACGAGTCGGCGTCTTTCTTGTTACCGGTGTCAAACTCGGCATATTGTGGCACGCTAGGCTTCGCGGTGTCAAAACCGGCGTGCATTGGTGCCTGAGAACGATACCCCTGGTCATGATTAGGGGGGACAAACGGTTCGTCCAGGTATTTATTACGCTTGCCTCGAGGAGGATCGCATAAACCACAGCATTGGCCACAACACTTCAAGCAGTAACAGCACTCGCAGCAACATGATAGACCGCAGCAGCAACAGCGGACGATACACCAGACAATAGAAAGAATAATGAGACCGCCGATGACGATCAGCGCAATAACAGGCCACCTATAGAGCAATCAGTCTCTTGCGAGTTTGTCCTCGAGGGTCTATGATCCAGATTTGTAGACGTACTTGCAAAAGTTGGCTTGCATGCAATTATCCCAACTTGAAAAAGCAGTTGCAGCATCGTTTATCTGGCTCGAGATGTCGCTGGCGGACTGGCGTTTATCCAGCGCAGCAACGGCGCTGCGAGCCAACAGCTTCACAGCCGCGTCCTTCCAGCTGCCATGCTGGAGGCTGCGCTCCATCGCAATCCCGATGTGCGGCATCTCCCCTTCTTCCTAGCCGGTCTCCTAGCACATACGACTTTCCCCTAACGGATAACAAGCAAATGACAAAATTTTCGCAGGCTTTGCAATGTCGCAGTTCATTAGGGTATCTTAGTTATCGCTTTGGTGGTAGTTGTATGATCGGCTGATCCGTCCAGGATCTTCCCGTTCTCCAATAATCCAATCCAATCCAATCCACAAACTGTATACTGTTTCTTGTTCGTAAACCGGGCTGGTGCTCGACCGCTGATAATATAATGCTCAAAACAAAAAGTTCAACCGGGTTTCCCGCTCCCGCTTTTGCCAGCTGCTGTGTCGTATCGAGGCGTGACGAGAGATGTGGAAATAACCAACGATGTCAGAGTCGACGTCTTCTTTGTCAAGGAATGGCAACGGATACTGGCTGTGCGATGGCGAAACAAAGCGATTGTGATTAAAGCCAACGATGGACAGTGACAAGGCGGTAATAATCAAATGACGCAGAAACGGCCGATCTCCCAGGCACTATTACAAGATAAAGAACGACTGCCCACAGGAGCAAAAATGTGTGGACTAAGTGCCGCTCTTCATAAGAGAGTGTCGAGGATCAAAAACAGAGAGCGAGAAGAAAGAAATGAAATCCAGCGATCCCCCCAAAAGACCACCTGAACTCGCAAACTGCACCACCACCTGCATGCTGCAGGTACAATCGCATGGCTGGGTAGAGCGGAATGGCGCGCCCAGTTTTCGCGCCCTGAATCTTGTCCTGAATTTGTAGAGACCCCTGAGAACAGCCCCGCCAGACGGCCTAAACCCCTGTAGACCCTACGCTAGTCAGTACAGTAATGTCCTCTTTGGGACAAGTCTCCGGGGAACATCCATTAAACAGGTACGCTCTTTATCCAAAGTTCCAAGATAGCATTCTCTTGATGCTGTCTTCTTTAACCCAGTAACGGTAGGCATTACATGACATTGACATTGTGTTGTGAGACATCGTCACTCAGCGGGTACTCACTTTTTCACTGATTGACAGCTTTTGTCGAGAGCCATTGGTTTGTCTCGACATCCTGGCCTCTGACACTCGAACCACTTGCAGAAGGAGGCTGTGTAAAAGAAACAGACAACCCCCCTTCCCCCAGGCTGCCTAGACGTCACAGACTTTTCGGTCTTCATGCTGCGGGAAAGGGCGTTCGTTTGGCGCTGCCGGAAGCCGTATCGTACCATAGGCCATAACCCCCAAACTGACCAGCTTCAAGTTTCCTTTCCCATGTAGGTAGCCTACTGTATGCTGGAAGTAGTAATTTCTTGTGTAAGGCTGAACAAGGTCACCGAATAAGCGACAGCGAAGATGCTGCCGGTGACAACTTAAAGTATGTTTCATTACGCTATGCCATTTCATTAGTCTAGCTGGGGCTAACTGACTAACCCGCCGGTCAGTTCACCTTGTTTCAAGTTGGAACAAAACGCTGACTAAAAATTGCTATGATGAGCAACAAAAATACATACTATGTATGTAGACTCGACCACCGCTATGACCCGCCAACTCAAGCCCTATTTGACTTGGTTGAACGACTGCAGCTGGTTCTAACTTACAGGGACCTTGATACGTATATATGTAGGCTGTAAGCTGTTGATAATCTAGAGGCACCAAGCGCGGCTATTTTAGTCGTTATTATCTGTCCCGTGTCTTCGTTATGTACGTGCAAGCCCTCGCTCAGCGGCTTGACGCCATGGTCTACCTACCTACCTACCTACCTACCTACATAGAGTGTCTCTATCTTACGGACAGCCTACCTAAATGCACAAACCATCGTTCAAATGCCTCTCGGATCCCTAAATCTGTGCGCTGCCGAACAGGGTTGGTAATTCCTGATTTGCGTATTCTTGCTTTCCGACTAACCACCTGCTAAGCTTCCCTCCGTACAAGAAACTCGAAGAAAACGCTAATCCAGATAAGCGCTTAGCTGACCTAGTTGTGTATAGACATAGTGGACAAAAGAGGTGATTATTATTCTGCTGGATAACGCGGCTCTACGCATGTATGTATGCGTCTTGATGTGAACCCTGCATCACTTTCAATCTCTGTGGTGAGAGTATATAAGGCAGGGTCTGAGGAATACGAAGACTCTTCTCAGCGGCACAGAATGCTAATAAATTATCCATAGACCTATCGTTGGATTTGTAGACATTGAAAGCCGGCTAGGATGTTGGAATGGCAAACCATTTACGATGGGCTGAATAGAGGTGGCGTTACTCGTAGGACTTGTACGCGCCTAGCTAAAAGCAACTGGAAATGATTTTTACTGTTCAGCCCTCAACAACGTGGATAGCGAGATTGTAGGGTTGGTAAGGTAAACATCTGTAACACAACTGGTAAAGTTGATGAGATGACTAGCTGGGGAATTCTCATGAGCATAGAAAAGGACTTGTGATTCCCAACCTGCGAGGAAGAGAAGACTCTCTCATTTTGCTATATCAGCTTGGTTATTAAATGGGTAGAGGCCGGGAATAGCTGCTGGGCATAATCGAAAACTAGTCGTGCCTGGCTAGTAGACAGAATCCGCTGTCGGCCTGGCCATTTAGCTCATATCATCATAGAATACCACGCCTGGTCCTAATTGGTGATCACAAGACGCTGGAGAGAGATGGCTCTTAATTTCGTACTAGCGACGTATATCGACACAGACCTATGTATACCACGGTACGCCTATACGCCAAATATGCCCTAGTTCCCAATATAAAATCGCTAAGGTAGTGCAAAAGACATCTATCTATAAGTCACGGAACCACGAAACACACTGGATGATAGTCGTGGAGGAGTAATCGCAGCTACTCGTGGGGGACTAATTCCTTGAGCAGCTTGGCCCTATCCTCTTCGCTTCTGCTGCTTTCTACGACTGTCTGGCCGTCAAGCTCCGGGTTATACTCCTCATGCCCGTTCCCGTTGTTGTTCTTGTTTCCCCCGCTCTTCCGCGTCACAGCCGACTTTCCTGGCCTCAACATGCGCACACTGTCACTGCTTTCGCCGCTAGTTGAATCATCGTCGCTATCATCAACGATGGTATCGTCGAATGGGTCTCTATCGTCCCCTCCATCCTGGGGGACCCGTTCGTGATCCACTTCCTTTTTCTTGATGAAGCTGTCGATGATGTAGTACTGGACAATGTTCATAGTAAGAGGAAATAACATCATGACGAAGACAATCTGCAGGCGTTCGTTGCCCTCCGTCCACTTCAAGGCCCAGTCTCCCACGCGTGATATCCACGGCAGTATCAAGAATATGAGCAGAACGCAGATCTTCATCCCGAATAGACCGCAGAAATAGATGACGGACTGTTTGAGCCACCACCACGCCTTGGGTGGACTACCGTAGTTGCCAGACTGTATTGACTCGATGGGTTTTCCCCAAGGTGTGTAGGCGATGAGGCCGGTCGTCACACGGAGGAGGATAATCAAGATCGGAATGCCAATGGTGGTCTAGTAATACAAGACAAGGGTTAACTTTAATGATGTCATACAGGGATGGAATCAATGCCGTAGCACGATGGTACTCACATCGATAGCTAAGTTTAATAGATAGAAAGAACATGGATTAGGAACGTAGGGAGCGTCGTCCCGTCGCAGCAACTTCGTGGCCGTTTCCACAGCTGTTGGCTCCAGTGTAATGGAAAACCGCCCGCTTGTGAGCATCGACATGAACACATTGGCGATGTGTACCAAAACGGAACCAAACACTTGCTTCGATACGTCGAAGAACCATATCTTTAACGGGCGCTGCGGTCGTTCACGCCAACGCTTGTAGACAAGCGAAAGCAGTGCCAGGGCGCCGAGCCCCAGCTGTACGAAGAGCGCAAAGGGGCCCAGCAACCTGCATTCACCGTCACCACCGCCCCCTCCGCCTCCGTTCCCTTCCGTGGCCGAACCGGTGGCCGAACCGAGAGTCGATATTATTGTCGATGTAGCTGCGGCGGCTATGGCGGATGAGGTGGCTTTGGTTAAGTCAGCCATCGTTGAGAGTGGCAATGGTACGCCGAAGCTGGTGGCTGCGACCGAACGAGTTACAACGGTGGGTATATCGATTATATCATGAAGGACAGAGGACGCAGTCAGCAAGACGATAAAGGATGTAATTATTCGCTCCACTGTCGCCAGAGTATAAACACAGGACTCAAAGATAGAAGAGGGAGACCAGAGGTAAGGCGGATGATCTACATTCGGTTTCGGTAGCCAGATCGGGGCGGCAATCGGGGTTGGCTTCCCCAGCAATGTCGCTGGTCCCGCTCGAATTGATAATTGAATGTAGAGGGGGATGGAGCACTAGTAACACCCGAACGAGTGTCGTCTGTCTACCGGGTACAGAGATGAAGAAACAGGAAGTGGAATTAGGTATGTAGTTGAACGCATGGAGGAAAATAAGGAGTTGTTCTCTCACATGTTGGTTCTAGCGCAGGTCTGTGCATGTGTTCTGGTGAACACCCCAACATGGTGACGAGTCGGTGACCCTGGCAGGCTTCAGCGACGGCTCCAGGCTCCCGTTCGCCCCACATATAATGCATATCGATGGGTAGCGGGTCGCTGCCATTGGTCTATTTTTGGACATGGCTGCCGGTACCTTTGTAAGATGTAAGGACTTATGTCTGGTAGGCAGGTAGATGCCTATGCCGTACTGTATAGCTCATATGTTAGCAGGGCAGATTGGCAGGAGACTCCGTTGTCCATACTACGTACTTATATTACGGCCGCCAGCAAGGTCGGAGCTTGAAAGCCTTTCTTACGCACCTAGCGAGTATAGTGAACCGTTGAGCTAAGACGGCATTAAAGAATAAACCTAGAGGTTTACGTATGACACCACAGCTCGTGCGTTTACCTCCCTAAGTAGTACCCATGTTTATACGGTTTATAGTTTTCGGCCACACTTCACAAGTTGAGGACCCAAAAGAATACGTAAGTAGTCATATTTATCATGTCAAGACAGAAGGCATGTTTTCATTCTCATGTAGAACTGAAACCCCTCTTCATCCGTGGAATAACATCACGGATCTCCTAGCAAAGAGCGCGTAGTATCGCCGTCGTTTCATAATACAAGAGTCCAGTACAACCATATCTGTAAAGAGCCGCTGCTTGTTTGGCCGCTCTGAGGAGCCGCATCGGCAGGGTTAGGAATAAAGAACCACAGGCGCTGAAAGAAGAATAACCGGTAGGACTATATATTGCCCTTCAAAATTCCGTTCTCGTGCAGCTGCGAGATGCCACAGGGATAGAACTGTGCTCGTGTCGTTTTGGTGCACTTTGTCAGCTCAGGAGACACAGATCTTGTCATGTCTCGGCGAGAGGAATCCTCGCATGAATGTGAGCGCGACTTTTCGTCGGGTAGGGCGAGTAACATCGGTCGGCTTGCTCTTCTTTTTGTCCATCACCGGGGCTGGCTTTTGCTCGATTGACGAGGACGTTGAAGCAGTAGTGGTGGTAGAGCTTGAGGAGGTAGAAGAAGATGACGGGACTGCAGACACTGCGCGAGCGCGGGCACGAGTCTGGAGCCTATCCGCAGGCCCGTCTAATCGTCAATCGATACCATACTGTTTCTTGAGCTGACCTAAACTCTCTTGGCGGGCCTGCACATCCTCTTTTGATTCCTTCATCTTAAGAGTTTTCTCTGGTTGGTGCCATAGTACTATATTCCGGTTAGCGCATTGAACAGACAGAGGGAGTCGTAGACAGATCAGGCACTGTGACTTACCAACAAGGTATCTATTTTGGAAGTTGAAGCCGTTCAGCTTCTCTAGAGCGTTCTTCGCATCCATAGCATTCCAGAAAACGACATATGCGGTTCCTTTGGTATCAAGCGATATGCCCTTCCGGATTTGACTAACTACCGTTAAGACCTCGAATAGACAAAAGGACATAGGAAATAAGGAGGCCGTACCGGATGATTCCCGTCTCGTCTGGGTCGAAGAGTTTGAAGAGGTCGCCGTCCGTGACTTCGTAGCTACATGAAGAGACATACATGTCAGAGTAAAGTGGCTAGACAAAGTCGCTTAACAGGATGTTCGGAATGACTAACTTGAGGTTCTTGATAAATAAGACTCTGTATCATGGCATGTTAGCGGGCTCTTCACATTTCCCCCGTTGCCAGCAGCGTGGCGGGCGGTCAGGGTAGGTAGGTACGTGAACTCACGGCAACTGCTCGGGGGCAAGCTTTCCGGCGCGACTCATATCTTGATGGCTGTGATGGATGCTAGATGCTCAAAGAACTTGCGGATACGGCACGCTGATGGCTGTGCTGGACGACTAGGCGATGGTTATCGATCGATCGTGGTGGTTTGGGTTGAAGATCGGGGTAGAAACCGATGCACGAGACGTGGTTCAATGGACAAGAGTTGGTTGGAGAAGTGACTGGCTTGAGATGAGCCTCGAATGGATAGATGGATGCATGGATGGACGGATAAGGTAATCAGTTAAGTATTTAGTATTATCTATCAGCGAATCCGCCCGCGAACCTTTCGGGGTGGCTTGGTTCCCCACCTTTTCTTTCCATTCTCTTGGCCGACATAGCCCACGTGATACAAATACCACCATATTCTGCACACTAACACTGTATCACATTGGGGGGCACAGTAGGTAGTACTTACCTTGGATAGGGGATGCTCGCCAGCGTTGAGACACCGGTTGGTGAATTACCTACGTTGCACTTAGATATTTGTAGTCATTGCGAGTGAGCAGTGACTGATTTTGACTATATCTCCCATGTTAACCTCAGGGCGATTATAAAACGAAGCCTATCGGGGTTATGCCTTTCCCCACGTTACTATCGGTATCATACAACGATTTAGCTACAAACTAAGGCCATCACATGTACAGCCGTAAACACCGGCGGTGTTCCCACCGGGTTGGAGACGGCCATATACAATGTAGGTAATGCAGTCCCGGCTACCGACTTTAGGAAACCTTAGTTCCCTACCTCATACATAGGAGTATGGTCTATCGCTTAGGTTCAAGACCTGGCTATACCTGTGTTTATACTTACGCGTTCTATACAAGCTCTAGAGAGAATGTGTTGGAACATCTTGTAAGTTGGTATTACTTCTATAACTACCACGTGTTTACCAAGCATTGGAGACGATACATGCAGGTACCTATACAAGTACTACACGCGCCTAATATGGCAAGTCGAGCCTGAGCAACAAGCAGGAGTAGGTACCAACAACATACTACCTACATATGTACCGATAGGTACTCAGGTATCTACTCGGCACAAAGCGACAATCAGCAAAGACTTCGCGAGCCCTTTAATCTAGGCATATGACTCCGATGAGTCTACTTGCATATCAGCAAACAAAGCAAGCAAACATCGTGGCTGAACCCGTTCTCATGGCACCTAACATATTGGTCTCCCCGGAGAGCTGAATAACCAAAACCGAACTCTGGTACCAGGTATAGAAAGCTCACCTAAGAATCGCTGGCCTGTTATAATCTCATGACGTTCAAGTGTCGGCAAAGAAATGCTACTTACTATGAAACTTATCTGCTATGCCTCCTAGCGTTTTTGCTCCACTGCCTTTCATACAACTCGAGCGCCACGTAGTGGTGAAGTAGACGGCACGGCCTACGATATATTTTATCTCCCGGCTGACTTTGACCTTCTCACCTCCCAGGAGACATTTGTGGGCTATATCCTTTCTTCAATGCTTATGTAGGTAGGTGCTACCTATCTACGTATGTTTTTCCACTTCAGCAGGAAAGACTCAGGCCAGCAAGGAATACTCTCGCCTAGTGGATGTCCCGTTTATCCCTTCTACACATTCATATTCCTTTGCCACAGATCCAATAGTATCCATTATAATACATTTGCATCCAGTAGGCATCCAGCATTTGATTGCATGTAAATTGATGGCTTATAGAGCAACTACTACAGCAGTATATCTACAGAATGTTTAGAGTAGTTATAGTACTATCTGGGGTCTTGTGGTTAATTCTGCCTACCACCTTAAGGTTATATTAAGTCTAGGCAGGCAATAGTATGCATTTACAGAATACCTACACATAGGCTTACTTTTGATAAGCTTGATAAAAGTTGTCTAAATGGATTTATTACCTTGGCCTGTGCAAAAGTGGGTACATCTGTACAGCAGTACTATTTCTTGGACCGGTACAGCATAGCTCAGGCTACATTATGTTTCAGCACGGTTAAAACCTTGGGTATCTCGGAGGTTCTTTGGTGGTCACCCTCAAAGATCCCTTGCAGGCTTAGATTGAATCCAGAAGCTCAGGACATCAGCGACGCTCACTTCCTCTGCTTCTGTCTTCTCTTAGTATCCTCCTCACCAAGGGCCTTTCTTTTCCTGCTCTGCGTACGAAAGTCCGGCGGCTGCCCCCTTCGCTGTGAATGAAGGTGTTTCCATCACACCGAGAACGGCACTAATTCTTCCACCCAATCTACCTCTCAAATGTTCGCCTCATAATACCGCTTTCGCAATCTAATGCCGTCTGCAGCCCCTTATCACTTACCCATGGTCTCGCCGTCTGCTAGGAAACGAAGACGTGAGGGCGATGACGAGTCGGCGCAGAGGTCTCTGTAAGCCTCCCACAGAGTACTGTCATCATCACACCACCCATTGTTCGAGCCGATACTAACATGATGTTTTACCTCAGTGGCTCTGCGTTCGGAACATCCGAGGATCTATTATCCGCCATCAATCATAACGAACGCTTCGTTATACCCTCGAGTCGAGGCGGGACTTCAGTTCTCAACTTGCCACGAAAGGTCATATCCCTACCCGTGAGCAAGAAGTTTCGCCTTCTTGATGACAACCATAACGAGCAACAAAATACTCATTACATCCACCATAATCCCATACAATCGGCCGCTCTCTCGCAGTCACAGCCATCACATTTTTCCCATGCTCACCCTGATCTAACCACGACCACATCTACCTCCGTATCACCCCAAACCCGACATACTGCCCGAACCAGCTCTTCGAACCTACTCAGTCCTTGCCACATATGCCACCGTAAGCCGACCAGGAAGTCCGACTTGGACTCATATGCTGATTGCATGGGTTGTGGCGAACGGACTTGTTTCGTCTGCTTACGGGCATGCCAAGGCTGGCTGCCAACATTAGACGAGTCCGGACCCGGACGTGTAGGGGGCGAAGAGGAGGATTTATCAGCATCCTTCACTATGCGGGATGCTGATGATGAAGAGGATACCCAGAAAGATTCTCATAGAGATGTCGAATTAGGGGGGCCAGAACAACGACATCAGAGACTGAAGCAAGGCGAGGGAGGAAACACTTCACCAAGTTGGAACGGTCGTGGACATCGTGCCGTCATATGTAGCCGGTGCTGCATCGAACGTGGGAGCGAAGGTGACGTCGTCTGCTTGGGATGCTTAGCTGGGATGGAAGGAGCCTAGGATGTCTCCATGACCGAAGCACATTGACATAATGGAAGACCGACGAACATTATTTTCTTAAGCAGGAGAAGCGTACGGGCACTCCCGACCTTGTCGCATCTTACAGAAAGCCATGCATTTCTCGCTGGAGAACTATATGAAAAGCTCACGAGGCATTATGATTTCATAATACGGAAGGGCGTTGGGAGGGAACCAACTATCCACTATTGCAACATTATTTCGATTAATCACATGGGTTGGGCCTTTTTGAGAAGGATTGCATGGACTTCTCTTTCGAAGCATTATTCTGGCGTACGTTGCATGGCGTTGCATGGCATGGTATAGCCTGGCAGTCCCCAGTCTTATCAACACTTAACAGATATAAGTATGTGGACAGGCATATTCCTGGCCTCTCGCGTGATACAGGCAGGGAAGTTTTTTTTGGAGGACCATTGACGGGTTGTAGTATAATTGCAACTGACGGGCCTGTATGAAAACGGCTAAACTTTCTATACGTACATTACCTCCGTTATCCCCCTAGCCTCACAAGAGTACGGGGCTAATCTTAGTACGGACGTCGAGGCTCTCGACGATGATGATGAGAGACTACCTTAGTTAGGTAGAATATTGGGAAAGGAATACAAAGCACATTTAAAAGGGTCTCGTTCATTATCTAGGTAGCTATGCGACCGTTTCCGTCTCTATAGATGATGATATCACCCCAGCTCCACGATTCCGCCCGTACTCGTACATCCAAACCAGAACCAGGACATCGTTACGGTATGCGTAATCGCATATTTTAGTTGTATTGCATGTATGTCGCAGTAGAGTTGAACTTTAAGTTGCCCTTGATCACCTTGTCGACTGCGCTAAGGAAATCCTTCTCGGTTGCTACCTTTCTCCTGGCGCGGATGGCGAACATACCGGCCTCGGTGCATACGCTGCGCAGCTCGGCACCGGTGGCATTGGGGCAGAGACGGGATATCAGCTCCCACCGGATATCACGCTCGACCGACATACTCTTCGCGTGGATGCGGAGGATGTTTGCTCTTCCCTCCAGGTCGGGCAGGGAGAATTCGATCTTTCGGTCGATACGACCTGGTCGCATCAAGGCGGGATCCAGCGTGGACGGTCTGTTGGTGGCAAACATGACCTTGATATTGCCTCGGGCGTCGAACCCGTCTAGTTGTGTGATCAACTCCAACATCGTCCTCTGAACCTCGTTGTCTCCTCCAGCGCCGTCATCGAACCGAGCGCCACCAACAGCATCGATTTCGTCGAAGAAGATAATGCAGGCCTTCTTTGTCCTCGCCATCTCGAAAAGCTCTCGAACCATTCTGGCACCCTCACCAACATACTTCTGGACCAGCTCGCTGCCGATGACTCGAATAAATGTGGCGTCCGTTCGGTTCGCCACTGCTCTGGCACACAAGGTCTTTCCCGTACCGGGAGGACCATACAACAGAGCACCCTTCGGGGGGTCGATACCTAGATTAACGAACCGCTCGGGGGACAGTAGCGGCATCTCGACGACTTCTCTCAATTTCTCCACCTGTTCCTTGCAACCGCCCACATCGCCGTATGTGACATCTGGCTTTTCTTCTACCGTCATCATGGTAACGCTTGCATCGATCTTAGGCGGCAGAGGAAGCATAATCTGATATTTGTTACGGTCGACACCAACACGCATGGCCTCCTCGATATCGGTAGGCGAGACACGCTCACCCAGTTGAACGACGAACTTGGCGATCTGTACGTTGATGACATATTTGCTCTTTGACTCGTCCTTCTCATCCGCAATGATTTTAGTGCACCGCGCTACCTGTAATGGTTGCTCTTCAGACATGCGTTGCCGGTCGGCTGCCACATCCCAAAGATGGGGTGGCGCGAGACCAGTATCGGATTCCTTGACACCGATCTTCTCGTCGACACTTTGCTGCTTCTCCTTGATCTGTTGTTCCAGCTTCTTTAGGGCGGTTCCGTACGGCGCAGCGCCATATGTCTTAAGCACCTGGATATCTCTGGTCGGAATTGGGTTAGCGACTGATGCAAGCTTGCGGGAGGCGGCGGAGGAGCATTGCGTACTCGTCAGAGAGCGGTTGTATTTTCTTCTCTTCTATTTCGTCATCGGCAAAGTTCTTCTTATACTTCTCCCAATTCGACCCGGTGGCGGACGGCTGTTAGAATAAGGTGAGTAAGTTAAATTCTACACGCAAGGTATTGGGCAAACACACCATATTGACGACTAAGCCAGCTGAGGGTGGCCAGGCTGCTTCTCAGAGGCAAAGAGGTCTAAAATTAAACAGATATTCGCGGAAGAGCAAAATACACGTATGCCGAGCTGCTGTATTACCGTGGTAAATTGATGATGGAGGGCGTGGATGCGTTTGTTCAGTATATTTGGTAGTAGTAACGATGATAAGATTGGCAAGCTGAACTCTGGACGAGAGGCGGGTTTCGAGCAGGTAGTACCTACCAGTACGTACACCACGGTGCCAGTCGCAGGGAAGTATGTAGGTTGCATAAGCTCTCTCGTGCCTAGAGCAAGCTTTAAGCTTAAGCTAAACCTAAACCATACTAGCTACTAGTAGTCGGCAGCCTCGTAGTTCCCTCATAGACGTCGTAAGTACAAGGGTACCTACCCCCGGAACAGATTATTTCGGATTAAAAATAATTATAATTCATCACAGCCTACAGCGGGGGACCTGACTCTATCTGCCTGCATTTTGATAACGTCCCTCTCCCTCCCCCCCTACCCACTATTGTCGAATACACTGCAAGAGAGCTCAACGGAAAACTTTTTTTTTTTAAAAATCCATGACAGCGCGCAAGTTGCAGAGAGTTAGGTCAATTCTGCTATCCTAGTCATACATTTGTTTGTTCAACATGGCTACCGCAGCTGCGCTTAGCGGTTCCAATAGCAATGCAGTCTTCAGAGTATGTCTAGAGCTATCCACGCCGTCCAAGCTTGCTTCTTGAAGCTGCTTCCTGTATACTTTGATATTGCAGCTAACTCCTCAATAGGATAAGGAAAAGCCGGTGGCTGTCCGGTCGTCCAATATTGTTGCTGCCAGAGGTAGGTTATGCTGTGGTGTTTCTTTTTAATCACCGATTCGCTAGCTCGTAGTCGCTAGGTTGCTAACCCAATGATGCAGCTGTCGCCGATGCCATAAGAACGTCTTTAGGCCCCCGAGGAATGGACAAGATGATCCGGAGCGGCAAGGGCGAGACGATTATCACAAACGATGGCCACACCATGTTGAAGAGCATGGCTGTCATGCACCCCACCGCTAAAATGTTGGTCAACCTTTCATCTGCACAGGATGTTGAGGCCGGTGATGGAACCACTTCCGTCGTTGTCATATGCGGTGCCTTACTTGGTGCCGCTGACCGGCTACTTTCCAAAGGCATCCACCCCTCAGTCATCTCCGAGTCGTTCCAAAGAGCGGCGGCGGCAGCCGTTCAGATTCTACACGATATGTCGCAGCCCGTGTCCCTCACCGACAGCGCTACCCTTCTCCAAGCTGCCAACACCTCGCTCTCATCCAAGATTGTCTCACAATACTCGGGCCTACTCGGCTCCATGGCCGTGAACGCCGTCACGAAGACCATAGACGTGAAGACGGCCGACAATGTCGACTTAAAGAACATTCGAATTATTAAGAAAGTGGGAGGCACAATAGAAGACAGCGAACTAGTGAATGGGCTGGTTCTTACACAACAAGTCATCAAGGCGGCTGGCGGTCCGGTGAGAATGGAGAAGGCAAAGATCGGTCTGATCCAATTCCAGCTGAGCCCGCCCAAGCCAGACGTGAGTACTTCCAAGTAAGCAAGACCAAAAGTCACACAATACTAAATCCCAACAGATGGAGAATACAATTTCGGTAAATGACTACCGGCAGATGGACAGAATTGTCAAGGAAGAGCGACTCTACCTGCTAGACTTGGTCAAGAAGATCAAAAAGGCGAAATGCAACGTGCTCTTCATTCAAAAGTCGATCCTCCGCGATGCCGTCAATGACCTTTCCTTGCACTTCCTAGCTAAGCTGAATATCCTTGCCGTCAAGGATATCGAGCGAGACGAAGTCGAGTTTATCTGCAAGTCAACTGGTTGCAAGCCGATTGCCGATATCGAATCCTTCACTGAGGACAAGCTCGGAACGGCCGATCTGGTCGAGGAGACCCAGTCCAGTGGGGCTCGGATGGTGAAGGTCACCGGTACAAAGTCGGCCGGCAAGACAGTGTCCGTGGTGTGCCGTGGAGCGAATAGTCTGATTCTGGACGAAGCAGAGCGCTCACTCCACGACGCGCTCTGTGTCATCCGCTGCCTGGTCAAGAAGAAGGCCCTCATAGCTGGCGGCGGTGCCCCCGAGATCGAGATAGCAGCTCAACTCTCTAAACAGGCACGTTCCCTGACCGGAACCGAAGCGATTTGCTGGAAGGCGTTTGCTGATGCCCTCGAGATCATCCCTACGACGCTGGCCGAGAATGCTGGACTAAACAGCATCAAGGTCGTTACCGACCTTCGGCACAGACACGAGATGGGCGAGAAGAACGCAGGTGTCAGCATCAGAAGTGGAGGTGTCAACACAAATATTGCCAAAGAAAACGTGCTCCAGCCTTTGTTGGTTAGCACAAGCGCCATAGAACTGGCAGCAGAGACGGTCAAGATGATATTGAGAATTGATGATATCGCATTGACACGGTAAAAATGAGAACTGGGCAAAAATTCAGCTGAAGGGAATGTAACATAACGAATTTGTCGTGTAGAGAGCACGTCGAGGTGGTGAAAAATATTCCTCCGATCTGAATATCATGAATAAACAGACGGGCTTCAGCCTGGCAACCTGACGAATCTGCAATAGTTGATCCTATTTATTGGCCGGGCGTTATCACGACCTGCATCGGCTGCAAGCGGATTAGTAAGTGTAGACCAAACACATCTTTGCATTTGCAGCCGTAGTATAAAACACACGCGACAGCAGTAGCAAGTAGGCGTGGAATGTGCGCGTCTCCAAATCCATAATAGGGATCCCTATATGCACGCCTCCCCCCCCCCTTCCCGGTTGAGTCTCCGATCCGGGCCCGGGTGGATCAATGAGGGGCTAATTCTGTGAATGGCGTCAGACTTAAATCCGGGGGGGGGAAAGTGTGAAAGAGGGGCACATGCGGCCTTTCAATCCTACGCCTGCTTATTAATGACGATACTTTTGCAACACCCAATCCTCCCTTTCTTTTCATTTCTTCGACCAAGTTCGGTGGTCGGGGTTACTGAAAGGAGTAGACAGTTTATTATAAATTCTTAGTAACCAGTAGCTTCCCTACGCTTTTAAAAGCCGAAGACACAACCTCAAGCGAATCAACCTAGGTCTTGTCTCTGCCCCGTGTCCCATGTCCTTGCGGGTCCTACCACATCGTGTATTTTCAGCGTCTCGTCGACTATCTGCTATCACCGCTCAACTTTCCTCTTCTCACTCCTCGGCTCCTCCAAGTCCTTACCCATTCCCAGCTACAAATAGTAAATTTCTCAGCACCAGTCGAGTGTTCGCACGAAACATGGCTCCAACACCCAGTACCATGAAGGCGGTCTTCATCGATAAGACGGGCGGCACGGATGTCCTGGAGCACAAGACAGACGTCCCTGTGCCAACGCCCATCGATGGCCAGATCCTTGTCAAGAATGACTTCATCGGCATCAACTTTATTGATACGTAGGTCTCTCTTTATATGCTCATATCAATACCCTTTATCATCTCATAGTGCATTGATGAGCGATGCTTGAATCGCCCCTCAAAAATGTAAACTGACGATCTTTTTCTAGCTACTTCCGCTCGGGTCTGTATCAACCCCCACAGTTCCCCTACATCCTTGGCCGGGAAGCCGAGGGAACAGTCGTCGCTCTCGGCGGTGGTGACACGCACGGCCTAAAGGTCGGCGACCGCGTAGTCTGGATGGCCGAGGGCGCATACGCAGAGTACACTGCGCCCCCAGCCTCAAAGGTCATCAAGGTCCCCGACACCATCAAGCCTGGGAAGGCAGCGGCCGCCCTGCTGCAGGGTCTGACGGCGCTAACGCTCGTCCGCGAGGCGCACCCCGTGAAGAAGGGGGATTGGGTTCTTGTGCACGCCGCGGCCGGCGGCACGGGCCTGCTGCTCTGCCAGCTCCTCCGGGCTATTGGCGCCAACACGATCGGCACGGCCTCGACGCCCGAGAAGGTCGAGCTGGCGAAGCAGAACGGCGCCACGCACGTCATCAACTACAGCCACGAGGACGTCAAGTCGCGTGTCACGGAGCTCACTAACGGGCAGGGCTGCGTCGCCATCTTCGACGGCGTCGGCAAGTCCACCTTCGACCTCAGCCTCGAGTGCGTCGCGCGGAAGGGCAGCCTCATCTCCTTCGGCAATGCGTCCGGCGCCGTCCCGCCCGTCACCATCGCGAGATTGTCGGCCAAGAATGTCCGTCTCATGCGCCCTAGGCTGTTCCAATATCTCGTTACGAGAGAGGAGTTCGAGACTTATGCCAATGAGCTCTTCGGCTTCATCCAGAACGAGGGGTTCAATGTTCACGTTCACGAGATATACCCCCTTAGCGAGATCAAGCGCGCTCAAGATGATCTTGAGGGAAGGAAGACGACGGGCAAATTATTGCTTGATCCGACGAAATAGATTAGCTGGCTGGCTGCTGGGAGAGAATCTCGATATTTCTTAGCGTAGTGTAGCAAATTGTGCTGGAATCAGAGAATCAGTTCAAGGCTTGGACTTTACTAGTTAATGGGACACCTTTCTGCTGTTGTGATGAACTTTCCATGCCACTATTCCTAATATTACGTTAAGAGATGATAGGATTACAGTATGTGCTTGCGATGGAATCCAAAACGACATTCTACTCGTTATCTAGGATAGAACACACTAGCGGAAGCCATCTGGAGGATATCCTTCACATGAACATTCGCATGGGAGATTAGGCATCCATACGTTATCGGCATCCTCAAACACCCCTTTAATATTCGTTCAAGGGCATATGACAGGACACCGAAGTCCGGATGCGTAAAATTGCAGATGACAGCGTGCCAGTCAGTCAGTCATGCAAGCCCCCTATCATGCAGGATTATGTATACAATAGAGGATGACTCAGCCCACCCACATTTTACTCTCTATCTTCAAGATCCTCCTCTTTCCTTTCCGATAGCATTGCCAGCCAGACAAAACATAATATAAAGCTCGGCCTAAATAGCGGAGACGCTGAGTACTTTCATAGTAGATAGATAAAGAGACCTTGGCCGTCGAGGAGGTGCGTGCTACTTGTTACGCATCAACTCACTTTCCAGTAAAACTATGAAAATTTGACCTAAGCGGTCGTCCCGCGGAACGTTCGAGACATTCGCACGCATGTATATATGTATACCTGTATCTCTATGAAATTTATGTAGGAATCTATGCATGACTTCCCCACCTGACCCCTGATCTATTAGTTCATGGTGTTTTCTATACGGCCTGCTTGGACGTAAAGGGGTTATAAGATCAGGGCTGTTAGCAAGACATGTAGTGAACTATGTGTAGAAACACGTTCTAACCAATATACCTACGCCATCGATTTCAGAGAACTACATGCCTAACACCTAACACACTTATTTGTTCAGGGCAAGATTGGTGAGTATTCAATATCAAGAAAAAGCAAAGAGTGTGCTGCATGAAACCAGAGCAAGATTACCAACCTTTTACAGACACATACATACTCCGTCTCTCTCTCTTTCTACTTACAGAAAAAGAGCGTTATCAATATACATATGTATAAAAGGAAAACAAAGGAGAAATAATGATTCCGCCCGGACTTGAACCGGAGACCTTGAGTGTGTTAGACTCACGTGATAACCAACTACACCACGAAACCATACGATTCGATGTTCGTCGTCTTCACCGAAGCTCCCTTCAATCAAACTTTCGAGCGGTGGTAGTATGGAACCAATCAGATCACAGAACACACACACGTACACACATTCTTCATTCAAAAGGTATATAGGTATGTATCTAGATACATAGATAGATAGGTACGTGCGTGCATTGGCACAATACCTACGAGCAGGACAGAAACTGGGTTGGTTGTAAATCGTCGGTCAGTAGTCGCCAGTTTAATGTTTGGAAAGTAGGTAAGTATACCCAGATAGTGACAAAACATATAGGCGTCTGGGTCAGTAAGATGAATCGCGAAATGAGACTGGACTAAGCAGGTTGGGACAGAAAGTCCAGAAGCATTATGGGAAATCCTACAACTGACGATGACGTCAAGGCACATGACGCTGGAACATAAAGAGTCATGGCACACATCAGGAAAATCCATGTTGGCACATGTAGGGTTCATTGGCTTATTAGCTACATCGTTGCCGAGTCTGCGTATCTAAGCTACTTGAGAACAAAATTTATTCATTCCCCTCTTGCTCTTTGCTCTTTGTCTAACCACGATGTTTTCGTTTTCCATTTTCCGCGCCTGCGACCCATGGCAAACTATTACACGAGCAAATAGGGAATCTCAGTGAATCAGACCAGCGTCCATGCTCTGCAATGCAAATGCTGTTGCTCAGCAACTCGTCCAAGTGGACAACGGATGGGAAGGACATTGGGGGAAAACCGAAAAAGGACCAGTTCTGGCAAACACAGCAACAGCTTTTCCTATGCCTGCTATGTGACGCAACATATCGGAGCAGCCAGGAAATAGATGCCCTCTGCATTGGCTCTCTCAAGAAGACAAAAGAGCGGCGAAAGGCAAAAAACAACCCCATGGAGGAGCATCATCGAAAGCCTTCGTGACAGCTTTCCTCAAAAAGCAAAGAACGCCCTGAAGTTTTTGTACAACCAGCAACGCCAGACCTGTCTCCAGCCAAAAGTGGGACGCATCTAACCCAGCACACGAGATTCATAGCAGCATGACATTAAGGTAACATGGAGTGGGTTCGGACGGCCTTGGGACCGCTCTCGCTGGGAACCGGACATATTAGTATATAGATAGAACCTTGAGCTTGAGCTAACTTACTTGTAATCAACGCGGTTGAGACTCATGTAACGTTGAGCCTCCGAAGTGGCAGCATCTAAGTTGTGAATGCAGTAAGCAAGGCGGCCGGCAACGAGAGAGCCCAGGAACATGGACTCTTCGAAACCATTCTTGGACCAGTCGGCCAGGTAGGTCGGCAAAACAGCTTGCTTGATGCTCATGGGCGTCTGTCCATGAGAATGATGGCTGCTGCCCTCGCCAGAGCTGGAGCCAGCAGCGTGAGCTTGGCCCGGAACGCCAAGCGAGGCTGTCGTGGCTGCCTGCAGCAAGGGGTTCACAGAGCTCGTGGTAGGGAGCTGCCCGGTGAAAGAACCAGTCGGGGTTTGAGAGCCCGTGCCCGTCGGAGTCGCCATGTTAGAGGGAAGCTCCGACGTAAAGATGGTCGCAGTGCTGGGCGAAATCAGGAACCGAGCCATCATCGTCTGCATGATGTTCTCTTTGAGGCCTCGGAGGCGGCTGCCGTTGCCAACAAAGACGAGGTTATCCCAGCAAGCAGAACGTTTGTAAACCTCATCGATACTCTGAATGGTGCTGTAGATAGTGTCTGCGATCCGGTTGACCTCGGCACGGTCCGCAAATGTGAATCTTTCAAGGCCGACTTCGATGTCTTTTCGTACACGTTTCGTTCGGCGCTCCGTCACTGTCTTGACTGGCTCGGCAGACGCAGCAGCGGTAGCGTTTCCATCCTGCTGACCAGCACCTTGGCCGTTAGCTTGGGCACTTGCTTGTGCGTCATCGGCCGGTTTAACCTCGGGTTTAGCTTCCTCGCCAGTTGGGGCGCCCTCCGCAACGGCAGGTGCCTCGCTCATCGGTACATCACTGGTTGTTGCGACCAGAGCCTCAGGGTTGGGCAGTGCGTCCGAAATTGGGACCTGTACGTCTTCATGCTCCAAATCCTCAAAGTGAAAAATGTTGGTTTTTCGCTTGGAGTTGGGTAGCCGAGCGGGCTTAGCACCGGCGGGCTCCGCTTCCTGGCCTTTACCCTGTTTCTTCAACTTGGCCTTCTCCGCCTTCTCCTTTTCTCTCTTGGCTAGGAACTCGCGCGTGTTGCCGCTAGTTACGATGTTTGCTACGTCGAGGACACCTTCATCTGCCTCCTTGTTCTCGCCATTCTCAGGGTCATCAGTGTTGAAAGCAGGCTTTGCTGGCTCTACAATCTGGGGCGGGTCTACGTTGGCGGCTGGCTGCACCATCGCTTGCGTCTCAGTCGGCAATTCCATTTGGTTGGGCCAGTCTGGCGTATACGGGAGGACCTCACAGATCGGACTCTTCTTCAGCTGCTCGGCCATTTCATAGGTGAAGCCCTTATCTTTCAACAGGGCAAGCAACCTCTGAGTGAAGACCTCTCCGCCAGATATCTGTCGCGATGGTGTGGGGAATCCCAGGCTCTTATAACTGACAATGTTGCTGTCATATATGCATGTGACGTCGACCTTCTCAAAGCCAATATCCACAACTGTCATGTTGGGCCACTTCAAACCGTACTGTGAAGCAACAGCGCTATGCAAAAGACAGAGAGCAGGGGTCTTAGTCTTCTCAAAGATGTAGCGAGCTATTGCTTCACAATCCGGACGGGTCCATTGGGGCGCGGCCATCAAAACGATTGGCGTATTATGGTAGGTAGTCGTCAGTAGACTGTGTACATGATCGAGGAATGCGAGAAACGCTGGCAAATTGACGATGCGGCCACCTATTCCCGGTCTTGTTAGCCGTGTTGATAGTTGACTGCGATGATTGTGTCAGTTATATTAGGCAGGCTTACCCTGGATCGGATATATTGCACCCTCAACACTATCACGGTCTTCAACATACTCCCACTCGTCGTCTTCCTTCGTTTCAGTACTCGGAGCGGCCGCAGTCTCGGTCGCGGCCTCGGTCGCAGCTTCGGCTGTTGTAGCTTCCGTCTTCTTGCGCTTGTAGGTATGGTAGGGCCGGTACTCATTAGTCTCTTCGTCCTTGAACATTCTGGTGGGAATGCGATGCGCTGGTGGGGTTAGCTCATTGCAACCGAGCTGGGCCATAGTCGTCTGGCTGCCAGGGCAGATTATAAGAACCTGCTCCTCGCGCCATTTGCCCTGCTGACTGGACATGGCGACGAAGCGCTGGTTGTTGCGCTGCTGGCGCTCCTGCTCCTCGCGCAATAAGTCTCTGCGAAGGGCTCGCTGCGCGCGTGGGGTAGGTGCGGCCTCTTCTGTTTCGCGCCTATGTTCTGGTGCTGGTACAGGTCTTCCAAGCGGAAGACTATTGCTGGAATTGTGGTGATTACGACGGCCCTGACGCGGCGGAGTATTAAAATTGAGTGGTACTGGGGAATCGTCAAAATCGCCTTGAGGTTGTCGAATAGGATGGCTCCCGAGCTCGCGCGAACCAACGCGTTCCTAAGACCTGGTTCGGATGCTGCTTGGAGGCTCAGTGTTCAGGTGCGACGGCTGACGTTGTGGCTGGGGTGTTCTGGGAGGTGCACTAGAGAACAGCAGCAGGCGGTGTTAGTGTGGACCGGTTCTGTTCGGGTACTTGCCTGCACGTAAGTAGTAGGCAGATTTTGGGGCGGTACTATGTAGTGTAGATGGGAGATCTGCAAGGATTGTCTTTTGTTCTTGAATGCGCTAAACCGTGAATTAAGGTTGTGGCGGTGCACACAGCTTGAATTCCAGGTGCAAAGGACTTTGTGCGGCAGCAGTTCAAAGGGAAGAAAGCATACGCTAATTGGTTGGCATGGGGCCTTGCTGAGGTCAGTGGACCTCTACGACGTCTCCTACCAGACATGGTACTAATAGCACTGTTCTGGCACGGTATCGAGACAGCAAGGGAGAGAGGATAGCAGGCTGTGTCAAGAGTCAGATAAATATTGGGTTGATTGAACTCAACTGCAGAAGTAATAAAGATGAGAAGGAGCAGCTTTTTTAATAATAACTGAAAATCACCTTCAACTTATACGGGGCCTGTTTCCTCGGCGTTTTGCAAAATCTCTACCAGGGTACCGAATGCACAATAGGCAGTCTGCTACATATCGTGATGGAGGTACATATGTGTGTCTTTTCCTTCATATTTCTATTCCAAGTTTTGCAGAACGTCCTCTTCAGACCGGCAATGCTATTACTGGAGGTATGTGCTGCCTTCTATGTAGGTTGATGACATCCTCATAGCTCTCGTCTTCGGCACTGCTTCGTTTTCATACCATACATACCTATTAGACACCCATTCCGTAGCCTCCGGTATGTCTTGTAAAAAGATTTGCTATATTATGTACAATCATGTAACCAGTAAACAATGCTGTAAAGGGTATTGCTATGATGCTCGCTAAACCCCCTTCAGTTCGTCATAAACCTTTATGGATATGCACGCCCAAGATCTCAAGTTGCCCCCGAGCCATCTTATCTTATTAATACAATGTCTTTCTCAAGATAGCGCCCATGGATATTTTCCCCGATTATCATACCTGCCCATGCTTTTGCTCCAAGTGATAATGACTTAATCAACGCTCTCGTGTCGTACATAAACCGTGGTGGGACGTAATCGCCCTCTCTCTCTCTCTCTCTCTCTCTCTAAGCAACAGATACTGTTGCTTTATGATCAGTGCCGAAACCGGCCTGGTCTTCTGTTGATGGCGTTGGTACAATGGTGCTGATTCGCTTCGCAGACCGCTCTTGGAATTCAGGAGCTAAGCTGACATCTTTGGGTTCTGGGCCCTGAACTTGTTGTGGCAGGCTATCTGTGTCTTCAACTCTGACCGATGTCTCAGGACTCTGGGCTGCTTCCTTCGTAGAATATCTCGGACATGATAGTATCTTGGAAGCTCGCGGTGTCGCATTTCCAGATGTCTCGATGGGGTCGAATTCCTGTCTCAGAGGACTGCTTACCATACCACTGACGTCGGGGAGCTGACTCCGTCTACGCGATGCGCGGGCCGGACTGCGGACGGGGAGCGGCGGCGGTACTCTCTTAGGAATGTTGACTACAGCCCCCTTGGCTTGCACGATCTGGGTTCCAGTCAGGGCCATCCGGGTCGGAGCCTGCGCTGTGGCAACCTCGAAAACGACTGCTTCCTCATCACCGTCTGATTCGCCATCGAAATCGGAATCACCGTCGTCCTCGTCCTCGCCCTCGCCCTCGCCCTCGTTTTCGGTATTGTCGACGTCTCGGTCATAAACACTACTGTCCTCGTCTTCATCGTCTGCGTCGCCCTCATCCTCCTTGCCGGCCATAGAGGCCAGACTGTGGCTCTTTTCCTTCTCCACTTTATCCTCCTTCACCTCGATGGCGTTGCCCATTTGCACTTCGTCTTTACTTCGTGTCGCTTCTGGGAGCGGCTCATCCAGATCAGGAAAGTTGGAGAGCATACGCAAAGCGCTAATATCAATCTTAGTGTAATCAACGTCGATCGGTTCTTTAGCCTCCTGACCCTCATCAGACGAGCGCCGCAAGTGGCCGTCCTCGCTCTGACTCTGACTATGAGTCGGCGTTGTTTCCGGTGTTGCTGACAATGTCTGGGCACATGCATCTGTTGTATGACTCTTCTCCGTGCCAACGGTCCTACTAGACATGTAACTACCGCGATGGCTGAGGGTTGTAGCCGTATCAACACTCCCTCGCTTTGCTTTGGGGAAGGCGGGGCTTGTAGGACTCGGGTGGAACTCGAACTGACTGCTCTCGGGCCGCAGATGTGTTCCAGCTTCGCGAATGCCCACGCCCGCCATCTCAAGAGCTAATACACCGAACGGGTCCGGGTCGTTCAAAGAGGGGAGCCCGAAAACAGGTGACATGCTTGGTGTGCCCGATGGTTCGATGTGGGCATCGCCTGGGGCAGGTTGATGGGAGAGAGTCTCTATCAGGGCCATGTCGTAGTCTACTCTTCCCTCAGCAGCTTTTAACATTTCTGTCAGGGGTCTTAATTGGGGTAGGCTCTGGTTTATGTCTCCAGATAGGATCTTTGCTACACCTAGCGTCATACCGTAGAATCTCTCGTTCTCCTCACTTCGCTCCTGGAGGACAGTCCCGTCAAGCTTGACATCGGAGAATTGACCTCTCGCTTTCACGTACGTAGTAGCTGTGTCGCTCAGGTCTGTCCACGTGACGTCGTTCTCGAGTAGGCCCAGCGATACAAGCGGCCCAGAAGATAATATAACATCGGTACCGAGTGTTAACTTGGGCCGCGCAAATGCTTCGAGGACTGTGAAATTATTGATGAGTAATACGCAGTCGTATATGTCCACGCCGAGGACAAAGCCCAGACTTGGCGTCTGCAACACCAGACCAGATGGCGGAGACCATGTTCCGTCGGTTTTCCGTGCGATCAGGACGCCGCTCCCTCCCGAGCCCGAGGTCCACAGACCGGAGCGCATCGATGTGAAAACGGCTAATCCGACAGCATTTTGTATGAGCTTTGGCGGGATCTTTTTTAATAACCTGCCGGATGAATGTGCACTTGAGGATGTTAACGGACTTCCCGGCCGCTCTTCGGGTACGGAAAACCCATCAACTACAGGTTAATATTAGCTGTCAGGCGTATGTTGAAGGCGGCTAATTTAATTATTCGGATCATGAGGGTAGGCTGTGCCAACGTACAGCAAAACGACTTCAAGATGCGAGCCGCCTTTTCGCATTCTTTGTCGAGTGTTGAGGGCCAGAATGCCTCCTTGGCCAGTCGGGAAGAACGGGAGGACGGGATGATGTCGGCCCAGCCGCGCACCTTGTCGGCACTGTTCTTGCGAGTATGGTTGCTCGTGAAGCTACTGGCGCTCGATCGATTGCGGTCCCAGCTAGGGAGCAGGGACGAAACACGCTGCATCGTTACTAGGTCCGGAACGCCAACACGACCACGACGAGCAATGGCCGCTCCCCAGGCGGTAGTAGATAGTTGAAATACCCACTCGGTGAAGAAAAAAGTCTCGAATTCGTTGGTATGGTACAGTTGCCGATCGAAAGAAGGGTTATTAGGCGGTCCTTTGAGGTATGCGAGTCGGTATGCGGGTTGGTATGCGAGGTGCTTTGAGTTGGGCGTAGACTGGAATGAAAGAAGAGAGGGGTGAAATGAAAGAGTGGACGGGTGTCAAACAGAGGCTTTGCACGCGCAGAAAATGCTATCATGGCAAGGTTTGGACTGCGATCCTGCGATCCTAGGACCTCGCGACCTCAAAGATCATGAGACAACCCATGAGCATGGGACCCTAAACACAGAGGGGAAAATGGAAGGCTACAGGAGATACAGTACGTAAATATGGGGATACGCAGATCGTTGGTACCTGTCTGTTCGTTCGGTGGCTGCAGGTCAGTGACGTTTTTCTTCCCAATTGAACCTTGAACTTGATGAGATTGGGGCCCAGATGCAGAAGTGCAGATGTACATATGGTACGTACTCAGAAGTACCAGTATATCTGAAATACATGCGAGGTAGTACTTGGTGGGCCTTGGAGACTACCTACCTACATATTCACAGCATGCTCAGGGAGAAAGATAGAACCCTTGAACGTGAAGCTACGTAGTACATAATACCTATCTTGACGGGCACGGAAACTAGCCACATGTACATGTAGATATGGCGGTACTTGCCCTCTGCTGGTAGTGAGAGTAGAAACACAAGCAACCAGCTTGATGAACAAATGTAGAGACTGCTTCTAAAAGTAGGTATTGTCTTTGTTATCTAGTACTAAATTCTGTAGCTTAGTGTACAAAACATCTACCTAGGGTAGTATAGTAGAAACATTGAATGTAACCACAGTCGATAGAACGGCAAATTCTACCTAATGTTTTGATAATTCTAACGTAGACTGCATGGCCCTAGCCCTAGCCCTGTTTGTGCTTGGTATCCGCATAGTACTACCTTAGATGGACTAGTGGATGACTATAGGCAGGGGCCAGTTGGTGCTTCCTCTCCTTTTCCCTTCCTTCCCCTTTTAAGGCGTTATTTTGGGCGTAGATAGCCTTAGACACTATTTTCAGGAACGCGGGAGCAGAGGATCACGGACAGAAAAGCAAAAGGAAGATAACAAGGAGGAGGCGCCCACCTACAACAAATTATTTTGGGAGTGGGGAGGTGAAACCACGTAGGCACTTACTCAAGTAACCTAGTAATAAGGCTATGCAGCATATAAGCAGGGTCAACAAGAACATTGAAGCGCAGCAGTTGGTTTTACCTTCTGTTTGCTCCCAGAGCTCCCGGAAGATTCAAGGATTTAAACCTAATAACATACACAGGTGAATCTTATGTATTGCCGAGGCATCCAGGTAAGAGAGGATGGGGAATACCTAATCTATAGCAGCTATACCTTCATATACCTAGCGCTTGGTACCGCGCGCGTGGTTTTTTAAATTATTTTTTACCAAAGGTTTTAAGGAGGTTAGACCCAGCCAGAGACCGACCTCAGGCTCTCACGCCTTCCAATAGCAACCGGCCATAACATGAGTCAGAATGAAGACGCACTGATTAAAAGGAGCAGATACAGAATAGAAAGTCATCATAACGATGATTTAGCAGCGATGGAAGATTGGAACTGCCACCTAAATTCTTCGGCCCCTCGTTCAGTTCCATCTACCTACAGACAAGTACGTACAGCACACACGTATAGCTATCGCGATCCCAGGCGCCATCAAGACTTGGCGGTATCATAGCCAAGGAAATAACATGAAAACCTGGGCATGGAGTGCAGGAAAAAAGAAACCATAGAGGCAGGCAGACAGACAGACGCACAACCAGGCAAATTAAACTCGAGAGCCCCTGGATCTGCCTGGATATTTAATTATTTCAAAGTTCCGTATCGAGTAAGACATCTCCAAACGCTTGCCTATACTTTCTTGCGCCCACTGAACCCAAGACACCATAAATTCGTCGGCAGGCAAGGTAAACCTGCCCAGAATAAGCAACACTCAGTCCTCGTATGCTGTGGGGTTGGAATAAATACTCAGCGACTTTTTTCCCGATTCATTCAGATTGATTCAGAGCATATGTTGTATGTCTCCGAGAGCTACATATTTAGCATGCAGCCGTGACTTACAATCACAATAGGGGTCCGGTCATCTTGAAGATATGGTACCTAAAGTTGTATTCAGACATTCAATTCCCCTTTACCAGCTGCTATCCGGAACTTGGATGAACGCGTCAACATATCTCTTTTCGAGTTGAAAGTCGGCTCTCGTCGCATGCCTATTACAACTTTAATAGGAAGTACGGCATACATGACTCGGTCGGTTTGGCTCTCCTGTTATGTCCAGGGCTGAACACCTAACTACGTAGACAGAAAGCGAATAATGTACCCGTCCGGGCGGTGCTACTTATGTAGCTAAAGTACAGCATAGGCATGTAGGTAAATTTCAGGTGCTGGTACCTGCTTGACTGTCCCAGAATCCTTTGCCTAACCCCTGCTAAATCCTCCGGGCTTGAACCGAAAGACCCGGATCGACAGGCCCAGACATGTTGACAGTGGCCGTGTCTGGCCTAGCTCGAGTGAGGCTACATAGGTAACCTGGACACGCAGAGTCGGCCGACGAGACTTATTCTAAGACAACGAACGACAGGATGCATACCTAGCTTATATATAATACAAAACTTAGAACAGCGGGATTCGACGTTGTCGCCTACTGGGTTGCTCAGGAACACAATAACACAGCACAGCCAGCCAAGCCCACCTCATATATTCCTCTGCAACGCTAATACCCCATTACCCGTGGCCCAATACGACATGGCGAACCCCTTGTTATTGGGGGTCGCTACTGTCTACGAAGGGGTGGCGGTGTCTGTCATTATCGGGTGCAATATAACACACGTAAAAGCCTTCACGTTATTGCTACTTTGCCTAGATTATACCTATACGACATACCTACTGGAGGTAGGTATTTCATATGCTGTACATATGTGTGGTGGATGCATCCCGGCCAGTTCTGCTTGCCAAAATGCATCTCACCCTGCATTCTTGATTGGTAGCCTACCGATAGCATCGCACACGACAGGCAGGCAGCGCAGCTAAACAAGCGAGCTGTTCCATCTACTTACCACCCCCTACAGCCTACAGGACAATCCAAGAACGAAGCGAAGGCGTGGCATTGACCGACCACCACGTGTGGATCAAGAAGTAGAGTCTATGGGGGCGTTGGTTATTATTACTCCTTACGTATAGATGTAGTATCATAGAGATCGGGTTATGTCTCTGCTCTTTCTACCTATTACTACTCCTTGAGACGCCCACCGCCACAATTTATCACATATCCAGCAGGTTATGCCTTACCTGCCTTGTGTTGTACACACGCCCTCACTTGCTCAACCATGTGCGACAGAAGTAGGTATTCTTGGCGACGAACGGGCAAGAAACACCGAACAAACAGGAGGGTATGAGTAATAAATGAACAGGTCGCATTTAATCACTGTCGCACTGCGTCTATACCTCTCATCCTTCCGCAGCTTTGGGAAAATAGAGGCGAGTGGGCTTGTTTACTCCCCTCTTCCCTTGCCTTTCCAAAAAAAAAAAAAAAAAAA
>Ga0247782_1000405_pt1 | contig 31376 bp, 19 predicted proteins | sample UWRJL019104C5_FD_179928 | JGI IMG/M metagenome (GOLD analysis project Ga0247782, IMG submission 179928) | Plant litter microbial communities from Arlington Agricultural Research Station in Wisconsin, United States - UWRJ-L019-104C-5 | ecosystem: Environmental > Terrestrial > Plant litter >...
TCTTTTTTTTTTTTCCCCCCCCCCCCCTTAGAGAATGTCTCACATGTGCTACTTTTTATTATCACACACGTGCAGCCGAAGCTCGTAACGGCGTAACGTGGCGGCCCCCGGAGTTACACAGATCTCCAAGATGTCTCTACTGTACATAAAGATGTACATACATTCAAAAGCATGGACCTCTGTACCCACTTGGATCCAGCTTTAAACATCGCCTAGACAAGACTATTTACAAGGGACTTAACATCCTGGCTCTCTCTAATAGTCAAGATTATACCAGGGTATGTACCAACAGGCTACAGCTACCATACTCAGGAAAATGCATACACAACACAGACAGAAGGATCAAAGCTGAACATTTGCATCTGTAAGAAATGAGTGCTGGATTACTAGTACAGCTATCTAAATTATGCATGAGCTTAAAAGTACAAAGATGCATATGTATACATAACATGATCATGTGTCCTGTATCTTTGTATCTCCCTATTGTGAAGGATTAACCACCACACTTTGACATCCCAACCAACTTTGAATTGGCTAACCAACCAATCGATTGAGTCAACCAAACAAACAATCCCAACCGATCAATCAGAAACTACCTAGTATCCCAGACCGACCGCGTCCAATCACATCAGATGACGGGACACATACTGTATGTACCGGTATATGCCAACCTACCACCCGTAGCGGGGCCGCCACGATCGATCCACACATCCATCCTCGTTTTTGCGCTTCAAGATTCCCACTCACCCACCTATGCTGTACCCATCTACCTATCCAAGTATCCCATCTCGGCGTCTCGCTTAACAGTAGCAGTTAGCTGTATGTGAGTAAGTGCGTAGTATCGCGTCCTTCCCTGATGTGTATCCCAGACCCTTCATCCATCTCTTTCTCTCCCGCCCATCGCTAAAATAAGATGTATATAACACAGGACCTAACAGTAGTGAGATTCCAGCACTTTTATCCAATCCCCGTACTCGATGCTACTATAAGTCTAGGGTAGTAGGTAGCGTATCTCGATATCTTTCGTGGGTCTATCTTACATATACATAAGTTGAATTCTATGGTACGGGTATGTTTGAAGAAACAAACACGAGATCCAGGGAAAGACTATCTATGTAGACTAAAATCTAGATACATAGATACTAAGTCTGTGGTTAAGACGCGAACCACAAGCCTCGAATGTAAGGGACTCTAAAGCTCTTAGTTCCCAGGTTCACGCCGCAACAAGCCCACACCGACCGACCAGTCAGTCGAGCCGCTTAGGTAGTTCATGACGGTACATACTTTCAGCAAGTCGTGTCCTCTATCTGTTTGTCCCTTCTACCCGAGAAGACCAAACAAACAGAAAAGAAGCAAACGCTTGACCTATACCTAGGTTAGGTAGTAGGTTAGGTAGTCAAGGTACGTTGGTATGTAAGTAAGCAAGTGTAATGCACATACATATCATACAGCATATCATATATACTAGTACATACATATAGTCTAGTCCTATTTAGTAGTAGCAGCTTTAAGACAGACTACTGTACGTAAGCCGTCAAAAGAAAGACAAAACGAACAAAAAAAGGCGTTTACGCCTCTCTTCCTACATATCCGTACCTCCAATCATCTGTCCTACATAGTACATACAAAGATACCGCCGCACCATAGTTAGGGATGCTGGGTAGTATACAGTCGTATATGAGATGCATAAAAATACTACTGTGCTCTACCAGTGTACAGCTGTACACGCACGTGCAGTGCATTCATTACATTACATTACATTACATTACATATGATCATTTCTCTTTTTATAGTATGGTATGATCATAGTAGATACTATCATGTATGTAACATATAGCCTGCAACTTTTTGAGCACAGACATACATGAAAAAGAAACCCGCCTAAGTTAGATAACTAAGTAAAATATTTTATGATTATGATTACAGCATACAGCAGGATAATACTATAGTAGATTAGAGGATAGGCAATTTTGCATTGCACATCCCGCCCTATTCACATGAAAAAGGAAAAAAAAAAAAAAGGTACTAGTTCCGCACAGAGGATCTTGAATCCGAATCTTAGATCTGGATTATCTATGTAGGATTTATGTAGGATGTTCCTTTTTCATTCATTAACTTGGCGGAACATTACACAGGAAGTATATTAGTACATAATGTATAAATCTAATATAGACTACTAACTAACCTTAGACAGTAGGCTCATTCAAAAGTTGGACGGGCGTTTGACATGCATGTGTACAGCATACATACATACTTACATACCTAGGTATGTGATCGGATACTACTGGACACAAGTTATGTATAAATGTACATACCTATGTGACTCGACTAATCCTATATATACATCGGGTTTAAGGTGGTCTGGGGGTTGGTTTGGTTTGTTATACCGTTACCGTGCTACCGCGAGCCGGTTCCCATCCGTCAAGGGGGGTGTGCGTGTGGATGAACGAAGGAGTATAGTAGGTAACTTAAGCTAAGTATAGCCAAGGGAGAATGTAGTAGTATGTACTGTATGTATTCCATTACCGGTAACAGGAAATATGTGGGTTAGAAATGAACGCTCGAGATCTAGCCTCCTGCTGTATGTTTGTTTGTTATTAATATGTTGATTGCTATTACATAGGTAGCGTTACTATCTATATCTAGATAGATAACCGATCAGGTACATATGTAGTAGGGAGGCAGGGATCTGACAGGTACCTATCTTCTGTTAATTGCGTTGCACTCGTGCCTTCGTATGGTCGACTATATCCGTCGGCAGATAAGAATGTTTGCTTCGTCACCACAAAAGTAATTCGGACACGAGATCTTGGGAGCAGGGAACAACAGACAGGCAAGTAGTAAGCCGCGCAAGTGTGTTCGTTTTGTTTTGTTTGCTTGTTCACTGCCGGTGCTTTCGTTTGTATTATTCCTCTTCTGCTTCTAAGCTGCGGAGAAGAAATGAAGAAGAATAGTGAATAGGTAATAGTAAAAAGAAGACTCGAGGAATATCGAATATTCTGAATCTGAATAAAAAAAGCCAACGAAGCTCGCACACCTCTTCATTACTCGCCTGTACATTATGGGGGGGATCTATGAATGCATCATCATCAAACTCGCCTCCTCGCCGAGTTATGCACATAATCATCTCTCATCAGCAGTCATGCAGAACCGCGGTGTCGTGCTAAAAAGCAACAACATCAAGAAATGAAATAAGCGCAAACTCGGGGAAGAAAAAAAAAAGAATATTAACAGAATGCCTCTCCCGCTTGCGACCACGCTTAGATGTCCACCTATTTTCCGAGTCTATGCCTCCTCCTGTGCCCCCTTGCCTGGTGCCTGAGAGAATAACTCGTAAAACTCAAAACTTGAAACCATGTAGCCACGAAGGGCATATGGGTAATAAAAGTCGATTATTAGGACATGAAATCGAAAAAAAAAAAAAAAATCTTTGGTATCGTCGCGCCAACTTCAGAAAATAAGTGCCTGCAGGCACTGGGTGGCCGTCAAATCTCCTTCGAGTAGGAGCGTCTTTTTCAACGTTTTGTATATCCCACCAACGCCGCCTGCAATGCAAATGTGCCCCGAAATCAGGGGATGTAGAAGAGTAAATTAATCGAGCATGGACGTGCAATGCTCCGAGGGGCCCGATCCGATCCGTCGTGATGTTGTATTAGGGGTTTGTGTCACGTCGGCTGGCCTGGAAAGCGGCTCTCGGCTGTCGTCGATTCATGCGGCGGCGAGAGCCTGTCTGGCGTTGTCGACTCATCCGACGAGCTGCTGGACTCATCTATACCACTCTGAGCCTGTCCATGGCTACCTTCGCCCGGTGGCGATGAAATGTTCGCTTTTCGCATCAGCTTTTCTGCCTTGCGGTAGGCGGCCCTAGCATCTTCTGCAGCCTTTTCAGCTTTAGCCTGTCTATTCCACATAGAGGCGTATTTGCCGTTAAGCTCCAGGAGCTCCTCATGCGTGCCTTTCTCCACAATGGTGCCCTGATTGAGGACTAGGATTTGGTCGGCATGCGTGATGGTTGACAACCGATGTCTAGCATCTCCTCATTAGTACTCTTGAAGAACAATTAAATAATAATAATAATAAAAATAATGAAAAGACCTAAAATACTCACGCAATAATCAGCATAGTACGGCCCCGGCCGATAGCTGCGAGGCGAGACTGGATCTGCTGTTCCGTATGAGAGTCGAGAGCCGACGTAGCCTCGTCTAGCATGATGATCTTTGGATTCTTCAAAAGTGTTCGGGCAATAGCAACTCGCTGCTTTTCACCACCGCTCAGCCTCAGGCCACGTTCGCCGACTTTGGTGTAATATTTGTCAGGGAACGTCATGATCTTGTCGTGAATACTCGCTGCCTGGCAAGCCGCAATGACGTCCTCGTCGGTTGCGCTTTGGTTGGCGTATTTGAGGTTGTACATGAGAGTATCGTTAAACAAGATGGTATCTTGTGGTACCACCCCTATGAAGCGCCGGACCGAATCAATAGTGACATCTCTGACATTCTGCCCATCGACTCGGATGTTCCCAGACTGGCAGTTGAAATAACGGTACAGCAGACGGAATAAAGTAGACTTGCCGCCACCCGACTCGCCCACAAGAGCAGTCGTAGTGCCGGGCTGGCATTCAAACGTGAGATTCCGCAAAGCCGGCTTTCGCTTGTCGTAGGCAAATTTGACCTTGGAGAATTCAAGGTGGCCGTTGCACGAACTCAGGGGCGGAACGCCGGGGCGGTCCACTACAGTCGGGCGCTGCTTGAAGAGCTCGAGAAGCCGCTCGCCGGAAATCATAGCCTGCTGCACGGTTCGGTAGAAGGTGCCAAAGAAGTTGAGTGGGCCTTGCAGCTGGCCAAGGTAGGTCATGAGAGACACAAAGTCACCGACCTCACGCTGGCCTTTCGTAACCTGATAGGCTCCCCACATGACTGCAGCCAGCATGCCTGTCATGAATACCAGGGATTGGTACATGTTCATCAGGCTAATGCTCCAGGTAACCTCGGCTTCGGCTTTCTGAAAGTTCTTGATTGCTTGGCGGTACCGCTTGAATTCGAATTCCTCGGCGTTGAAATATTTGACCGTCTCATACGAGATGATAGAGTCGTTCTTGACCGCCTCCTCCTCCCTGTCTGCATTTGACATGGCTCTCCGTTGGTCCGCCGTCTTGGACGCCAAGCGAATGGTGAGCAGCAGGTAGTAAAATGTGACAATACATACGATTACGGCATAGAGAGCATTAAACCTGATGTAGAAATAGGTGATAGCTAGAAACAAATCGACAATCATGGGGAAAACTTGAAACGTGACCTGCTCAAGAAAAGAGTTGACGGAAGCACCTTTGTTCAAGGCCGACAAAACTTCGCCGGTTCGTTTGCCAAGGTGGAAGTCAAGACTCAGCGAGTGGACATGCTCGAAGGCTGACGTGGTTAAAGCACGGTAAGCGTGTTGGGACACAGGGATCCACAGCATCGACCTCCAAGATCCAAGCAGGCCGGACGGTCCTTGCAGCAGCTTATACATTATGAGTAATCCGAGGGAGGTCCATGGCATCTGTGACTTGATGGCAGCAACGGGACCTGCCTTCTCTCCAGCCGTAAGTTGGTCGGTGACGACACCGATCTGATAGGGAACAAGGATGTTCACCACTCTCTGAAGCACAAGCAGAAGGAAGCAAAGGAGGACAACAAGCTGTAGCCTAAGCTTCTTGGATGGCCACATGTACGGGAAGAAGATCGAGTAGCCTCGTAGATACTCAAACCAGGTGGTATGAGGAAGCTTCTCGGGACGGTAAAACCCGGCGTCTTCGTCAACCATGGCATGGCTCGATTCAGAGGTAGAAGCTCCGTGGGTAGAACCATTGGCCCCAGGCGACGACGCATGACCATTCGTGTGGTAACCGTTCATATCTCGGCCCACAAGCGGCGTGTTCTCGTCGGCTTCGGAGACGTACCCGTGCTCGCGTTTGCACTTCTCACGCTCTGCCCGTCGCTCCATAAGCGTCGACACAACCCACACGACAACGCTGCCAGCGACCAGACACAACCGAGTGCCCGAGAAGCTAAGATCGATGATGTCCCACTGATCCATGGAATCGACAATCACGTATTTCTCGTGATCGAGATTAACCATGACTTTGTGGGGCTGTGATAAGATGATGGCATCACAAGTGAAGATGATGATCTCCATGCAGAGAGCGACCGACCACATAAATATGTACACTGGCCCTGGCTGATGCTTGTTCTCAAAGAGTGAAATGAAGACGTATATATACAAAAAGGCGGAACCCAGAACGTAAACCTATTTAGGCGTTAACGAGACTGCGCTGAATTACGCGACGTGAAAAGGAATGCAATTACTGATTTAGCCTCACCACACCACCAAGTGTGTTCGCCGCTGGAACTCGTCTGGACCAAGGCATGGGCGGCGATCGCCGCACCTTGGCCTACGAAGGTGAGGGTGACTACGGCGTATATCCATTGAAAGAGGCTGCGGATGGCGGGAGTGAATTTCCCCTCGGGCTCCTGTGGGACGTCATCGAGACGCCTCTTCTTGGTCACGGGCAGTGGCTTGCCACCCGGACCAGTGACCGTCGGGACAATGACATCGCCTCTCGTCCTAGCGGTATGGATCGAATAAATGGCACCAAAGAGCAGCAGGATGACTAGAAGCAAGCCCGGATACAGGTACTGCGTAGTGGTCAAGGTGCTCTCTACCAAACGGTTGTCTGGTTGCATGACTAACACGGCCATGTTTTGTCTGTTGAGTAACGAATCAGCATGTCGGGAATAGCAGGCATGAAAATAGCAGGAATAAAGCAACAAAGCAGGACAAATAAGATAACGATAAAATATGATAAAATAAAATATAAAATAGCAACAATAATTAGAAGCAGCAGCAGTAAGGGCGCAACACAACGACGGATGGGACGGTTAGATTGCACCGCATGCTGCAAGGTGGGCGTGACCTACATTGTTATTGATAAGAGTCCTGGGACTGTATCATTGCAGCATCCGACCACGGCTCAGCAACTCGGCGCCCACGACGTCAGCTCCAGCACCAGCGCCAGTAACCAGTGCCGTCGTCTGGACCCGGAAAAGAAAAAGTAAAAAAAATCGAAAAAAAAATTATACTCTCGCTTCTAGCGGTTGAAGCGCACGTCTAGAAGGCGGTGGGAGTAATTCCTCCCCGAGAAATGAAAGAGGTGAGAGAGAGAGAGAGGGTTGAGGAGACAAATCAAGCGGCCTACTACAGATGCAGGCTGAATTAGTACTGTGCTGTATGTGAAAAAAACATCGACTTCAGGTAGTGGTGGGGCAGGTCACCGGACGGGTGTTAGTGGCAAAGCGACACCGCCGTTAGAGGGGCCAAACAGGGACCAGAGGCGGACCATGGGGACTAATGGTAATAAAGGACAATGAATTGACAGGCCAGGACTCGTTGCTCGTTCCCGCCGGGATCAGCAGCTAGCAGAACTCACCGAAGCAGTATGCCGTATAGTGTGCCACTATAGTCGGATGGCCAGCAAACAACAACACAACACGGTGTAGCTTAGAGTCTCGCTCTCCTCCAGAGAGGTGCAGTAGTAACTACAGTAGTAAATTAAGCTACTACTGTAAGTAAACCAAGGTCGTCCTCTGTAAGGCACGACACTCCGAAAAACGTGCAAGCACGATCGATTTTTCTCTAGCAACCAAACCAATCAACGACCCAATCAATGGCCGAATTACGACTGATGCCGACGCAGACAGATGAACTGTTTGATAGTGGGTGGGGTGAAGATAATAAGTATGCCTGTAGAAAGATAGAGGAGGAGCGCGCGCGTGTGGTTTCCCCAGGGTCAAAGCGGATGGCTGCCGCAAGGTTATTATTATTACACTCAAAAAAGGTAAAAATAAAATAGGAAAAAAGCGTGTGTATAGGCAGTCTTGTCGAGCTCGATGACGAGGATGTTGTGTAAATTAGGTCGAGATCCAGGATCCAGTCTGGAGTAGGATCTAGCTTCCAAACAATGCAAATACGGTAAACCGTAGATTCATATGGTAGCAGCACGTAGTCTGTATCTGCTTGCCTCCAACTCGGACAACAACAAACAGGGTAACCAAACACAGACCGGCGAGATCTGGTAATGCTATTATGATGCTATGCTACCAAGATACTCTGGTTCGATCTGGTGCAAGTCCGATATTCCAAAACAGAGCCGGCGCAAGCAGAGGGGCAGGTCGTGTGAAGCCAGGTAGATGAGATGCTTGTTACCGCAAGGGGCGGCAAGTGGCAGAGGATCTCTAAGTACGGCAGAACTCAGAGAGATGGGACGAAAGGAATAAGAGGGAATAGAAGAAGAGAGGGAAGTTGTCGAGGAAAAGAAGAGTCAAGAAGGTAGGCAGAGAGGTAGGTATGTAGTTAACAAGTAGTCAACAAGAGGTGGTGACCAGGAAGAAGACGTAAAGAAGTAACTGTAATAATAGCGGACTCGACTCATCCGCGGTACACTTACCGTCTGTTACTCACTACTGGCCTAACGTCCCACGACAAACGGTAGACGGTGACTAAGAAGGTATTAGATGACGGTAGCATGTATCATGTAGAAAGAAGTAAGTATAGGTATAGGTATAGGCGTAGGTAATAAGTATTAAGTAGCATAAACGAAAGGACATGAGAGCGGAATGTGGGAGTATAGCAATATACAAAACCCATTTGGTATAGCATGTAGGTATGACATGGTAAATCTGATCTGAGTATGAATACCATCGATATCGAACCTCAGAGACGGCCTTGTCCCGCGCCTGATGGTGTGGGAATTTGTAGGAAGTACATGCAGATTTTGGTAACAAGTCACAAAACGATTATGACACCCATATCACCCTTGTGTCCCGTTCCCCCCTTTATTTATTTCGCTTCTTCCTAAACATCCCAACCGTTCCTTCGCTTCTCTCTGTTTGCTTAGAAACACAGATATAAACACTGCTTGTCTTCCCCCCCCCCTCTTCTGTCGTGGTTTTTGTGATTGTCTGAGTAGTTACCCATCTCACGAAAGACCTGGCTCGAACAAACAAACACGTGGGAACACAAAACTTGGATACACGAGACTGGAGGAGAGGAACTACAGAAAAAAAAAAAAGCACCACGCACAACAATATGTGAACCTTGTATATGCCGCTACAGACGTACATGTATAGATGACGGCGCAACACTCTACGACCTACCTAGCTAGGTAACTACCATAGAAGATAGGAGAATTATGTACCTGGCTGCCCTTTCACTCAACTCGCTTTGTTACAGTCCTTACTTTCCTCGTAGCGTAGGAGGATTGGACGTGGAGGAACAGGGTCGGTGGTGAGGATGGGGTTCCAGTGTCCTGCAGAGGCGTCGGCGACGGGCCAAACGGCTTACAGCCTTCAAGTTCCCTTCACCGCCTTACTCGGGGGAGCGAGCTAGGTAGGTCGGGACCTACATTGGTACGTAGCGGCCCCAGGTGCAGCAGCAACTTCGTACCTTTATGTTTTAGTGAGCTACTTTATTGCGAGGGGACTGACACTAAGGGGAGGCCCGGCCGCCCTTGTGATTGATGTGCCCTGCATGCATAAGAGGAGGAATAAGCACCGATGCCTATACCGGTACTACTACCTATTTCGTAGCTACTCCAGTGGAATGAAGAGAGGAGAAATACTGCTATAGTACATATCCAGGTATGGAGGCACTAAGTAGCTAGGTACAGCGTACCAGGAGAGAGGTACCTACACACACATTGAACCTGAAGGTGGGGTAACCAGGACGCAGCGCAGCTCAGGTCACGGCGTACCTATGTAGGCAGGGTACTTATCGTTTTCGGCAAGTCTATCCACATCAAAAGGATGGCATGTACTATGTAAGTTACTTTGCCATGTAATGGTATAGTAGAAGAGGCCGGGGGTTGGAGCATGGGAGTGCCTTATCGTGGTTCTCAACATTATTAGCCGTTACCGTAGCACGTCTTGGACGTTTTGCCCAGAGCTGAGAGGGGTGTGTCTCTAGTAGAAGAGCTATACCTCTCCCGGGTTGCCACAATCAAGTTTCGATCGATTTGAGGCGCCGTGTTCTGTTTGAAAGTTGACCTGTCAAGTTTGTCAGTTGTCCCGATGGAAGCCCAAGACCCGGGAAGCCGGGCTGTCGCATCGTGGCGGTGGAAGTGGTTGCGTGGTGTACCCTATTAGGCACAGTCTGCGCTGCAAGTGAATACTTCCACAGAGTAGGTAGGTGGTAGGTACCAGAACGCAAGGTCAGGTCGGGTTGAGAGATTTTATTGCATACATACGTACAAACATACATACCGGCGCGGCATGAGAGGTAGGTAGCTGACTGGTTAAAGAGGAGGTGAAGTTGCGAAAGTGTTTTTCTAGACTTAAGCATAATACCCTGCACATACCCAGGTATATCTGCTGACGAAGCACGTCAACGGGGATAAGTATGTACCTACTTAGTACCCAGATATCTACTCTCTTTGCGATAAGGTCTCGTAGGGTACTGTCAAGCCTTGGCCTGGTACGCAGGTAGTACTAATCGGGAAATTACCACGAGGTCGGCTGTTAGAAGGTGCATACAAGTAATATACGCACAGGCACTATAAATGTACCTAAATGTGTTAGGCATTGTATACCTAGTATACTAGGCCGTAGAGTAGTGGCCTAAGAGGTTGATATATTAACGATGGGGCCCGATAGGGCCAATTGTGCCATAGGTGAGCTGTAATATATTTAGTACCTCCCATACCTGTGCTCAGCTCTACTTCCGTAGCCGAACCCCCAAATAACTTGGCATTCACAAAACTTGAAACCCTTCGAGGCGTCAAAAAGCGTCTAGCTGGCAACACTATAACAAGAGCAACAGTAATTCCTCTCTTGATCGTGGCCTCTCGCCATTGCTTATCTTGCCTTACCTACCTACGTGCTTTGAAATGTTTTGCATCTATACTTACGTACATGGCTCTAAACTGTTCTCACTCTAGAAGCGTCACACTCAAGAGGCAGGTAGTGCCCGGGATAGTAAATATGAGGTAACAAACGGTAGGAGGTAGGTATGCTGCAATGTCATGTACAGCTGTAGGTGAGTAGTACTATATGGGAGGGACCAAGATTTACAAGATGTGGGTATGAGGTACCTACTAGGTAGTAGAGAACAGAGCGTAGGTATGTGGTATTTGTACAGCATAAGCTGTGTAACTGGTGCAGCAGGAGAGCTGCCGTACCTTTCAAGGGCAACCGTTTCCCCATTCCCCCCCCCATTCCCCGATCTGCCGGGTGGGCTTGGGGGGTTCTGCAGCACTTCGCTTCCCGTTGCGGTTGCGTTGTGCAACCTTGGGAACCCATTGCCCCCCGTCTCAATTGGATATACAGGGGATCATGTACCGAACCCTCCCGACTATATCATTGTCGTCCATATCTGGCATCCGACTTTTCGAGATCCTCTCAGGCTGATGCCGCCGCCATGTCCTCTTCCTTTTGAGCTTTGACTTCCCGACTTGAATTCTCTTACCCTCTTTTCCCTATCCTCTTACCCGGGACCCTGGGCGTCTCAGTCCGCCCTCGACCAGGGCTGCCCGTAGGACGTAGAGATAGCCAACCACGGCGGAACAGGAAGCAGGCTGACCTGACTGACCACTGCAACAGAAATGATACTCGTTCACTCTCATCATTTATCAGAATCGATTAGATGCGCACCTGGTGTGGCCTGTTTCGCATCCTTACACACCACAGCACCACCTCACCATCTCGCTGCAGTTGTCGATAAACTGGGCTAGCAGACCAGCCGAAAGTCGAGAGTTGGGCATCGTTTTTTTGGTCATATTCACTCTGTCCTCGGGAGCAACCTTGAAACCTGGCGAAGATGCTGCTCGCCACCGTCATGTCGAGGCTGTCATCTGCCATGAAAGAAGTCTATCTCCGCAGCTCACAATAGAGCTAAATTGAACTAACTTCCAATATTGGCTTGCCAGCGCATCACTACGAAAGAACACCGCCTTTCAGCGACATCTATAGCAGCAACCGCAATGGAGCCACTTGTCCCTGTATCTTTCCATTTGGCAAATCCACACGCTGTCTCACCACGTACATCCGTTGTTCATTCCTTCTATTGACCGCCTGATAGGTATTAACTAGTTACTATGCCGTTTTTACCTTGTTTTTGCTCTGCCGTTCGCCGGGAAATGATACCTATCCGCCTACCTGTCTGCATACCTCTCTATACCTATGCCTATACCTACCTACCTACCTACCTACCTCTGGCTTGGTCCTCGGTGTCCATGTACCGAGGGTGCAAGTCCGGGTTAGCTACGCCGAGCTTCCGCTCGTCTTGGCTACCTAGCATTAATCCTCATGAGGTTGGGTACCAGAGGGAATTGTGCAACACCCTTGTTGACAGCATGTGCTTCCGCCGTCAGCTTCATCCATGAAAAAAAAAAAAGGGTTTTCTATTTTTCCCATTCGCCGCCGTTAGAGAGGGGAAATAAAAATAACAAAGAACAAGACGGAAGGTACCGTAAGCAATTAACAGGATTTTGGCAAGTTGTCCCAATCTACAGCCAACAATGGTCGTCCGGTAGTGCCGAACTCCCACCGGGGCTTCGAATCGAACCTTGTCTGTGTCGACGTTTCGCTTGGCCCGTCCCGAAAACCGTCGCACCTTGCCCACTTTATCTTGGCATCTCTTACCGACCGGTCAGGGAGTGGATCAAAGTGTCTTGCAGTGGGAACCACAGCTTGGACACCAAATGCCATAGCCATGCTAAATAATGGTCATACAGCAAGAGTCTCACGCAAATCTACGTGTACATCCACCTCAAGGACCCCAGTAGCGAGTGCTACAGTAACAGCACGTTCGTCAACTCCCCTGGGACCAGCAAGTCATTTCGGATCCCCTACATCAGTACCAGAGGTAGCCAGCACCAGCTTGGACCGCTTCGTGTCAACGCCGAGCTTGTGTGTGAACCCTTCTGTGGAGTTTAGACTTCGAACACATACTTAAACCGGCCATTGACATCCCTTTTAAAAGGTCAGCTCCTAGCTTAATTGATGACATGGCGGCTCAGTTTCGTCATGGTGCTCTGCCCTTTGACTGCTTTGCTACAATGTCCACCTAACTGCCAGCCGTACCCCTCTCCCTCTCTCTTTCACCGCGACACCAGTTGACGACCATTGGGTACATATGCAGTCCAAGCCTGCGGTCTGACTGGAGACATGAATAAGCCAAGATGCATGTGGTATCGCAGCTCGACTGATGGGGAATGAGGCCACACAACTTACTAGGGGTGGGGTTTCCGCTCTCACATCTCAACCCTTGTCACAATATCGAGCCAGCCCAGCGCGGGGTTAGGTGTGTTAGTTGTTTCCCGCGGGGCTGAGCAAGGTTTCCACATCCTACGGGATAACGAGGGACGGTCCGCCGTAACCTCCTCCTCCTGGAGGTTGATGTCTGCATCCGGTATTGTTGCAGAGTATGTCATGCAGCTGCGGGCTAACTGCGCGTGTGTTCTGTGCGTGATGTGATGCTAATGTCAGACGTGCCTGCATGGCTCTGGAGGTCTGAGAGGTCTGAGAGCATAAAAACGTTCTAGCCATTCAGTACCACAAGGCTGAGATGAAGATACGCGTGCAGAGCCTATGTAAGAATATCCAGGCTAGTGCCTCCGTCAAGTGTTCCGCACGGCCAAGGTTCCGCCTTGACCTGGGGTCGGGTCGCTTTGGGCACTAATGTGAGGTCTCATTCACCCGAGCACCTATATGCTGGCCTTCTACAACCATGTCGCAAGTTGTCCACGTCATCGTTAGCTCTTTTCGTAGAAGGAGCTTTGGAGTAATAAGAGCTGTGGCTTGGTCCGGTACCAGTAGTCTCCATGGCGGCATCGTCGGTCAGGAAAATGTGCAGGTGAGTCGGACGGTCGGTAAGGTGTGCTAGGATGCACACCGACCAGAGACCCGCTTAGCCAGAAACCGCGTCTTCGACCACCCCGACAACGAAGAAGATCTACCCCTGGATCAATGCGTCTTTTCGGAACCTCGGACGGCCTGCCGACGCGTGGTTAATGCCAGACCCCGATGTGGTCGACGCTGAAGCATTTTGATGTTTGCCGGCCGAACCCAAGTAATTTCGTACCAAATTTGGAATCAAACCAGCCATTCTAAGGTCAAAGGTTTCCGGTTACGTGTGCGGCGGAATGCATAGGTTGTTACCATTGGCCACGGCTATTTGTGTCTCTTGTAGACCTTGTGGGCGCACAGTCCTTTCCCGGTCTCACGGCTATACTCACGGGTTTTTGTTCAGTAGATCATTTTGCCTGCATCGAACTATGACTCGTCTTTCTGTGTTCTCTGTTCTGGTTACAGACTAAAGGTGCAAAGCTTGCCCGGACGAACGAAATCATTTCGCAAAAGGCGAACCCCGCCCGAAAATCATGTTTCTCATCATGGAACTAAGATCTGGGGAAGAAAGCCTGTCTGTCCATGGGCCTAGACCCGACTCCACGTAATGAGACCAAGATTTACCCAGAACGCGATGCGGCTACCTAGAGCGTGGACAATGAATAACGCATGACCATATCGACAAAGTAAAAGGACCAGAAATCTCGCTGTTGAGCTACTTTATGGGGCATATTTTTTATTCTGCGCTGTAATTCTTCAGATGGTGGTGACTGACACATAGTCGTCAAGCCGACATTCAACCCCTTCCCCGGCTTACTCGACAAAAACTTATCACAACTTTGCAGCCATTTTGAAGCGTCTAGCCTAGGCATTACATCTCTTCGCAGGCTCTCTTGCGCCAAAAGTCCGACAAAGTAAGTACCACTAGAAGTTTTCGATACGTATGGGGATAGAGGACGACTTCGGGGATACGTCCACGGGCCACGCGATTCAACCCAGGCGACTACTTTTGTCGAATGAGCCCGTATTCCAGCACCTAGCAAATTGCTAAGTCTTTCGATGCGTGGTATTCCCACAATTGGGATGGTCCCATTTAAGGAACCGAACACAGTAGCCAATCTACCATGCAATATGATGCAAGGCGCGACGCGGGTTGCACAACGAGCTATAGTACAAGAACGTAGAGGTTGTGTTACCGAGAGTCGTGAGTGGCTCATACTCATGCTCTTATTCTCATCAACAGCCCGGGAGAACCTCCGTACAACCAATACCAATACATCTTTCCAATAGGAAGGCACCCCAGGGTCAGTCCCCATCATCCTTGCTGACCAACTACATAAATATCGATGGAAGACTTTCACTATTATGCTACGAGCCTACGAGAGAGACATGTGCTGATTTGTTCGTCTACATAGTCGCTTACCTAATGCATTTCTCTCGCCACTACATATGTTATGTAACAACAACGTGCCCAATCGGTCAGCCTGAGGACTGCGCGGAATGGGGCCAACAGTCTCCTACAGGCATCGAAGATACCTTGGTACGAGTCTACACTCGGTTCTATGCGGGGGGACCGGGGGAGAATAGGAAGGTAGATATCTTTTCTTTTGAAACTCATATGGAATTCCGCACCTCCATAGGTAGTAGTTGCTAATCCGCAGTTACTGCTCCGTCATCGAACAAGAGTTCGAGTGCTCCAACAGCCTTCTTCTCTACCTGCCAGAGTCATCGAACTTACTTACTACAGAAGTCCTAGTCTCCTCCTAGTCCACCAGACCGGAGAAAGCAGCCACGTGCTTTGAAGGAATGACAATATATGGATCCCCACAGGCACCCCCAACGTCAAATATTTTCTTCGACTTCCTCATTGAGCGTGCTGCAGTGGGGGGATCCGGCTGAGGCCCTCGACTCCCGGCGAGTCGGGAGCTACTGCATGCATGATCTCTTGCTTGCTGCAAGCCTAGGGAGATATCATCAGTCTCGGCCCTCATCTCGCTTGTCTCGGGGACCCGAGTACTACCATGCTGCAGAGCACTATCAACGGCGCGGCCCCCCATCAGCAAACATGGTGTGTTTGTCCTACCATACCATCTCTCTGTTGCCATATTGGCTTGGCTTGGCTTACTCGAGTGCGGGTGACATTGGTCAGCGAGAGGTAAGGTACTTTCAAACGGCGCTTGGGAATGCCCTGGGTGGGATTGAGGCATCGAAGTATCGAGGTATCGAAGTATCGCGCCCCGTAACGACCCCCATGGCCTACTTTTGGGCTGCCAGCAACCTAATGCAGCATGCACGATAAGACCAGTGAAACCCCTTTGATTACTTGACTTGTGATCGCCTTGTAGAACAAATATTACCTTTCCCCCCGTCGGAATCAAATCAATTCTCCTAGGCGAGTGTGCCGCGCTGAACATGCCGCAAGCTATCTAGCTGCCAATTCAGGACCCCGGAGCAGATCAACGAGCCGCGCACAGCCCCTCCAGGTCCCTCTATCACACTCTGTCGTCCTCGGTCGGTTTGCGTTGCTTGTGAGAGATGCCTCGACGTCCTGATGCCCTGGTGCCCTGGAAACTGGAAATACGAGCAGTGAGATGAAGGGTGGAGAGAAACAATACTATGCTGTGTCACGCTGGCATAGGCTTAGATTACAATAACAGTTTGCGAGGATACTGCAGCCCGAGTTGAATGCCATTCGGCCTTATAATATGGTTCCAGCAGTCGCAATCGGAATCAACATTGTCGTACGTGTCTGACCGGTCACAGAGATAACCTACTAGAGTTGGCCAGCGAGTACAACCACATCAGATGGCTGTACTGCACAAGCATCACAGGCATCACAAGCATCCGTTCGTATTTCCCTTCGGCGGATGTCAATCTCACCCTACGAGTGCCAATAGCGCTTTCAGCGCATGAGAGCCGCTATTCCGAACCCGCTAGTATAAGACGCCTCGAGCTTCAACCAGAGCATTGTCGTGCAGAAGCCGTCGGCCTAATCCGGCCATTCCTACTTCGACCAGCCAACGTGGCTCTCCGGCTCTTCCGCACTGTATCGGAATGACTACGCGCCTGGGCACATCGACACGCATCGATCACGTTGAGGTGCAGCAACGTTCTTGCAGGTCAGACGGTACTCGTCCGCGGGGTCTACCACCAAAGCAAATATGCGGCCGCCGGGACAAACGCGCTAGCAACTGTTAGGCGAGGCTGAGTAATGGCTGATATTATCTAGCGTTGCTTCAGAACTGAGCACGGCCTAAAGGGCCGCGTAGCGCTGAGCGTTGTCACGTAGAAATCAGTATAGCCTCTCAGCGATTTCAGCATGGTTGGTCACCTGTCGAAATAATTTCCCAGAAACTGCTCTGCGGAGCTACTCCACTTCCACTACCATATATCAGCAAGAAGACATGGGCAACAAGAGTAGTGTGGACGACGGCATAGGTTTAGGGACTGGCCTCGCACTGGCTCTCTAGGTTATTGTATTCATCCCTCTATTTCGGTTCCCTTCGTGGCCCGATAAGCAACGGAAAGGGGGATTGCACTACATGTATTGACTTGGCCTTAGGTAAGAACGTGCCACCCTAGCATATGGGGATCTCGGGTCATATTTACAAGACACCTGCTTAGGGGCGCATCTCGGACTGTCGTCTGCATCATGAGTGACTGGATTAAGATCCAACACGGATTTGTCACCTATAGTACCCGACTGTTAGTCGGTTAGAGTATCAGATTTTCAGGTTGGTCATGAAGTATCATAAGGGTATCGTTGGCGATCATCAGCAGGTCGATCAAAACACTGAAATCATATAGACGTATCGCTACGCAAAGAGACAAGTGATGGCAGCGGCCACCTTTGAGCAGGGATGCTACCCTACGGGCGTCTATGTCTGCAAAAGGGGCTGACATGGAGGTTTCTGGTCATTCGGGAGTACACACGGGATGGAAGGAAGACACCCTCGAGAGGCTAGAAACCGTGCAAGAGGAGGTGGTCATAACTGGTTAAGACCTGCCTAGATATCTATGCAAGTTCTAGGCGTCCAGTGGATGGACCTTCTATTGTGAGAAGTTCGTCATGCAAGTCATAAGGGGGCATATATGCTGTCATGCCAACAACGTAGGGAATGCTCACGTCAGATATGTTGACAACTTGGGAGCCCTTTTACTTGGACCTTGTCGGAATCTTGCTATAGAAAGAGAAGCGAATATTCCGTCAAAACCTGATGACCAAGCAAGATTTGCGCTGACAAGATGCCTTCATGTCTCTAGTTTAGGAGATACCCTGCCAAGTCCCCCTTAATACGTTATATCAGGGGCTTTGCTGCTTGGTTTTTCTAGCGCTTTTGGTGAGATGCTCCGCATATCTTGGTCAGCTAGGTCTATAATGGCACCATTACATTTGTGGGCGAGGAAAAGAAGGAGCCAGAAGGTTCTTGGATAATTTTAGGTTTTATACGTGGAATCTTCGAGGTATCTTTGGTATATAAAACGTTTCACGTTTGTGTGCTTCTTGTTTTCTCGCAGGTTTCAGGGTCCAACTTAGAAGAGCGGAGAAATAGGGGTATCTCTAGGGTAGCCCTGGGGAATTATGGTGCTCCGCTTCTGGGACCCACCTGAGGTACAACGTGTGCCTGTCCAGCACAGCACAGCTGTAATCTTAGCACGTAAATCTGGCGGAACCCCTGCAGTGACTTGGGGCCCAACCACCCAAAGACGCCCTAAAAGCGCCCTAATAGAAGGAAAAGCCCCACAGTATGTCTTGCTTTCAGCCTTGTCACTTTTGAAAGTTTCCTGGAGCAGACTCAGCCTCGCCTCCGTGGACCAACTCAGTTATTCCTCCCAGATGATTATATGGTCAATTGCTTATTTGGTATAGTTATGATTAGCAAGATCAGACTATTCTGTGCTCTTAATGATACTTGAAGCTTTAAAATTAAAGAATTAAGGCATTCCGGCCTCCATTTCGAGAACAAAGAGCACCTTCTTCATCACTCCTTCTCTTTTCGGAGCGTTGCGTTTAGTGGGCATTCCTACCCAGATCAATTCCCCAGACAGACTACCCTAATTACGCAGCCCTGAGGGTTTCAAGCGCCTGCCATCACCCATCTTTCCTTGTCCCCTAGGCTGGGATTGCTTTCTGTCGCGTCAGGGACTTTTGCTCTTGCCTAGAATCTGTTACTTCTAGACGAGACCCCTGGATCGGTACAACGCGCAACGAAACCGCCCGCCATGTCGCATCCACCGTCGTCGACGCCGGCCAAGGTGCCATCATCGGTAACGACTTACACGCCTGCTATGCAAGATGTGGAGATGCGATCACAGATCAACACTCTGTTATTAAGGGAGGGACACATCACCAAGTACGTATGCACACTTATTTAACTTGCTATCATTCCAGATCTTGCTATCAGTTGTGCCAACGAGTCGTTCCTCATACTCCCAGTTGCCTGATTAGGCTTTGAAGGGTAGCTAGCTACAGACTCTAAAAGTTCAAGCTAACTAACTTTTGCCTTCCCAAACAGAATTCAAGAGCAATTCCTCCACTCTCTAGACGCGCACCCTGCCAACTGGCCATCGACAATACAAGCACACGCGCTGTCATTACTACGATCAGGCGAAGTTACCACATTCCCCACACTCATACGGCGGGTACTAGAGGATGTGCGACGGGACACGGCGGCCGCGACGGGGGCGTTAGCCTCATCATCATCCAACAACGGCAACGACGCAGAGACGAACACAGCCGAGTCCGGCTCTGCTAATAAAGACGGCTCAAATGGGAACGTGGCGGCGACTAACGGGAGCAGCAATAAAGCTGCGACTAATGGCAACGCCGCGTCGTCGTCGACGAATGCAGATGGCACACCCAACCTGGCGATACCAACGGCCGTCGTGGAGAGCGCGTTAAAGCTGGTCCGGGAGAAACTGGATGACATATGCGAGGTAGATCCGGATGGAGGGGCGGGTGGTTGATTGATTTTTGGGAATTCCAAAAACAAACAAAAAGAGCCACTTGCCGTCGCCTTCACTCCACTCCACTCAACTCACCTAGCCTACCTAGCCTAGCCCAACTTCAATCCAGCCCAATGCAGCCTTGCCTTACCCGGCGAAGCTAAATGAGATAACGAAACACATGAAACAAACGGGCCACTTCCGAATAACAAGAATCAACCGCATAGATGACACATGGACTTCCTGAAGGGGCGTAGGCGAGGAAAAAGGGAAGAAAGACGCTTTTTGTAGATAATGGTTCTGGGCAAAGAAAACAAAAGTCTCATAACCCTTCACTATCTAACTAACTAATAGGCCCCTAAACTAGGTAGCAGGGGAAGGAAGAGCAGGGAGAAGGGAAAAATCAGGGAAAGAAAACAAATAACAGAAAGATATGATGAATATGATACCACGAACGAAAAACCACTTATCTATCATCCCTCTATGACCGTTGTTGACGCTGCTCTGTCTTGAGTTTTACCTACCATTAGAATGAATGCCATAATAAATAAATGAATGAATGAATGAACAACAGCAATGCAGGAGTCCTATTTCATTTATGATTTATTTTACGGCATGTCTACCTGCCTACCTACCTACCTACCTAAGTACCTACTCTCAAAAACAAGTTGTCGTATTAGACTCTTTACAACTATTTTCTCCCTCTCTAAACACCTGGGTTAGGTGAGTAGGTACCTGTCTGTACGTGACCAAAATGTACCTACCCAGGTACAGAATAGATATAAAGCAAACACTAGGGGAAAAGCATTCTTCTCAACGTCATCATGATCATTATAACTACTAAGGTCGTCCATATCTTCTTAATTCATCAACAAAACTCCCATAATTATATCACCAGACCAAATATTCAGCTATTCATCCTTTCATCAACCTATCTATCTAGTAGTCATAACAAAGGAACACACACACACACATATATACACTTTCAAAGAAAAAGCTACGTTAGGTTAGTATATAGACCCCAAAAGACAATATAACCTAGGCACCTACCGTTCCATCTCACCCCCCAGTGTACATAGTCCCCCCGGACTTATACAGATGTACACACAACCATGCTTATTAGAACGCTTACAAACACCCCTCGTCCTACAGGTACCAAGCCAAATATATAAACCGCAAATGGAAGAAACACAACATCAGTAGCTCATGTCCATCTACCTAACCTAGGTATCGGCACGATTTTCGGGAAACTCTCTTTGTTCGGATTCATCAAATACCTCCATGATGTGCATTTGAAAATCATTCCAGAAAACATGCTTTCATAACTACAGATGCACGTTAGGTGCTAGAATCTGTGTATCAATCTCATCCTTTTTACCCTGTATTGTTTTTATTTTTAATTTTTTTAATTTTTTATAATACAGCTTACGACCTGTAATTATAACAGCACCATGTCAGTTCACTTGTACACTCACTACCCCGATGGCTGAGTTTCTCAGTAGTCCATAACAGATGCATCTAATCACGTGTGGGCAAGCGGACGTCAATTTATGAGATCTATTGTGAAAACTACCACCCATAGCAATGTCATCTTTCGCAAACGCATATCAGCTTTCATTAAGACCCGACACCCACGTGAAAACTGGAATGGCCCCGGCCACTGTATATCCGGCAATAGGCTGGCCACCAGCATTTTCCTCTAGAATAAGAAGTTGGGGTCTATCGTCAGCGTCCACAACTGTAAATGGGTTCACAAGGAACCATCTATGAGCCAGAAAGCCACGTTTTGCCTGGCACTAGAGGGCCATGCCAGTGCCCATCCCGGACATGTACGCCGCATAATTGTATAAAGTACAGGGTGGCGCGCTCTAGACACCACGGACGCTTCATAAGGCTGGAGCCGCTTAGTCGTATAGACCGTCATCATCGCCGCCCTGACCGAAGTTGTTGCTGTTACCTGCGTTGCCGGCGCCATCGCTACCGGGGAACTTGAAGAAGGCGCCAGGTCCGGCGTTCTTCATCTGCTGGGCGAAAGCCTCGTACCGGCGGATTTCGACATCGTTGACTGATCTGCGGGCCATCTGCATAGCTTCCTCGAAGTGGCGCTTTGTCAGCTCCGGAACCGGATCTTCCTCATCCTCGTCAACATCCATGTCTCCGGCACCCTCGGCCTCACGCGCACGTCGGCGCTCAATATCAAGAGTGATGGACTCCTTGATAGCAATTTTAACGGCCCGCTGGGTAATGAAACCAAGATCGGCACCAGAGAATCCATGCGTCTTAGAGGCAATGTAGTTCATGTCCACGTCAGAGGCAACAGGAGTCTTGCGGAGCTGTGCCTTAAGAATGCTGAGACGACCGGCCTCGTCAGGCAGGGGCACGTAGATGAGGGAGTCCAGACGTCCGGGACGGCAGAGCGCAGGGTCGAGCTGCTCGGGTCGATTGGTAGCACCAATGACGAAGACGTTCTTCTTGGATGTCATACCATCCATTTCTACATACAAATTAGTTTCATGCGTCTAGCGGACCTAAACGTGTATCTTTTGACCAAACTTACCGGTTAGCAATTGATTGACAACGCGGTCAGAAGCACCGCCAGCATCACCAACAGATCCGCCACGGGCCTTGGCAATCGAGTCCAGTTCGTCCAGGAAGACGACGCAAGGAGCAGCAGCTCGGGCCTTGTCAAAGATATCTCGGATATTGCTCTCCGACTCACCAAACCACATGCTAAGCAGTTCCGGACCCTTCACCGAAATGAAATTAGCCGCACACTCGTTCGCAACAGCCTTGGCCAACATGGTTTTACCGGTACCAGGGGGACCGTAGAAGAGAACACCGCGGGAAGGCGAGAGACCAAACTTGAGGAACTTCTCGGGGTGGTCGACAGGGTACTGCACGCTTTCTTTGAGATCCTGCTTGACTTCTTCCAAACCTCCGATATCTTCCCACCGGACATTGGGTACCTCGACAACGGCAACCTCGCGGAGCGCAGAGGGGTTGGATACTCCAAGAGCAAATCGGAAATTCTCCATGGTAACACCCAGAGAATCCAGAACCTCGGCATCGATCGTATCCTCATCCAGATCGATGAGATCCATCTTTTCGCGGATCTGCTGCATAGCGGCCTCAGAGCAAAGTGCTGCAACATCAGAACCGACATAACCGTGGGTCTCAGCAGCAATTTGCTCGAGATCGACGTCATCGGCAAGCTTCATGTTCTTGGTGTGGATCTGCAGGATCTCAAGACGACCAGTAGGATCGGGAATGCCGATATCAACCTCTCGATCGAAACGACCAAAGCGGCGCAGAGCAGGATCGATCGAGTTGGGGCGGTTGGTGGCAGCCATGACGACAACGTTGGAGCGAGCCTTCATTCCATCCATGAGAGTAAGGAGCTGCGAGACAACACGTCGCTCGACCTCGCCATTGGTCTTCTCTCGCTTGGGGGCGATAGAATCGATCTCGTCGATGAAGATAATAGCAGGTGAGTTCTTCTCGGCTTCCTCGAAAGCCTTTCTCAAGTTGGATTCAGACTCTCCAGCCATCTTGGACATGATTTCGGGGCCGTTGATGAGAAAGAAAAAGGCACCAGTCTCATTGGCAACAGCGCGTGCCATGAGTGTCTTACCGGTACCTGGGGGGCCATAGAGCAGGACACCACGCGGGGGCTTAATACCAATGGACTTGAAAAGCTGGGGGTGACGCAAAGGTAGCTCTACCATCTCACGGATCTGAGCCATCTGCTTTCGGCAACCACCAATGTCGTCATAGCCAACTTCATTAAGGTTGTTCTCTTCCTCCTCACGTTGGATCGGCTCGCCCTCACAGTGAATGACTGTGTCTTGTGCTACGATACCATACTCGGGAGGATCGACCTCAACAACCTTGAACTCTACTTGCCGCATACCTCCACGAACAATAAACAAATCTCCCTGGCGAACGGGCCGGTATGCTTCTCGGAAGTATGGGGCAAGGAAAACGTCGAAGAGCGAACCGGTTATGCCCTCGACTGTGTCCGCAATGGGTAGGACAGCAATGCGCTTGGCCTGGAGTAGATTTAACGTGTGAGTGGGATATGCAAGACATTTGAGCTCTGTGAGTGGTACTCACATATTTGATATCTGGGCATGGATGGATAGTGATCATGTCACCGTGCTTCACTCGCAGGTTGTGTCGGACGACTCGGTTGATTCTAGCACTGCCGTCATCAAGATCGTCATCGGCTAGAACGATCAAAACAGTATCTTTCCTCTTCTTGCCGCGAACAAGGACTGTGTCGCCGCGGAACAGCTGGAGTTGCTCCATGGTGTTGTTGGATAGCGCAATAATAGAGTTGTCATCATTGATGGCATCGGTCACCCTGCACGGCCAGGTTAGTACAGAAGGAAGCAGTCTCGAGCGCAGTAATTCCTACATCAACTGATTGGGCTTCTTCTTCTTCTTTAGAATAGCGGTAGATGTATCATTTTCCTGCCATCAGGTTAGAACCGGGCGTCTGCGACTACAGTAAGGGAAGCCATACCTCTTTAGGCTCAGCGCCAGAGACATCGCTATCATCCATGTTAGCCTAACTGAGTACAAGATGCCATAGTTGCTGCAGGCGAGTCATTACTTACGCCAAGTTGACCTTTTTCTTGTGCTCAGGCTCGGGAGCCATAGTGTCTGTCGCAGGAGGGGCGGTTCGGAGTGGGAAAGGCGGGAACTTAGTGTACGCGGAGTAGACTCGAAAACAAAATGCAAAACGTGTAAATGCAAGGTATTTCCGCCTCAACCAGTGAGAGAATGTCTAATCAGAGTGCAGATGTTTCCGGGTTGGAATGGTGATGAAGGGAAGGAAGGTAGGCAGGAGAAGAGGTTGAGAAGGTTAAGGTTTAGTCCAGCAGTGATAGGTTCCTCTGCTGCGGTTACGGTGCCAGGTGTTTGAGCTGTTGATGACGAGAAGTCTGGAAGCTCGGACCATGTAAGACCCACTTGTTAGTGTCGCGCAAGTACCGCCACCTTCTAAGGTCTTCCACCAACGGCACGGTATTAGCTGATGCCAGATCACCCTATAGTGGTATGAATGGCCCAGCTGCGCTTTATTGTGGTACATACGCTGAGGGATGTGGCTCTGCTGACAGATACAAGGCTACTAAAATCCACTACATGTAGGCAGACGACCTCGTACGCAAGCGAGCTGCGATTGGACAGAGCACCGTGTTTACACCTTCCAGGTTACTCACATAGTTTTTGCCTTGCATTCAGGTACCTAATCAGGTACAATGGACCCTTAAGCTTGAATGGATCTGGAGTCAGTTCGGACTTAACCAGTCCTTCCGGGTTGTACATGGAATGCGAAAATACTTGCCTTCAAGAATCATTGAATCTCAACAGAGATTGCGCTTTTTGCCACCCCTTCTTCCCACTGATTCATCAATGATCACCTCAGTACTATCAAGTAAGCTTGCATAATGTAATGCAAATACGCTTACTTTTTGCCTTTGTCTTTCATATTCTTGAAATATGGTTGTTATGCGCCATTATCAATTTCGGATTTACCTTGGCAGTGCTCCGAGCTGGTCTTGGAAAGGCAATACAACTTGAAGACCCTCCAATCGCATGACTTGCTAGATTTTCGTAACTTTGTCAAAAGCTACGACCAATTTGAAGCCTGCTACTACCCGGTTTGTACTGGCGTTAACTTGCGGTGTGGCATTGCAATATGGTGCATGATGCCTACTGGTGCTTACTGCAGGTTTATCTAGAACTTTTGCATTTTTCTATATGCTGCCTCCAACTAGGTACATAAGGAATCTGTGGTGGCTGGAGTAGGTATTTCCGTATTTTGGAGAGCATGGTATCTTGAAAAGAAATGACAGATCGAAACAGCTTGACATATAGACATCCCCCCCCTTTTTTTTTCTAACACGACAACAAGGTAGCCAAAATGCAATCCGCCTCTTGTGTACTACAGGTACAGGTGTGGTGTGCATCGGTACACACCCCATCTTAAGAATCAAAGATCGCCCCAAATGCAGGTATACCACGTGCCTCGAGGCGGTATACAATTTGCTGCGTAACTTTCTTGTTCGAGATGATGCAGACAGCTTCGGCGTTGCTTTCTTTCAGCATCTGGTATGCGAGCGCAGTTAGGTCGGGCTTGCCTTGGGTCCGAGTGTTCCATATAATTGCTTTCGGGTCTGCTCGCAACACATCGTTGATAATCTCCTCACCGAACGTCTCCCGGGGGTGAGGTGTAGACCAGAGGACGCGGGCGGGGACCCTGCCTTCGAGAATTACCGGCAAGCACGGTCCGATGCCAGACCCTGTGGCCACGAGAACAACTTTCTTGAAAAGCGGTGCAATGCTCAGCACGCCTGAGGCAAGTACTCCGCGCGTCCAGATTCTTCGTGGCTGTCCATCTATCGTTTTGCGAGTCCAGTCGCCTGCGTTGGAAACAACAATCGAAAAGCCCTTTTCCCCTGGCTTGTCAATCGTAGCGAATGCATGCCACTCTCGCATGGGCTTATCAGATATTCGGACTGCCTTACCCGCGATGGGCGTATCGAAGTTGAAGTGGAGTCTGATGGCATGCTTAGAGAGTGGCTCTGATCGGACTTCCACCCGACGGAGCCTTAGCCATGGCAGTGCGATACTAAGTGTGATGAGAGCTAAGAGATAGATGGCCGGAGTACGAGCGAGAGCACCCCCCAGCGACGAAGTTTCTGGCTTGAGTGAATTCGTAGCCACTACTAAATGTGCCCAGACTAGGGCAGTAGCCGTCCACCCGGCAAAACGGTGTGTCCATTCAAATTGATCGTGTAATTTAGCACGGATATCCGGATGAGCCATTACAATAATCGCCAGCAGAAGCGCGAGGACGACTACGCCATTAGATGTTAGCAATTTTAATCTAGGCCGGAGTTTAAGGATGCAAGACCATGCAGGCGGTGCCGCGCTTAAATGTCAAGGGCGTAGGGGTAAAACGACCCGGACCACTTACAATAGCTGAGGACCACTGTCCCTGTATTGATACGGGCATCTTGGTTTTTCGTCGCAAAGTTGAACGTCGCTCCGATGGTAAAGACAAGCCACCAGAAAACGGCCGAAACCGCCGCCCCAGAATGTATACCTCCAATGTGGTATACACGAGCACAGTGGCGTCTAATAGCAAGCGGCGCCCAAGTCGGCACGCGGGTTGCTAGCCAAAAAATAAAGTTGATAACATGATCTTGCCTCATAGCCACCGCGACGAGCAGGTTCACTGCTATAGCTGTGGGAAGTTGGGAGAGCGGTAATGTGCCGCTACCCCATGACCTCCACCAGACGAGGGCGAACGCGAGGACGTTTGCAAAGAAAATGACGGAAAAGAATCTCCGATACAGGGAAAAGAAACGATGCCGCAGCCACCTCTGGCCGTGAAATCCATTCTTGGTCGGAAGTTCGTGTTTCATCTCCTCTGCAGAATCTTCCGACTCCAAATCCGCTTCCGGCGCACCATGCGCTTCTCCTTTCTCGAGGTCCAATGGATTTGTTGATGGGACAAATTCGTTCCCTTCCGTAATCGTGGTAGAGGAAGAATTGTCTGCTAAACTCTCAGAACTTGTGGCCTCTCTCGGGACTCTCTCCATCTCGGCCATCTCCCTGAGCTTGCGCTTGTCGAACTTCCCATTAACTGTGAGAGGAATCGACGCGATATACAGCCACCGTGTTGGAACGGCATAGTAAGACAGGGTTTCTCCAACACTCTTGCCCATGTCTTCTTCGTTAAGCGGACTTCGACCTGAGTAGAAACCCCAAAGTACATCGTTCACAACCAACGCGCAACCCTTAGTAACACCCGGCATGCTTTCTATAGCAGATGAGACACCGTCGAGCTCAACGCGGAAACCCTATAATAATCGTTAGGTCCTTATTCGTATCGTGAGCGTGGGATGGTTCGTGGTACCTTGATCTTGACCTGGTCATCCTTTCGACCAAGGGGAATCAGTTTGCCGTCTTTTGTCCACCGACCAAGGTCGCCAGTGTTAAACATCATCGTCCTGGATAGATGCGTGTTAATAAAACTTTACGCAAATGCTGCAAATCTTTTGCGGATAGCCTACCCGTCTCTGGTGAACTTGTCTGGTTTAAATCTTGTTGCTGTCAAAGCTGGCAAGTTGACATATCCCGCTGAAACACAAGCTCCTCCTGCCCACATAGTGCCAGGTCTGCCAATGCCAACTGGTCTTTCATCATCGTCTAGGACATAGACGGTGGTGTTTGGCAATGGCTTCCCGATGGTCAGAAACTCTCCAGGTTTGTGTAGATGTGCGGTATTCAAGATGGTTATCTCAGTCGGACCGCAAATGTTCCAAAATTGGACGTACGGAGACCACTCCTCGGCCAAAGATACCGGACACGGTTCGCCACCTACCACAACGGTCTTGATATTCGGGAAATCGGCTTGAGCAAACTTCCCGAGGACTGTTGGTGTTGCAATGACTGTATCAACACGCTTGAGTACATCGGCCCAGATGCCGTTGCGAATGTGCAATGTGCCGCCGTTCATGAGGGTTGCAAGGATCTCCCATTGTGCTACAACAGCGTCAGCAGGAGCTCGAGTCTGGCTCAAGCCTACCGAAAGGAGACTACATACCCATGTCGAATGAGATATTCAAAAGTTGTGCAACGTTCTTGCCGACGGTGATTTTCAAGCTCGCCGGTTCGACCAGCAGGTTGTTAGTTACATTCCTGTGCCTTACATCGACACCTTTAGGCTTCCCGGTTGTTCCTGAAGTATAGATCATGTATGATCCGAAGCTAGGGTCCATTATGGTGTTTGGACGCGTCTCATTGCCAAAAAACGCTTTCTGGTCCTGGCTGTCGAGTCCCACGATCTCGGCTTTCGTCCTCTGAGCATGGGGCATAACCTTTAGACGAAACTTGTTCAGGCACAGTATAATCTGAGCCCCCGAGTCGTTGAAGATGTGTTCTAAGGTGGCATCGGTGGCGATGCCACCATCCAGCGGCACATACTGCGCACCTGCTTTAAGCACTGCAAGAATTCCTACAAGAAACTCGATCGAGCGGGATACAACGATGCAGACTCTGCTGGTAGGGCGGAGACCACGTTCTATGAGTTGGTTCGCCAGTATATTGGCACGTCTGTCCAATTCAAGGTATGTGATTGTCGTTCCATCGAAATGTCGAGCAGCCGTTATACTAGGATGTTGGTCAACAATATGCTCAAAGGCCTCGTGGACAAGGCCAAAGGGAATCCCGACGTAAGGACCTCGTCCAAATTGGTTGAAGAGCTGCTGATCCTCTGAGGAGAGGTTATCAATAGAATGGAAAGACATGACCAAAAGATTATCAACAAGATTCAACTTTGCCTCACAGTATAAAGATGCCCGAGGCCAACGACACGTGCGCCGTCGCCTTTTAAGTTATTATCCTTTCCATCGGACGATCGATGGCCGGACTTGGGTGGGACCCATGCGCCAGGCTGTGCTTTCATGGCACATGTGAAAATCGTCTTACCACTACCCTCTTCCACCCTTGAAATAGAGTGACATGGAGACCCAGCTCTCATCCGTCAGTTCAAGAGAGCTAAGCCCTCCTTTACGGGGCTCACGTAACTCGCCATCGTCAGTTACTTACTGGTCTTGCGTTAGTCAGGAGATATATACAGGCCTCAACATGCCCGGTGTCACCGGTCCCCGGCCACCCGCTACAGCAAGGGGCGTCTTCAATAGCAGGTTTAATTAAGCGTGTATCACAGCCATCTATTTCCGAGGTAACGTCGTACCTTTGCTGGCCCGGGTTGTTCAGGCGCCGCATTGCCCGTTAAATTACAAAAGGTCTTGAACTCTTGACTGCTCCTAGGCGTAACCAACCCCAACATCTCATGAACTGGAGTTCTAGTCTTCTAAGTTCCTAACCCCCTTAAATTGTTGGTACCGTGACTGATGAAAGTGCATGGTTTGGCAAAAGCAAAAAAAAAAGGCACTTAGACGAGACGACTCATTGGCTTACTCACAACGACTGGCATAGCCCGTCTTATTATCATTACGGCATAACAACTACATTCAAAATGTCTGTTTTCAGTTCGTAACCGACAAACACTCCACTTGTCTCCTTATTTTTATCTTTATAGCGCGCATTCAACCCGGATGACTATGCATATCCGCTGGCTGTAACAAAGCGCCACAAGCCTAACCTCAGCAGATATCTCCGAACGGGTATCTTACCGAAGTCTTACTATGTACGGTAGCGTAGAATCCTTCGACATTCCGACAGTTACCCGCTTAGGTAAACCACTTTATCACAATTACTGTTAGCGTTGCGACTGCATGTATCGGCGGTCACACCGCAAACGAAGTGTTTCCCGTGCAACTGCAGCTCGCAGCCTCTTGGCATCGTACATGTAAACCTACCCTGAACGTCGCCTACCCAGTGTTTCCAACTTTCTAAATGACCGTTTTATAACGTGGTAGCTTGGGATGCATCGTTGCTTTGCGTTATCGTATTTGCGAACGTTTCTAGAAGCGATTGCCTGTCTACCTATCCGAGGAACCTAATCAGGCAACCATTGTAAACGTTGTTCTGGTCATAACTGCTACCCTAAGCTTACATTGTACAGACTACATGTTATCGCAAAGACGGACAGGTCTCTTCTCGGGACCGTACCAAACCGCATTATATGTAGTGAGAGAGTGAGAGAGAGAACCGTACTGTTTCCTACGCTCGTTACAGCAGGTCGGCGTTGCCTTTCAAACTTTAATAGCTGTAATAACTCCGGTAAAGATCTGGCGGCACTTCTAAGCTATCTAGATGCGATACGAGACGACATGATACGATCTAGACATCCACAGAAGTTTCATACATATCATCAGTACGTAGATATTTTAATCTATCTAACCTATCAAAGGCAAGCAAGAGCTTGACATTTGCGACAGACTTGCAGCGTCGTCCCCGCTATTCACCCCTCAGGTTTACTTATGTTACTTATTTCTAACAATAACAAGGTTAACCTGTTCGCAAGCGTCCTAGTTTACCAGAGATCTGGGGAACTAGACAGGTACAGTACAGGCTTTTGCTTCTGTGCATGTTGTTACCTGACTACTTATTTTTAACTACTACTGCCCAGTTAGGTATGTATATGGAAAATTAAGTACTTCTTCCGGTATTACAAACCAACGAGAAACCAAAGTACCCTACCTACCTGATTATATGATCAGGGAAAAGAAATAGCAACATTACAAACATACGTATTCACACACTCTCTTCTCTTCCCCTCTCTCTCGCAGCATCTGACCAGATTAAGTAAGAAAGGATGTAAATAAACACGTGCAGTCTTCACTGCGGCGCAGCAACCATTGGTTGGCACTGAAAGGAATACATATCTCTAGAGACTAACCAACCAGACAGTGTATGCAGGCAAGGCTGTCTTAGTCAGAGGTTGTTTGTTTGCTTCACAGCTACATATCCCTTCCCAGAGAACGAGCCAGTTGCACGAAAGGCTCCAAGAAAAAAAAAAAAAAAAAAAAAAAGAAAAAAAAAAATAAATTTTTATTTAATATTTAAAAA
>Ga0247782_1000406_pt1 | contig 31149 bp, 16 predicted proteins | sample UWRJL019104C5_FD_179928 | JGI IMG/M metagenome (GOLD analysis project Ga0247782, IMG submission 179928) | Plant litter microbial communities from Arlington Agricultural Research Station in Wisconsin, United States - UWRJ-L019-104C-5 | ecosystem: Environmental > Terrestrial > Plant litter >...
AGTTAAAATTTTAAAAAAAAACTTTTAAAAAAATGCAAAAAAAAAAAAAAGCAAGCTATAAATCCTAACCTTAATAATAGCAGTAGTTTTTTATTATTTTTATTTAGTTTAAATAATAAGCAAAACTATAAAAAATGCAAGCCTTTGCACAAAATATAAAAAAGCAGCGCTATATTAAGTACTAATACAAGTAAAGGACATAAAATTAAAAAAGAAAACGTTAGCATGTTTATTTCTAACTACCTTAATCCAAATAAGCTAGAAATAGTAATAAATAAACAAAATACTATATATATAAACATATATTAGTTTATTTTTTATATAATAAATATGTGCAAAAAAAAAAACAATGTTTTTAACAAAGCCTAGCTACAAAACCTTTTTAATTATTTCTTAAGCAGATCGGCCTCTTTATAGTAAAACAAAAAACTTACTACTAAAAAACATATTAAATAGCATTAAAAAAGTCTTAAATTAATGCTTAAAGCTTTTAAGCGCTAATTTAAAATATAATCTGCTTATACTAGTTAAAAACTAATAAAAAAGCAACTAACTTTAAAAAATATTGCTAAAAACTATAAAGCACTTTTAATATATATTTAATGCAAGTTAACTTATGCTTAATGCTTAAGCACGCTATTAAAAAATTATAGTAATTAGCTCTTTATTATAATAATAATTTATAAACAATTTAACAAGCCTATTAAAGCTGTACTTTAACTACTTAAAGCAAAAAATATTTTGTACAAGTATATGCAAAAAGTAAAAAAAGCGCGTTAAAAGTTAAAACATAAGGCCTAAAACATATACTTAAACATTAAGCCTAATAGTATATTAACAAAATTATTATTTAATATTTATACTACTAACAAAAATATTATAAAAACATTGTTGTAATCTTTATTATAATAAAATAATAGTTATTAATTAGACTATTATAGCTAATACTATAACAACAATTAATAGTACAACAACAAAAAGCGGTACAATAATAATTAACAATATAACAATAACTATTAATATAACAATAATTAACAAAACAAATACTCTTTGCAAGACTAATGTAGCAGCTATAGTAGCTAACGCAACAATTAATATAAATCCTATAACAAAAGTTAAAGTTATAATAAGAATAAGACTTATAACAATTAAAGCAATTAAAATAAAAAAAATAATTAAAACAAATATAACTAACGCAATAAATATAATAATAATTATTGCAATAACAAATATAAATATAGTTGCTTTAATAATAATAATAAAAAAAAAGTTTATTTTGCTAAAAAAAAAAAATAATAAAGCTAGTTATAAATCTAATTAAGCAAGCTTAATAAAAAAAAATTTTATAGCTAGATCTAATATTAGCAAATAATTTTATTTTGTTAACAATTTTAAACTAACTTGTTATAAATGCTACAAAAAGTTTTTAACCTCTTTAAAGCTAAAAAAACATATTAAACAATATATAACGCATATTATTTTAAAAAAAATATTTACTTTATTTTTTGTAAATCTTAGCAAAAAAACTTATAAATATTGCAACTAGCTTTTGCTTTTATATAATTGTTTTTTTTAGCATTTATGCTACTGCAAGCATACTAAAAATAATATAATATATAATGCACAAAAGTATTTAGGTTGCAACTTACTTATAACCCTTACAATTAATAAAATCGCCGCCTAGGTACAAGCAAAAAATGTACTAATTATTAAAGCAAGCAAAACTAATTATAAGCAAATTGCTTTAAGATTATATTATATATACTTAAACTTTAACATAATAGCTAAACCAAATAGCAAGCATATTAGCGTTTATAGCAATACTAGTACTAGCATAACTATGTTTAGTAAATCTTTTTTATAATTTACTAAGCATACTATTAAAAAGCGCACTAGCAAAGTAGTAAGCGTTAGCAACAGTGTGCTAAAACTTAAAAAATAAGCTAAAGTTAAATTATATACTTTTAGCAATAATAAGTTTAGCAACCCTGCTATTATAAAATTTAAGCTAAAAAAATAAGTAGTTAAAAATAAACTTTAACCTAATGCTTTGTTAAAATTTAACTTTTATTATAATTATAAAAAAGTTATTAATTATAACACCTATAAGCTAATATTTTTTAGCTTAAATAGCTTTAGTTTAAACTTTTATATTAGTTATAACAGCTAAAAATATATATATAAAGTTACTAGCAGTTAAAAAGTAACTATTACCTTAGGCAAAAGCGCGTATATATAAGTAAAATATAAGCTGCTACTTAATAATTGCAAATTTTATTTTTTAGCTATATATAAAGCTATAATAAATACTATAGTAAACGCTACTATATTATAAGTAGCGCTTATGCATAATATCTTAAATAAACTTATTAAAATTTATAAAAGCATTAAGCTTAAATTAATTAGCAAAAGCAAAAATAGTACGCGCTATTAATTTTTATAAAAAAAAGCAATAATAACATTAACTATTATAGCTAAAGCCTTTATTAGTAGCGCTTTTAGCGCACTTTTTAAAAACTTTGCTATTTTTATAAACATAAAATTTAGCAAAAACATAGTTGCTTTTAAATTAACGTTAAACAATAGTTAAGCTTTTAATCTTGCTATTAGTTTTTATAATTTAAAAGCTAATAACTAGTTATTGCAAGCTTTAATTATAACTTTATTTGCTAATATAATTTATAACCTAGTTATAAAAAATAATGCAAACATACTACAAAAAGCTAAACACTTAAACAAAGCTAACAAGCTAGCTAAAAGTAGCTTGCCCTTACTTAATAAACTAAAGCTTAAAATTTTTAAAGTATACTTTACTTTAAGCATTAAAAAACTAGTTAATATTTTAAAAATTATAATAACTAATAGCATCTATATATATGCTAAATGTGCATTTAAAGCACAAAAGCTTTATAAACTAATTAACTTATATTAAATATAAACTAATAAAAGCAAAATTAACATTTTTAAAAAAAAACAAATATAAATTTTATTAGTAAATAGTTAGCAAAATACAAAACTTAACACATAATTATACCTACTAAGTAAAAAAAATATAAAAGTATTTAATACTATATATAATGCTTTTTATAAAAAAGGCTAGCTAAAATAAATAAACAAACTATACCCTTTTATATACCTTGTTTTTATTATATAAAAACAAATGCATAAAGTAAATAAAAAACACGTTATAGTAAATTTTTACGCACTTAATTATGTTATAGTACTTAATAGCTATCCTTTTTTTTACAAGCATTAGTTATTAAAAGCTTTTATAAAAAAAAATATATTACTATAATTAACACAATATTATTTTTTACTAGTTTAAAGTTTACCTAAGCAATTATTATAAATTTATAATTATTAGTTCTAAAAGTATTAAAAGATTTATTATAGCGCTAATAAAATTTTATAACTTTTTAGCTTATATTTAAAAATATATAAACAAGTTACTTTATAAGTACTTATATTTTAGTTGCGCTTTTATTAATAATATTATAATCTTTTTAAATACTTTTAAAAACTATGTTTAGCACCTATTTATAATTTTTAAACTATTTTAAAAAAAAAACATTGCTATATTACTAACTAAGTCCTTTATTAAATACTTATTAGTTAAACTTTTAAGTTTTTATATAAATAGCTTAAGCCTTTTTACTACTACTAAATAAGTAAAAGCATTCTGTTAGCTTGCTTTTTTACATAATTTAAAAGCTTTAAAACAATATATTAAGGCAAGCACTTTTTTAAAATTACTTTTTTTTTATTATATATAACTAGTTAAGCTATTATAATTATAAAAAATAGCCTTGCTAGCAAAAAGTTGCAAAAAAAGTAAAGTTATAATAAGCAATCTTAGCAAGCGCAAAGCATATTATTAGTTAACATACTATAATATAACACTAGCTAAATTAAAGTTATTTAAAGCAGTACAAGCTACTATTTGCTTAAAAAACTTACTTTATTACTATAACCTTAAGCAAATCTTATTTATGCAAATTAACAGCTTTATTAAAAAAAAATATAGTATTATAATCTTTTATTTAGCAAAAAAGTTTAAGTAAACACTAAGTGCTAGTATTTTATTTACTAAAGTAAAACTAGTAATATACTTAAGCAAGTACTTGTTTAAAGCAAAGACTTAGTATAGTTTTTTTAAGCTAAAAGTTATATGTTTAGTGTAAGCTTTTATAAAGCTTTAAACAATAATATAATTAAGTAAGCAAGTTATTATGCTTACTAATTATGCTGCAACAAAAAGCATTTTAAAGCAAACAACTTTTAATACTACAAGCACTAATTAAGCTAACAAATATTTAATTAATTTATTTATTTATTTATTATAGTATAAATATTAAGTATATTATTTTTTAAAGCAATTAAACTTTATACCTAATACGCTTAGTTATTTAAAAGCGTTATAAAATGCTAACAATAAACACAAAAAGATTAAGTAATCTAATAAACTAGCAGTACTAAATACTATATAAAATATAACTTTTAATAATTTTTTATTATTAATAATGCTAAACATTATAAAGCATATAGCTAAAATAATTATTAATAACTAGTAGCACAAAAATTTTAAAAAAGCTTATTGCAAAAATTTAAAGTATAAGCAAGTAATTAATAATTTATAGCATAAAAAGCATTAAATAATTAATAAAAACGTTAAAATTTTTTTGTTGCTTAGCAATCCTTTTTATATTATAAATAGGCTTATTTATAATATGCACGCAAAATAAAAGCGGTTATATATTTTATATTTTATAATTAAACAAATAATAAAAATAGTATATAACAAAAAGCATTACGCAAAACTAAAAAAGATGCTAGAAAATCTTAAGCTTTATAATATATATAAAAAAGTATAGCTTATAAATAAGTATATAAAATATTGCTTAATATATAACTTTAACTAAATAAACTATTAAAAAGTAGTTAATAGTTTGCAGCCTATTTAACTTAATAATTTGCTGCTAATACATATTATAGCTATTAATTTTATTTTATTTTTACTAAAAATTAAGTTAATTAAAATACTATAGCAATTAAAAAGCAAACTATACTTTAAGTTTTATAACTATATAATAATAATAATATATTTTATATTAAAATAAACTTTATTAGTCTTTAAAAATATAAAATATACTGCTAAAAAGTAGGCTACTATTACTACATAACAACTGCTATTAAGCAACTAAAAAATATTATAAAGTATTATATTTAACTAAAACTATAAGTTTACTTTTAATTTCTAGCAAAGCATATAAAAAGCTTTAAGTACTAAGTTATTAATAATAATAGCTTACTATTTATAAAATAATAGTTTTTTAAAACAAAAAAACTAAACTATTAAATTAGCTATACAATTTTATAATTTTACTAATTTAAAATCTAACTAAGTAAATTTAATTTTTATTTTATAATAAAACCTTAATACTACATACTTAAAAGCTATTAAATTAACACTACATAAGCAGCTATTTAATTTTAAGCTATAAAGCTTAATAAATATTTTGCTTAATTAAAACAATAAAAAACGGTTTAAAAACATAAAATATTTGCATAATTACTTATAACAAAACGCTAATCTTATAATAAATTTTGCTATAGCTAAAGCAAAACAAAAGTTTAATAAAACATACTATTACTTAAAATTTAAAATAGGAAATAAAGTGCTATTGCGCCTTTATAATAAATATTACTTTTTTAGCAACCCTTTACATAAGTACTTTTAGCAAAAAGCAAGGCTATAAACAGTAAAAAAAAAAGTAGGCAATTTGGCCTATAAACTTAACTTTCTAGCTAATTATTATATATACTTTATAATTTTAGTAGCTGAGCTATATTTTTGCTAAAGCAAAAATAATCTTTTTTAACGTACTATTTTGCTATCTAGCCCTATTAAAGCTAACTAACATTTTAATACTAATAAAAAAGACAGCAACATTTATAAAGTAAAACTTATTTTTAAGCACTAGCTTAATTAACATAAAAATAAGTATAACTATTTTATTAAATAAAAAAAATAAGGCCATAAATATAACAAGTAGCACTTAAAAAAACATTTGCAACATTTATAAAAGTTAATTAATAAGTACTAAAGATAACATAAGCCTTAACCTAAATTAGCACACAAAAAGACTAATGTTAAAAAGATCTTATTATAATAACGTAGCCGACCTTATAAAGCTTTTAAAAAAGCTTTTAAAAAAGCTTTTATACTAGCAAAATAAAGCATAGGGCGTCTTTATAAAAACGTTACATAATAAAGAATATTAAAAGTATAGGTTACTAAGAATAATAAGTTTTTTTTTGTGCTAGGGCAATCTAATACACCTAAGTAAAGGGTGCATATTAATATAAGCTAAAAGCTTATATTAATATACATAGTAATATAAATAAAATATATAGTTTAAATAAAAAGATTAAATAAAGCGCGCACATAATAGGATTATTTCCTGCCATGGCCTTTAGCTATGTCTGCCTTACCAATATATCTCACTTTTACTACAATAATTCATACCTACCCTTAGATCACCTTATAAAATAATAATATTATATATTAAGCATTACTTTTTAGCTAACTTATTTATTTTTTTATAACTTATATAAAAAGTAAGTAAACTTGCTTATAAACTTTTTACTTAAATTTTTTAACTATTTTAATATACTTAAGCTAAAAACTTATACTATATTTTATTAGTAGTTAAAATTTTAAATATTATTACTTTTTATAAAAACTTTATACTATATATATTATTAACTTTAATATTTAAAAGCAAGCAAATTTATAATATTATTACTTTTATAACTTTTAATATTAGCAAAAGCTGCTAGCTTTTTTTTTTAAAAAAAAAGCAGCAGCAAATAACTTTTTTAAAATAAAAGCTGATATAGCAAAATATATTTAGTAAATAATATTAATAATAATATTATAAAAATTATTTTTTATGCAAGCATAATTAAAAAATTAGTATTTTTTAATTATAATAATAATATTTTACTTTAAATTAATATAGTAGTTAAAAAAAATGTTTATTTAAAAAAAATATAATAGTTAGCTTATAAAAAATATATTATAAAATTAATAAAAATAGCAAAAAAAAAAAATATTAAGTAATAAGTTTTTAGTTTTAATAATAGTTAGCATTAAAAATTATATAAAACTTATGCTATATAAAGTTGTTATAATAAGTTTATATACTATATTAACTTTATTAGTAAAATTTTTTAAACTTATATAAGCTTTAATAATTAAATATAAATAGTTATATAAGTTATAATATATATATAGTTGTTATACTAGCAGCATACTTATACTTTTTTAATAAAAAAAATTTTTTTTTTTAAATTATTAAGCTATAATTAAATTAAGCTTAATAAACTTTATATAGCAAAAAAAATTAAAAAGTAAAAAAATATATTTTTATTATTAAAGTAAATAAAAGTATAAAAACTAAAGTTAATAAAAGTAAATAAATATTACTTAAAATATAAAAGCTTTAAATTTATAATAAAAAAATTAATAAAAAAAATAAAGTAAGCTAGCTAGCTATAGTTATAAAAAGTATAAATTAAATTATAAATAATAAATAGTTTTTTAAAACAATAAGTATATAAAATAATTTTAAAAATAAAGTAAATAACTTATAGAAAAATAAAAAAAGCATAACTTAAAATAAATATAAAATTAAATAAGTAGCAAGCATTAATAAGTAATTAAAAAAGCTTAAAAGTTAATAAATAAATAATAAAAATAAAGTAAATATATTATATGCTTAACAATATATATATATAGTAAAAATAGCTATAAAATTATATAATTAAAAAAAAATATAAAATATAATAAACATTTATACTTTAGCTAAAAACTATAAGTACTTAATGTTAACATAATATTATAAATAATTAAAAGTAGCTATAGCAGCTATACTAAGCAAAACTATTATATAAAGCAATAATAAAATGCTTATATATATTACTTTAAAACAATAAAATAAATAATATTAAATATATAGTACTAAAAAAAATAAGATTTTATTATAAAATAGCTAAATTAAAAAAATTATATAATATAATAAATTTTATAGCTAAAATTAGCATAAAAAATAATATAAAATAAGTTTTTATTATAAAATAGTTAAGCAAAAAAAAAATATAAATATAATTAAAAAATAAATTAAATAAAGTTTTATAGCTAGCTATATAATATTTTAAAAAAGCATTAAATATTAAAGTAAGCATTATATTTAATTAAAAAATAAAGTAAATAAAATTTTAATATTTATTTATTTACTTATATATATATAGCTAGCTATATAATATTTTAATATATTATTAAATAAAATAAATTTTATTATAAAATAATTAAGCAAAAAAGTAAGTATATATTTAAGTATATAATAAAAAAAATAATAAAAAAAATAATTTTATAGCAAAGTAGTTAAGCAAAAAAGTAAGTATATATTTAATTAAATAATATAATAAATTTTATTATAATTAAAATTAGTATAAAAAAAAGCAATTAACTATATAAAAAATCTAATCTTTATATTTTATATATAAAGTAGCTAAAAAAAAATAAGTGCAAATATAACTTTAGCTTTATAATATTTTATAGTATAGCTTTACAATGCTTTATAATATAGCTTTATAATATTTTATAATATAAACTTTTAAAGCTTTAAAGTATAGCTTTGCAACACTTTATAGTATAGCTTTGCAAGGCCTTATAGTATAGCCTTGCAATGCCTTATAGTATAGCCTTGTAAGGCCTTATAATAGGTGCGGCTTTATAGGCCGTGGCTAGGTAAGGCTTAGGTCTATAGCTAGGCCAGGTTAAAAACCTTGCCTTTGCACCTTTGCTTTAGCCTTTAAGCTCCTAGAAAACTTAGCGTTAGCTTGGCATTAGCTTAGCATTACTAAAAATAGCAATATTTTTTTCTAATCAGGCCCTTAAAAAAAAAAAAAAAAATTTTTGAGAATTTTAGGGAAGATACCCCTTGTTAAAACGAGGGCATATAAGGAGCCAGGGAACTATATTTCCTTGCTCTTTATAGACCTATATTACTACAACACCCACGCTATATTAAGCTTGTCTAAAGCTTCTAGGTCAAAAGGAACCTCTGATAGGTATTACTCTGTTATTCGCTCATATTGTATCTAATATCCCAGTAAGTCTAATCATGTTTTGTAAGTAGTTGTTCACAAATATGACGAGGAGGGAAGTTTTACCGTCGTACTCGTTATCATTTGGCTTAGTTGTATGCCACACATGTAGAGATGGAAATTAGCTGTAACTGCGACGGCGATGTGAAGCAGCAAAATCAATACTAGATATAGTACAACGATACTAAGAAGCCGTCTTAGAGACCGGCGAGTGTGGGGTACGGAGAGAGAATGTCGGCGGCATCACGGCTCAATCCTTGGGGACACAGTCCTATCCTCCATGAGCCTCCTGATTGACTATTCACGAAAAGCTAAGTATTAGTCGTGCGTCGAGCTTTAAAGTAACTCTATTGCATGCAACATATTGAATCTAACAACCTTAATCAATTTAAGCACTGTTTGCATTGCGTCCGCATCGCATCGCATCGCATTCCTCCTGGCGGTTGTTGAGGGAGTAAGGAACAGAAAAACAGGCCAAATAACAGGACGACAGACCTAGTTTAGGTAAGTAAGTTCGTGTACTATAGGTGCTTGCGCCATGTGTAGTGAGCAATTTCAAGATTGTCGAGGAAAGTGTGTAGTATTTTCGAAGATATTTTGTTCTCACCTGCCAGAATTGAACACGTTAGGGGCTAGGACAAATTGTGAGGCATCCAATGTAAAGCCTCTACTGGGGAGCGATACTAGGCAAAATCTACGACTACTTAGTCCTCCTAAAGGTATGTTTTACGTATCTCAGGATAAGGTAAACCAGTATAATGTAGTATGATTAGGGTATTATATATATGAATACATGTAATATACAATTCTAATAATACAGTGATCTATTTACATGTCCGATTATCATACAATGTACAGACACCTTTCAACAACTGCATTCCTAAACCCAACAGTGACACCTGCAGCTGATGACAACACTGTGAGCACAACGTTCCTGTATCCATCGATTTACGGGCGAGGTGCTTGTGATTTCTTAGAATCACCCCCCCCTCCCCCTAGTTGCCGATGATGTGGACGCAACAGCTGGAGTAAGGAGGCTATAAGATCGAGAGACTCTCTGTATACCCAACAAGATGAGCGAGGCTGCGAGATATACCACTCTACTCGCTCCTACCCTCGTAGTGTTCATATTCCCGATGAGAGTTTACTGTGACCGCGTGTTCGGATGAGGTTCCTAAGGGGCTGGGAACCACCGACATACATCGAACAGAGTCTAAGTCTGAATCCAAGCGATCGGTAATTTGATAGCCCTATGCGGAAGTCTTTCTAACGTTGTTGCCGACCCCCCTTGAAAGACTTCCTAAGTACGCAATGGCCCATGATGCTCGGGTAAAGGAGAGGGCACCACTAAGTGCCCAGAGAGGATTTCGATAGGACCCCTGGGAAGGTATGACCTGACGAATCTGACATGAGTCTTGCTCATACGGTTACCTATACAGCAAGACGCGCGATAGCAGCTTCCTCATGGTTGACGCTGCGACTTGGCCATGCGCTGCTCTGCCTCGCGCTTCTAATGTAGAAGAAAACCGATCAGGATTTTGGCAGTTGAAGCAACAATGTCAGCTTGAGCCAAGGTCTTGATTACACGATACTCTAGTGACAGGATGTGAGCGGCGGCTAGCTCCCCCTGCGCTGCGAGCGCACGGGTGGCCCATGCGGGGCGAGCAGCCTCGACTCGCAAGGTCAATTTGATGAGCCGCAGCCGTGCCTCGTCGTTGTGCGGGTCCTCTGCCAGCTGTAATAGTATTGTTGCGCCGCCATCGCGTGCACCGCCAACGGCCTTGCGCCTAACAATAAGGTGCGTATTGCTATGTAGTGGGCGCACTTGATAACGCAATCGAGGGTTTTCTGTGTGACCTTGGCCGGTATAGTCGCCCATGCTATATGATAATCTATAGGGTCCCGTGTGTTGCCCGGTTTAAATCTTCTCAAGCGCTTGTCGAGTCTCTTCACGGCCTTCTTGTTTAGGCCCAATGCCTGACCTATAATATCCTTAATGCAGTGCAGGTGAATGTGTTCCCGGGCGAAATCTAGTTTGAAGTTTTTAAGGCGGCCGCATAATGAATGCCGGCCTCATATTGCCACAAAGTTCGTGGTTGCCTTTCAGTTTGAAAGCGCAACAAGCGGGATCTAGTCGACTTGACGCTTTACGATACTGCGTAGCAATAGTATTTGTCGTATCTTCCAAATATGTCCCTGTGTATATGTATATGCGTAGGTTACTAAGGTAGGGAGTGTGGATAATCGGACTATGTACGTCCGTATCTACAGCCGTCCACGGCTCGGTAAGTACCTACATTTTTCAGGTACTAAATTAGAAAAGTGGAGGTGGTGCAGGTGCTTAACGCGTGAAAACGCGTTGAAGCGCGCTACTGAACTCTGCGCTATCTGGAAAAAAGGTACCTACTTATGTACTGCTATAAAGTAGGTAAGGTGTAACTTGGGGATATTGTACCTACACCAGACGTACCTTATTTTGCCATAATAGTTGAGATAGCCGCTCCTAAGATACGTTTTAGTCGTCAATCATTATCCTTTGTCATCGAGCAAGAAATACCTGGAAACCCAATAACCGTAGACCGTTTTCATGCCACATTCTTTATCTCCCAAACCCGCCGAAGCCAATATGGTAGATTCTCCCCACCAGAACGGCGATGTTCCCGTCGCGAATGCAGATGCACTAATGGCGGATGTGGACGACGAGACCGACACGAAAACAAACGGGAGGACTGTAACAAATCCGCCAGAAACAACAACGAATGGAAACGGGGAAAGGAGTGTGAAGCTGGAGGACCTGTTCGAAGATGTGGATTCCGACGAAGAGTTCCCCAGTTCAAGGCGGGACGAAGTCAAGCCTTCGAGTCCACCAGTGGCACCCTCATCGCCAATGTACGGCTCTTCCCGATTGCTCTTCCGTTTCCTCTACTTCCTAAATAAACAATAAGCCACAAATAGAGTAAGAACTCTGAATCAACTGACGACTATGCTAGCGGTAATGGAGCTGGTATAAGTTCTTCTGATCCTGAACTCCTACGCATGTTCTACCAGAGATTATTTCCGTTCCGCTACCTCTTCCAATGGCTCAACCACAGCCCAACGCCCACGAACGATTTCGGACACCGCGAATTTGCTCTCACAATACTCGACGCGGCCGGCGCCGAGCTCTATCTCCGATATCAATCCTACCCAACCTCAGACCTGTAAGTAGCCCGAGCCGTTGTTCCTTTTCCCCTGGGAAAACACCAAGAACGTTATACTGAAGCTTTATTATTCATCAGTATCCGAAAGGACATGATATCGAAGCTACCCTTGCGTTTCGAGATCGGCCCTGTGTATACGACAAACCCGCGCGACCGCAAGACGCTGCGCAACCAAAGTTCCTTCAAGCCTCTAATGAAAGAATTATGTTTCGATATCGATTTGACAGACTATGACGACATCCGTACATGCTGTGACAAGGCCAATATCTGCACGAAATGCTGGCAATTCATGACCATGGCCATCAAAGTTATCGACACGGCGCTGCGCGAGGATTTCGGCTTCAAGCACATCATGTGGGTTTACTCGGGTCGTCGCGGTGCCCACGCCTGGGTCTGCGATAAGAAGGCGCGCGTAATGAACGATCAGAAGCGGAGGGCTATAGCCGGATATTTGGAGGTGATCCGTGGCGGCGCGCAGAGTGGGAAGAAGGTTAACTTGAGAAGACCGCTCCACCCGCACCTAAGGTAGGTGTCTCCAAGATTGCTATTTAACTGAACAACGAGCTGGAATTTGAATTAACACCCGCAAAGTCGGAGTCTCGATCTCCTAGCGCCCCATTTCCAAAGCGACGTCCTCGAAGTCCAGGACCCCTGGTCCTCGAGCGACCGTGCCGAACACCTCCTCTCCCTCCTCCCAGACAAGACACTCAACGAGAGCCTGCGCAAGAAATGGGATTCCTCGCCCGGGCGGCCGAGCACCTCGAAATGGGCCGACATCGATGCGGTGGCCAAGAGCGGCGCGAGCAAGAGTCTAGACGCGCGGGCCCTGCTCGAGGCGAAACAGGACGTGGTCCTCGAGTACACGTACCCGCGTCTCGATATCGAGGTCTCGAAGAAGCTGAACCATCTGCTAAAATCCCCGTTCGTCGTACACCCCGGCACGGGCCGCGTCTGTGTGCCCATCGACACGTCCAAACTGGAAGATTTTGATCCCACGGTCGTGCCGACTATCCAGGAGTTGCTAGCTGAGATTGATAGCTGGAAGGCTGTCAAGGAGGAGGATAATGGCGAGACAAATGGAAATGGGAATGGAAATGGAAATGCAAAGGACCCCGCGGATTGGGAGAAGACGAGCTTGAAGCCGTATATCGAATACTTCCGCTCTTTCGTACTTGCTCTCATGCGCGACGAGCGCGATCTTAAGGTTAAGAGGGAGAGGGCGGAGGGAGATGGTATGGAGTTTTAGGCTTAAATCATTGTATATCCCACACTTTACTTCCCAACCTTCGACGTACTTGAGGCCGAGTCTGGAATTCCCTCACGGTATGGCATGTCACAACACAATGCGATGCTTGATGAGCGATGAGCAAGGAGCTGTCTTTCTCAAACGCGCTAGGTATCTCGAATACAGGCCGAGTTGATTGATGACCTTCTGGAGTTACGGATAGCAGGCGCTCTCTCTGTCTCTCTCTACACCTCCCTAGGTAAATAATATCATGAGAGACAGGATGGGCATATCATGGGTAATGTAGGGCTATGGTCTTGCCCCTTTTGATGGGCTGTATATAATAAATACTCTTGGTACGAATGATGACAAATGAGAATAGTCATGAGGCATTAGATATGGACATGGACGACATGGACATGCGATCTAACCTAGTCTATTCATAATTTACCTACTCCTTATCTACTCGCTGGTGTCATGCCTACGTTCGTACTATAGGTATCGAAATCTCACATCTATAAAACACGCACGCCATAGAGTACATACATATCTAGGAAGACGGTTCATTCATTGTTCACTTTTTGTCACCCGATGCTTTGCTTTCCGGATATGATATAGCTTTTCATTTTTTTATTTCTAGTTCATGCTCTGTTCTGTGCTGTCCTATTCGACACATGAATCACTTATCCTCAAGTGAGTGGTTAAAACTGTGGCTAGCCTTCATCATATTACCTAACCTAGGACACTGGCTGGAAAAGCAAGAGAACATACACACCCTTCCGCTTTCGCTTTTACTTCCGCAGGACATTCTACCTAAGTAAAGTAGTTGAGGCAGGTGAGTGAGTGGACGCGATGCCTTGCCAGACGCTAAACACCTCCAGTCGCATGCAGAGATGTAGACAGGGTAGCATGTATCTGAAATTACCATGAATACAGATGAACCAGGACAGAAAATACCTGAACCTCGCCCCGAGTGCTTGGTGAATATTCCCTTCTCTGCTTTTCTTTCTTTCTTTCTTTCTGTCCCTGTTCTGTGGGGGTATTAAGGTAGATAGACAGAAATAGACGCTATAGAAACTCCCGACCCCGAAGTCTGATCCCTCGTGCCGTCGCATTTGAGCTTCTTTGTCGCTCGTATGCTTACAGAATTACAGTTAGAAATGATACCGCTAGATCCCACAGGACTTGTTTTGTTCATTGTGTTTTGCCGGGCCTTGCCTTGGCCATCTGCGACGTCCTGATGATATGGCCTGCCGGTAACCTGTGAGATTAATATAGGAGGGGTTAATTAATACCCCACCATTACTGCTCTCTCATAATCATGCCGTTTAGAGTGATTAAATCGATCAATCGTCATGCTTTAGTAGAACTTTTGTATATCCGGACCACCAAAGCCGCCCGGGGGAACACCGGGCGGCTGCCACGAAGCACCGGTTTGCTGGTGTCCTGGTGCTTGTGTAAACTGTGATGGTGGTCTAGGTGGCGCTTGTGACGGGGATTGGTATCCACCAAGCGATGGGAAGTTGTCGTCGTATGAGACACCACCGGGCCCCTCTCGCGCGCCCAGATCGTCTAGCGATCGGTAGCCGCCTCGTCCGCCGCGTCCACCTCCCCTACCTCTAGTGGTACCACCGCGATAACCACGACTTGAAGATCCGCCCTTAAAACCGCCACGGCTGCCGCCGCGACCTTGATAGTTCGCCGTGTGGTATCCGCGTGTACCACCACTGTTCCCGTATCCACCGCCGGGGTTGCGTTGCTGATCGTCTCTGTCTGCTTTCCCGTACATGTATTTCCGCTTGCCCTTTTGTGCAGCGGTGAAGCTGTCACTTTCCTCGTCGGGCGCATCTTCCGGCTCGATTCTTAACATCATCTTCTCGCCGACTTCGGTCTCCAAGGTGAAAGCCTTCTCTGGCGGTAAAGGTTGCCAATGCTGGATCTTATTCACGTCCGCAGGGCGAGAGGCCCTACGGGTAGCGATCACTACGGACGGAACATCCGAATCTGTATGATACTGGGCCGAAGCCGGGACCGGTTGCAGAGAAACGGCCCATAAATTGTTATCCCATGATCCTATGCCCGCGACACCCCATTGTATCTTGGCACGCAGTCCGCCGACCTTCTCGAGTATGTGCGGGGGACAGGGTCTGGGAGTAATCATGATGGCGTTAGCCTGGTACTTGACCTCGCCCTCTGGTAAGTGTGGCGCGACCAGCGCAATCAGTCGCTTTGTGTCCTCGGGTTTGATCATGTAACTTGTAAAGTACACCGTCTTCCTGATGGCCAAGCGTTCTCCACGGCCTCGTTTGGTTTTGCTACCAACTATTGCGTTGTGGTTGTTAATCAAATGCTGCACTTCGGCTACTTCGACGACCGGGTCGAGATTTGTCGAGATGTCGGCAACTTGAATCACCTCCCCTAATATCGGGCCGCGTGAGGACTGTCCTCGGTAATTCCGCTGGTAACCATTATATTCATCCAGAAATTCTTTGAACCCAACAACATGTTTCGGTCGATCTTCGTATATCCGAATTTCCTGGGCCTTCCTGTACGTCTCCATTACAGCCCTTAAAAAGGCTTGCTTAAAGGCCATGGTGCTTTTGAATCGTTCGCTGTTCGGTCCAACTTGCGGTTTCAGACCTATCATGTCAAATTGCAAACCTTTGCTTGTGACGATGCGCTTGACCAAGTCGGAGAAGCCGCTCTCGCTGCGTCCGGTAAGAAGCACGCACAGGGCATCTTTCTGCTTCATAGTCAGCCGCACCAGCTCGACAATCTTCTCGTTCCACCAGCCCTCCCAAGCGCGTGGTTCTTCCTGTTCGACCCCCTCCCCCGTAGCGGCTAATATGCGCGAATCGTGCCACCACCCGCCATTGACAAAAATATCGGGGCTTCCCAGCCGGTTTAGAGTCGCGCTGTTCCAGAGTTTCGGGTTCGGCAACGGCGTTTGAAATAACGTATTATCGAAGTCGTATACGTGGATCGCGTTGATTTTATGAATGGCTGGGAGACAGATGACGTTAGTCACACGTCTTGTTCATTGTCTGGGGATTCACAGCACCTGAGGGCCGCGTGGGAGGCTGCTGCACTTACGTGGAAGCTGTTCGCTCAGTATAGACCATCTGCTCAGAGCCGTCACGGTTCTGAGGGTGCTCGAAGAGACTTGCGTTGAGTTACTCGCCGAGCCGCCGGCAACCCCATTCCCATACTTCCCATGCTTCGACGCCATGCTGCCACGCAAAAGCTGGCGTTTCGTTAAAAGGCTGCGGGCAATAAACATATACGTATCAGAAGAACATGATATTTCGGAATTGGTGTGGCACCAAAAGCTCGCTCCGTTGCGTGCTTTAAATTCCTCGTTATGGCAACCAGAAAAAAAAATTTTGTACAAACGTTGAATGAGTAAATCGCAGTTGAAGTTGTAACCCGTCTCGAGACGTTATATACATTCCCTAGGTACCACTGGGTCTGCACGGTTCATGCGTCAGATTACCGATATGTGCATATGTAACTGAATGTTTTTTACAGGTCTAGAACGCATAGGGTGCATCTGTATAGTGTGGGGCAACTTGGCTACAGTACATCTGTACTGAATAGAAATGTGGACCTTATGCAGGAGGATCAGGATTGACATCCAAGTCTCGCACCAATCATCCGCTTCTCTCAGATGGCGAATAATTATCAATAAACGTAGACTGAGCGGATAGCAAACTTCAGGTTCTAAATAAACAAGTGATTTTTGCTCCTGGTTGTGTAAAACGGCTGCAAAAGATAAGAGGTCGGAGCTAAAATTAGCACTTAATCATTTCTACGAGGTACCTCCCTGCTTTCATCAACTGAATCATTCGATGTCTCCAATGCCAACAACGTTAGGAGTATCTCAAAGCAACCATGGCCACACGGGCAGCTATAAGTCTTGTGGAGCAGAAAGCATCAGCTGAGATGATTCAGTTACGTTGTCATGTGCGACCAGGGGCCAGTAAATTACGCGAGGGAGTAGTGGCCATCACCGACGAGATAATTGAGCTTTGCGTCTCTGCTCCAGCACACGATGGCAAGGCCAACAAGGCAGTCATACAAGTCCTTAGTGATGTGAGCACACGATCATTCCCGCAAAACCCACATTGTCTCTTCATGGAAATGAACTATAAATCTAGGCTCCCTCTTCAATTCATATCTTCCTCTGTGTTCTACTGACTTGCTTGACTGTAGGCCCTGGGAACTCCAAAGTCTGACTTGCAAATTACGCAGGGGCTAAAATCCAGAGACAAAACGATTAGCTTCTCTATTGCATCTTTTACACATAGATATACTGGTGAGATGCCAGATATCATTAAAGCGGTGAGAGAGAAGCTGGTTCCAGGTACCTCTTGATACAGATAATACAAGGAATGCCTCAGGGTCGGAGCGGCATGGTTCAGAAAATAGGATTCACACGATCGCCAAGCTTTGCTGAAATCTTTGCAAATGCCAGTAATCAGTGCCGGCCATGTCTTATACACAAGTCGGATCACGGTCAGAGGGATGGTCTCAACGTGAAGAAATGCCAAATCGCGAAACATGATGCAGGCATTGTCTATTAACCGGAAGGAGGGAATCTCGCTAAATCTATCTCGTGCATCAGCCTCTAATCTCTCCTGAGGTTCCGAACTACGCTCGAGAGGTTGCCCAAATATCAGGAAATGATAGAACAATGTGGTGATAGACTAATCATGCTCACAGTAGAGTCATAAACAGCCTCAAAGGAAACTCATCATAGAAAAGGCAGGAAGAAACACGACGCAAGAAACATACCAATTCACAATGAGCAAAGTAACATAAAAAAAATGGACTGTAAACACGTCAGCCTGGCCCTTACTCAACGAGTATGCTAATCTGCATCCGGTAAGACCAAAACATCAGGAAGGATAGAACAATGTGGTGATAGACTAATCATACCCAGGATTGAGTCATAAACAGCCTCAAAAGGAAACTCATCATAAAAAAGGAGGGTAAGAGGGGTTGGGTGGTTTTGGGATACATACCGATCAAGTAGTGCTCAGTTCTGATTAGGTGTAGGTTGCATGAGGTACACAATAGTGGACGAGGCTGATAACAAAGGAAGAATCGGTAGTAACACGAGACATCCGATTATATATATACAGCCTTAAAACAATCCTTCAAGTATTTCCCCTTATTCTGCTAACGCTGAGACGGGATTGATCTCGACGCCATACTTCGCCTTCAGCCGTTCACGTCTCCGCTCTTCGTATCCGGGAGGTTCGATACCTAGGAATCCGAGTCAGAAATATCATACTTATTGATTGTATTGGGGCGATATAGTAAGGGCAACGAACCTCTACCCTCTCCAATGTCTGCGATGGTCTCTTCAATTGGCCGTCTGCGGTTCTTTCGGAGAAACTCCTTGCGCTCGTACTCGTCCATCCCCTCAACCTCAGTCCGTTTACCACGTAGGCTGCCACCGGTGTAGTCGAAGGCGGTCATAGCGACGGAGAAGAATGCACCGAAGCCGAGGATGCGTGGCATACGGCCACCTGTTACAGTCGCGTCAGTTATTCTGTTGCTTCAAAACTAAATCCCACGGATACTCATACTCCTCAATCCTAGTGTAGCGCCACCAAGGAAGGCAGCGATCGTTGTGTTGAAGGTGTCGTCTTTTTCTCGCAGGTTGGCAGCAGCGGCCTTAGAGAAATTGTAAACGGTTGCTAGGGCGGCTGTAAAAAAAAAAATTCGTGTCAGCTATGCAATTAAAGTAGACGGAACGGTGGTGCTATACTAAAAGAGACGATTGTGCCGCCCGTTCGTGTGAAAACGCCCCAAGCTCCGACGTTCTGCTTCGCGAGCGAATTCTGCACCGCGGACAAGAGGAGGCCAGCTCCACCGCCGACCATAGCACCCTGAAGACCGGCGTTTATGGCATCCTTTCGGTGATAATCCCTCTCCTCGGCTAACTTCTGGATAGGGTGAGGATTCGCCATCGTGAACCGTCCTGAATGATCAGAAACAGAAGCTGGCGGACTGGCGCGATTTATAGGTTGTCGGGGTTGACTGCTCAGCTACGAGCTCATCACAGCTTGGGAGGATAACCAGCGCAATTAGTTGTAAGTTAGGAAGAGGTAGGTAAGTCCAATTGAATCAATCCGATTCGAGATTGGATGATCTAACTCTACCTTAGGTTTGCTTCTACCGAGATTATTCCTATTGGTCAGATACGCCATATTGGGTCCACCTTTACATATATTTAGTTTAAACCAACACCGGAACTGGACTTACCTCTGCCCGTCATGCTGCCCAAAGGTCCTGCCTTGTCGCGTTTATTCATGTGCGGCGAGGGAGCTAGGCAACTTAGTACCCACCTACAGCAGTAAAACAACAAGCAGCATATCTACCTAGGTTAGGCAGGTGTCTGTGTCAGTGGACCAAAAGCGCAATGGATTTAATTATTCTGGTTAGGTAGTCTCATTCGATCACCTACCCTTGGTTTCATGTCCTGCCTCTATATCTCAACTTGTGAAAGAGCTTTCACGCAAGGAGGTAGGTACCTACATATGTAGGTATTTCTTGAGAGGTACGGAACCTGCAAGTGGGGCCTGAATTTGACAAGAGCCCCCCCCAAGCTCAAGGCTCACAAAACCAAAGCAAGTCTAAGCTCAAGCAGCAGTATTCATCTCACTCTCATGACTCTATTATTGGCTTACTTTCTACATTACCTGCGGCAACTCAATCCTCTGGATCTGAATACTGCTATATGCATGAACCAGCAGCTCTGGTACATGCTATTCTCTTTTGGAGCGCCTCTGTTTATCCGTTAATACCCCTCCACGCCACATAGAATTACCTGCAAAGCAGTACGGCCCCTCGTTCACATCTGCTTACATTGTGACCTGGAAGGCGCCTACTGAAGGTCAACTACGAGGATAGAGCTATTCATTTGATAGTACTTCGTGAGCAATTGGACGGAATATATTGTCACGATCGACTACCGTCTCTTCGTTAAGCCTTCAATCCGGCATTCAAGTAAAGCACACGCCCATTTTGCGTCGCAATCAAAGCTTCCCCATTATATCAACGTAGGTTCTTCTAATTTGAATTTTCAACATAACCCCCATCCACCCCCTTGTCTTGTTCGTCAGCTGTGGTCGTTGGCTAGTGCCTAGAGCTGTAGCAATCATATATCCTTATCTGCATCAACGTTCCTTTGTTATCTATCGCAGGTTCCTTAAGCCTGTCAGTTCTAAGCTTGATGAGATATCAGTAATTCCTTTCCACTTCTTCCGCCCTATGAGTACTGCACTTACTGGGGGCTGTACTAGGCACTCCTCAGCTCCAAAAACAGCCATGCATGACTGGGTATTCTCACCTTTTGACCGACTGGACGCCTAGTACGGCCTTATGATATCTAGAAATATTATTGCGGTCGCTGAATTCGTTTATTAACTGTTCGATCTTTCAGGCGTCAAAACAATGAACCTGAGACTACCACTACCAGTATTGGTAATCTCTTGATTCCTCACGGTGTCATAGTTGCCTGTACAACTCCACACAAAACCGCCTGCCAATCCGACCAAGGCAAAGTGGAATCTGGCCGGTGACATAACCATGGCTTATCTTCCGCCGTCGTCGTCTCTTAAAGAAGATGCGGCGGATATTGCCTCTCGTAAGCTACGCGATGCAAAACATCAAGCTATACAGACCTTCTGTGGGGCGCAAAGTTGCAATGGTAGGCTGTTCTGCCATCCTCCTGTCGAGGCGATCCGTAGCTAACATCAATAAAAGTGTACTCTTCACCTCGCTTGCTACGTTATTTTCTCAACTCTCAATTAGCCGAACTATCATATCCAAGTACCCACGGGGAAAGACATGGCGAAAGTCATTCTATGGTCCAGATCCCCCAACAGACTTTTCGTAATGACAAAACAAGTTTCCTATCCATCCTCTGCACAGATTGCAGGTATCATTTCCATATAAAAACATACGACACTGGCAGCCGGGCATTGGACGATGTAGAGCATCCCAGCCACATGTTGCTACCCATTCGGGAAAACCCGCTGGCTGGTTCCTCAGATCAGACATCTGAGTATTACAATGTCGTGGCAAATGCCAACTTTGTGTGCGCCGCAGAGAATTGCTTCTATACAGTTTCAATATCCGTGATGCCCCCAAAATTCACCGACGACCAGATCTTCATGTTGAAGGACGACACTAGAATCGCTCGGAATCTGAACCAAGCTAGAGCGGAAGACCCGCAAAGGTATCTCGACACTCCTGATAAATGGGCGGCAGGTTCGACAATCCCAACACTCGTACAGTATCTCCAAGACCGTCTAAAGCGGCCTGTCGGAGACGTCCTAAGGATCAAGAAGAGAAACAAGAAATTCCGGGTCGCTTTCGGAAGTGATTTTGATGATCTCCTCCGGTCGCTAGGCTTTGAGCAGAAGACTGACGACGATGACGAAGAGTGCTGGTACATCACCGAACCGGAGCCAGATACCAACCCTACCGAGGTTCACACCAGAAGAGCCCACTTACAGGACACCTTGGAAGAGCTGAAGCTATATTCTCCCGCGGCGACAAATCCAGCTTGGGCTGAGTTGCTGGCTGCGTTCTCCGGTTCACTACCACGGAGTGAAGCTGACCTTAATTCGGGCGGTGATATTACAGAGGACGACCTAGCGCTGTTGGGATGCTTGAGAGAATTCTCTCCTCATTGGTTTAGTTGGGCGGCTATTCTCCTGGCTAGTCTATGCCCCTTGCGTCGAGAAGAATATCTTGACGCTGGACTGCGCTGCATCCAGCAACGCAACGAAGAAGCCTCACTGAATATCGTTGTCTACAAGTCGAAGTTTGACCAGAAACCTCTAGTTGACCCCCAAGTACAAGCCGCATTTGATTATTTTGGTGAAGACGGCAAAGACCCGGACCGTATCGTGGCCAAATATCGCGCTGTTGTCAACGGTAATTCGGTCGACGCCCTCAAGGCCCAGGCATATCAACATCTAGAAGTCATCAGTAACCACTTGAACGTGGACCTCCTGGGCGACGTGGCTCGTGGAGACTCGTTGGCATTCCCGACCACACCCATCTCAAGTCTCCCCTCTGGCAATGGCAGCAGACGAATGAGCGTTGGTTCTGCTAGTCGGTTGCTCAAGGTAGACGCTAACTTTACTGCTGAAATGATTAGAGACTTCGCTGTCAATGCGGTATGTGAATATTTCCCTAGGCCATTTACCTTGCTGACCTGCTTCATAAGGGCGAAGTAGTAGATCGCGGACTTGTCATCGATGCGCTCAAGGTTCTAAGCGACTTCAAGCAAGAGGAGGGTAAACCCACCGAAGCACACAGCCTTGATGAAACGGCAGAATTTCTACGAGCAACAGGGAATGTTGCAACAAATCAACCCGATACCTCGAGTACCCAACCAGCACAAACTTCAAATCATACTACACGCTTTACGACTCCGCCAGGCTTAAAGAACATCGGCAATACTTGCTATTTAAACAGCCTGTTGCAGTACTTCTACAATGTTAAACCTGTTCGTGAGATGGTTCTCAACTATGGCCAATACCAATTGGATCTAGACGATTCAAGCATCGATAACCGACGCACTGGTGGGAATGGCACACCCGTCAGCCTCGAAGAGGCAATCGTGGCTCGTCAATGTAAGTGAAATCCGAACAGACAGTTATCAAAGCCCTAACAGTTACAAAAGTCATCGAGGAGCTTCGCCGTTTGTTTTCGGAATTACAAGTGACCATCGAGGCTGTCGCCAGCCCATCGCAAAAGCTAGCAAATACCGCACTCTCATCCGCTAAGGAAATCCTTACCACACAACACCAAGCCCAACCACCACCGTTGCCAGCACGTCCCTCCCCGCTGCCGCCGATTCCTGCAGGTGAGCCAGACCCCACAGTCAACGTGACCGTTGAATCCGTGGAAGAGCAAAACGACACCGCCAGCTCCTTCAGTTCGCGAACGCTTGTCCATGAATCAGACGATCTGCCTTCGGAAGATGTTGTTCAGGCAGGTTCTTCGCTATCGGGTGAACATAATAAGCAGCCATCTCCCGAGATTAAGGCCAGTGTAGAACATGTTGAGGATGTGGCAATGGATGAGAATCCACCTCTTCAAACTCTCGAAGAGAGATTTACTCATATATCAGAACGTCTAGAACAATCTGACAGGTCAGGTACATCGCAGCAAGACGTAGAAGAGATCATAGGAAACATCATGGAACACTTGATGCGCGCAATTCGTCCCAACGGCCCGATGGAAGGTAAACCAAATCTCCAGGAAGACCAGATCACTCGTCTTTTCTTCACGACGATTGTGAACTCAACTGTTAGAACCGTTGTTGAGCCGCCCACAGGTGGTGGAGCATCACATACCGGTGAAGATATCCTGAACGAGGAGGTTGTCCCCGAGCGGTGGATTACTGCCTTTCCGCACCCCGATAAGGAACACGCCACCAAGAGCGACCTCTATCAGGCGCTTGATCGATATTTCTCATATGAGCTCCTTTCCGACGGGGGCCTTGCTCGCTACACAACCATCCGGGCCTTGCCACCCATTGTTCATATTTGCATTCAGCGTACCGACGCATCAGGCATAAAAAACAAGAACCCGGTTATCATACCCGAGGAATTATATTTAGATCGATATATGGAGGCTACAGCTGCTTCTCAGCTAGGGAAGACGCGCCGGCGCATATGGGCCATTAAGGAACGCATCAAAGAGCTTGAGTCACGAGCACCCGATAAGGTCGCAGCCGTGGTCGAAGCCCTGGAGTCGCATAGCTGGAATACCTTCTCCGCTAACGCCGCAGGAGACAAGGAGCAAAACCCACCGTCGTTTAGGGAGCTATCAAAATTTGATCCCGGACTCTTCTGCGATATAGCCCGACCAACGAAGCTTTCATTCGACATAACTGAGTCCGGCGGAGGCACAGATAGTGAATCCCGACCATCCGTGTCAACGGACGAAAATGAAAAGGATGAGACTTTGACAATAGACTTCATGGATAAGTTGATTTCAGCCGGCCAGGCGGCTGACAAAGCCGACTCGATGGAACTGGACAGCCTACGGAAAGAGGAAAGCGAGGCCTTCAACCACCTAAAGCAGTACAAGTACTGTCTCCATGCTATGATTTGCCATGGCGGAGGTATGAACGCTGGACATTATTGGGTCTGGATACGAGACTTTAAGAAACAAGTCTGGTATAAGTATAATGACAGCCTTGTTACGGAGGACACGAGAGACTCGCAGCATGTCATCGACGAGTTGAACAACAGCGGCGATCCATATTACGTAGCCTATGTCTTGGATGAAGCGAAGGAAGACTTAGTGGAGGTTCCGCAGCGCGCACAGTCCGAAGGAGAGGACATTCCTATGATGAATGCCTCAGATAGGACTCTGGAAGTGATCGATAGTATCGTCATCGATAGTCCCCCCCAACCGGCCAACAGCCCTGTCAGCGCGCCTGTCCACGAGATCACCATGCAGGAGGCGCCTGCGGAGGAGCCGCTTCCTCACGGGTTGAATTAGTCAATGGGGGACAACAGGACCTTTATGCCGCTGAGCGCATGGCAGGAGGAATTTACGACTTTGTAGGTTAGCATAGCATAGCAGGTATCCAAAGTCGTCGGTAATACTCTTCCTGCATCATGCCATGGGGTGTATTGTATTTCCTCACAAGTTCCCGTTAGCGAGAGACAGGACAAGATGTCAATGCTCTCCGATCACTTATGTATGTACGTAGCCCGACTAACTACTCAAGCGCGTCTATAAGTAATATTAAAAAGAAGACGAATTAAATTTATAATAGATAAAATTCAACAATAAGTGAGCCGCGCGAAGCATTGAGATAAGTAATGAAGCAAGTGTCAGTAGAAGGGAACAAACTGAGACGACGGTGCGAGTGTACTGTGCATACACAGTGATGCCAGGGACCTGTCACCAGCCGCCCAGATGTACGACATCGTCATAATATGAACTTCGAACCAATTGCTCATGAAGCGAGTTCATCAGAGACAACCTGGGATGACCCTTTCCTTCCCCACTCATATTCTATTCGCACAGGAGGCATTGAGGTATTGCTTGCCGCTCCAATTGAAACCCATTTCTGCGAGCGCTGTTGCCTACCGGGCACCTACACGTACCTGGCTATACATCGTACAGATGAGTAAGACTGTAAGCACTACGCATGAATGCCTAGTAGCCCAAGGTAGGTAAGCAGGCAAGGCGTCTGCCCTCTTCCCTCTTCGGTTCCTTTGTTGCGAACTAGGTGGACAGTTAGTGGGCATTTGCCTGGCTATGATATATAATGTGTCTCTCAAAACCAATCATATGTGCATAGTTTGACCTCCATGCCATTCAGTCCTCTTAACGCCGGTGGGATACTAATATCTGGTTGCCTCGCAGCCTGCTTCAGTTTGCGACCTGACCAACCAGCATTTTCAACGTGATTGGCGACTTCGAGGAGTTGGCGTACTCTTTGGATTCTATCTATTTATTTTCAACGAAACATCTTAGGCATTCACGCCTCCTTAAATCTCTTTTTGTCGCTTATTTAGACTAACTAGCAGCAACGCACGACTTCGTTCTACCGAGTTTCTCAATAGCATAGGATTTCTCGAAATTTAACCGATACGCTGTAGGCAACATGTCGCACAAAGAGGGGTCACATGCGTCGGAGCCTGAAGAGACCGTGTCATTATCGTCGCCCCTGGGAAAGCAGGGAGCGCCCGGTTTCTCCTTGCCTGCTGCATCCGAGACGGTCACCGCGAAGCAGATGACATATTTGGCAGAATACGGAACGGAATGCGATGTGCAAACATTGTATGAGGGACCACCCAAATGCGATTGCTGCAAAAATTGGATTGAGGAGTATCCCGCCGATCTCAAGCAGTCGGCAGAGCAAGAAGAAGAGACCAAGAAAAAGGCCCTCATCGTTCGAATGAAAAGAAGCCACAGTGAGGGCCGCACTATCGCGCTTGACTCCATCGTGGTTCAGAATCAACAGATCAAGGAACTATTGTCACGCGTCTTCCATGGGTACAGAGGCATCACTGCCGATCTCAAGAAACTGGTATTCAGAGCACCATTTCACCCTTTCTATTACCGTTGGAAGCTATTCAAGGAGCTTGTCTCCGAGCAGGAGTCATCTGCTCCGGAGGTTGCCCCATTCTCCCAGCTCATTTACAGGATCCTTGAGGTTGAGATCAGAGATACGATTGAAGAAGTCGAGGATCTATGTGCCAAGCGGGTAATCACGTACGAGTACCTATGGGCCTTATTTCCGCCCGGGGCACGATTATACGCCTCAGAAAAGGGACATGATAGGTTCTTCTTCCTAGAGCGTACCTATTACCAGGATAGCTTTCAACCCTGCTTTGTACTTTCCGTCAAATACATCGATTGGGACGGCATCAAGTTTGGATTTGACAGTAAAGAGTTAACTATCGCTCCCTTCCATGGCACCATGCGCATCGTCGACTTGGGCGTGTATCCTAGCATTTACCACCCATCCGAGTCAAGAATTGCAACCGCTCTCAAATCCAGGGGCCAGGTTTTCTATGACCTGAAAGGTGTTCACTACAAAGCCTATGCTGGCGAGATGGTTGTATCGCCGAGAACCCCGCGGGCCGCATTAATTAACGTGAGTTTCAGGAATAAATGAATTTTACTTAATAATAGTCCTAGTCCAAGAGCTGACGGATGGCCCGAAGGTTGATACCCGAATTGTGGTCGATGCCTCCTCGGTTCCCGGACAACCGCTGAGGATGCCACTTTTCAGTCTTGAAGGGCACGATTCAGCGCCTGATATCGAAGTATCAGATGATGTTCATGTCCATGAAACTAGCGGAGATTATGACAGAGACCATAGGCGTCGCCGAAGCAGACGAAGCAAACCACTGACGGCATGGGAGGAGGAGCCCGTTCATATCCAGGGAACAGGAAGCCAAAAGGCGCAACAGAATAAAGGTCGGCACAATCTCTTGTTTTGACGGATTTTTTGTTTACTAATTGTGGTCAGAGGGCTTAACTGATGAACAATTGATGCTATGCAACTCTCACGTTGGTGGCTACTCGCTCCAGGACAAGACATGGGGCGAATTTGCGGTAGATTGCATAAAGGAGGTGGAATGGAACGACGATGCGTTCCGGCACCTAATCTTGCCTAAAGGGCACAAAGATCTCATCCATGCATTCGTGGATAGCCAGCTCACACTCAAGTCGTCATTCAACGATGTCGTCAAGGGGAAAGGCATGGGCTTGACAATTCTTCTGGCTGGTATGCCAGGTACCGGAAAAACGCTCACAGCGGAAGCGGTAGCAGACGAGGTTCGCCGTCCTCTCTATATCTTGAGTGCTGGCGAATTGGGCCAAGACGCCCACAAACTGGAAATGAAGCTGCAGCAAGTACTGGACCTTGCGGTAAAATGGCGTGCCGTCTTACTCTTGGACGAATGCGATGTCTTCATGGCGAAGCGGTCACAACAGCATCTGGAGCATAATGAGATTGTAGCGGTGTTTCTTCGGTAAGAGACAAACGTGTTGATATCCATCTGCGTGGGCTGACAAGTTTTTTTTCTTTGAAGACTACTGGAATATTATTCTGGTATGCTTTTCTTGACAACGAATCAAGGCGATGCGATCGATCCCGCGTTTCAAAGCAGAATACACCTAACCCTCCATTACCCCGATCTCAACGCCGAGGCACGAGAAAGTATCTGGACTAGTTTCGCGGCACGATCTGAGATGAGCGACCTTTCGGAGGATGATTTTACACGCCTCTCTGAGCTGAGTCTAAATGGTCGAGAGATCAAGAACGTGGTCCAGATCGCGTGTCTGCTTGCCAGGAGAGAGGGTTCAAGGCTTGAAGCGAGGCACGTTCAGGTCGTATTGGACGCTACGAAGCCGGCTCAGTCGTAGGGAGTGGGTTGCTCAAAGGAGAGACGGGGTAAACATAGAACCTCGTGTTGTTTACTTATTGGGTGGTACTCAATCCTATTTTTCTTCTTTTTTTTCTTCGAATGGCACACTCTTCATAATTTAATGAGAGAATAAACAAGTGATCGTTGCTATTTTGTATAGACGCCGCCGTGCGTAGTAAAGAAATCTCATATGCTTCCAAGTTATACCAGCTATGTTAGCGGCCTCTCGAAGCAACCGCAAACATGCTGTGAACTATGACTAGCGATTTGAGTGTTTTTACTATTGAGTGCGAGAACCGCTTTCTCCATATGCTAACTAATTTACATTTAGCTTCACGTCCTGTCAGCAAACTGTTGTTGTTTGTCGATAATCTTTATACTACGTAAGCCGTATTTATGATGGAGATATAGTATTCGTCAAGAGGGTTAGACAGTTGGATAGGTGCTCTCGGAATTTTATTCGCACTTAATATGAGGATTGTCAAGCAGTGTTATGTGGATATCAGAGCAAACGCACATGTAAAAGCACCTGTGCTCCTAACTGTTGGTTTGAGGGAGAGATTATAGGACTAGACGTCATACTGATTTAAGTTGGTTTTAGGCACTTATTCTAAACTAAAACTCTGCTATGTAGACTTTGAATCCTTCGCTGGAGTATCGTGTTAGTGACAAGTTTTTATATGAGAATTAGAGGTGGTTTCTACTGGGTCAAGGATTGTCACAGGCCACACTGTTATCTACAGAGATGGAAAGTATAGTATGTTCGCTCTGGGGCAAGCCATACTCTATAGTACCTGCCAGTGTCTGTAAGGGTCAATCAATACTCAATGGGCTTGCTGAGACTATGATGCCACAACCACAGTAGAATTCAACAAATAGTCCGTGAATGCTATTATCTATCTAACTCGTTGAGTCTTTATTATAGTGTTTCTCCAAAGCTGCTCGACCGAGTACACATTGGGTTCGTTTGAGTTTGCTATTTGTTCTCTTCTCTTCTCTTCTCTCCCAGCAATCAGTACAATGCTTGATCTGTTGCTTGGAATAGCGTCGTGTCGAGGCTGCCTTGAATCAACATACCCAATTGTTTGTTTTCCTGCAATCGGCACGTGTCTATCTCTTGGCCGCTACGCGCCCCATTCATTCTCAATTCCATCTCATTGTACTGGTTTGTCCCGTTGCTGGAGGGCTATGGAAATAGAACAGAGGTGCCCAACTATAATGGTTTGCCGGCATTCTCCACTAATAAGGGAAAGGGCACCATCGAGTTCTGGACAGACACAATGGCCCTATCGTGCTCTGACATCGAATCTTTTCTATATATACCTCCTCTAGAGCCGCTAAACGACGAATTTCCATTCCTTTTGCTCGCCTCAGGATCTACAACACTTCACACACAGCCTTTCTCTACATGCTAGACTTGTTAGCTTCTACACTTGGTCGACAAAAGCTTCAAAAGGGTAAACAATTCGATCCTTCACCATGAATAATGCACCTCCGCCCTATCTACCTGTCCTCCTGGGACACGGCTCATTCCTCCGCGATAGAGCTGGAAACATAAGGCGCGATGAGCTCGGCCAGCCTCTATACATAATGCCACCGAACGACCAGTTCCTCGAGATGAAGCCCAGCCCGGAATCCAGACAGCAGTACCCCTTCCAGCGGGCGGAGCGCTACCCAAACGAGAACTCGCTCGTCCTGCTCGCCCTCTCGACGAACGTGGACTGTCGGAACCCAGACCTGATCACCGAGATCGGGTACACTGTCTTCGACACCGCCGCCATCTACACGGGTGCGAAAACCAGCCCCTGGCGCAAGAAGGCCCTCCCCGGCTGCGAGGCGCCTGGTCTACGGGGCCAGAACGTGGCCAAGCTATCCACAACGCGGCACTTCATCATCAGAGACACGGCCCACCACCACCCTGAGACGTGTCCATCGCCGCACCACACGGCGCAGCCCTACCACTTTTCGTTCAGGAAATCCACCTTCATCGACAGAGACGAGATCGCCGCGACGCTGGAGAACGCGTACAAGCACGCGGAGCGGGAGAACCTGACCGCCGAACAGGTGGCGGCGGGATATAGACGCAAAGTCGTGCTTCTCCTATGGGGCGATTGCGATCGCCAGAGTCAGGGCGACGATGATGCCGACAACAACGACGACGGGACACAGAAGCAGAAGCAGCCACAGAATTTACACCCTGTGGTCAAGCGCACGAGATGGTACAGCGAGAAGCGGTTCTATCAGTCCTGGGACGTGCGTCTATACGAGCTCGCGCGACGACGGTTCGCCCGTTCTTCGCAGTCGAAGACACCGAGTCTGCTGGCTCACCTCGATGCCTTCGGCGTGAACCACAAGGCGCACGGCGTCGAGATCGGACATAATGCGGGAAACAAGACCGCTTTCGCCATCCGGCTCTTGCTGAGCTATAGCTTCCTCACGGAGGAGGAGCGTGCGACAGTTTTGCGCGGACGCGAGAACCTGCGCCCGGAACCGGCTTTCCCTGGCGTCGAGGCCGTCCTCGCGAGGGATAACAGACCTCCTGGCTCTGGGCCTCTGCCTCGGGGGCGGGTCCCTTTCCCTTTACCGTCAACATCTCGGCCCTGAATTAACCCCCCCCCCC
>Ga0247782_1000407_pt1 | contig 31131 bp, 19 predicted proteins | sample UWRJL019104C5_FD_179928 | JGI IMG/M metagenome (GOLD analysis project Ga0247782, IMG submission 179928) | Plant litter microbial communities from Arlington Agricultural Research Station in Wisconsin, United States - UWRJ-L019-104C-5 | ecosystem: Environmental > Terrestrial > Plant litter >...
AAAAAAAAAAAAAAAAAAAGGAAAAGGAAAAGGAAAAGAGAAAAAACCAAAAGTTTCGTTTTACAACAGAAAGTGACTTTGGTTTCTTGTAGGAATGGCGGGCGGTGCGTAGAAAAGACAGATTTAAAGTCCGCCACTTGTCGGCCTTAGAATAAACAATGTCACACAAGAAACGACCACCCTCCCTCTTCTCTCTCTCTGTGTGCGTGTGTCTTTTCCTCCCTCTACCTTGTAAGCTTATGAGGCGTTATAAGTAGCATATCAAATTCGGGGTTGATGCAGCTTCAAGTGGCTGTCGCTACTCTGCTAGTAGGCAGGCTGGTAACAAAAAACAGGTTATTTGTTGCAGCAATGTTGCGCTATTGGTCTACAGCTTGACCTTAGCTTATTAACCAGCCGAGCATCTGCCAGTCTGACTGGGTGGCTTTGTTACGCCTGCTGGGTTCATTGACATTTTGGTTCGGTGCCTCCCGCATTGGCACACGAGTTAACCATGCAAAACAGATGCGGGGGTATTTGTCGCTCGGTATCGATCTTCGTGTGTAATTAGAACTTCTTGTTCCTTATTCCTTTCGGCTCCTCTGGTTCTTGTCGAGATGTGTTTTTGAAATCATAGATGTGTTACTCACTCAAAAGCTATATATAGCACGTTGTGGTATGTAACGATGATAACTAGGCTCTTATATGGGCCTGGTTTCAATACAAGTCAACCTAAGCTATAGGTATCATCATACGCTTTAGGTCGAGGTAGGGTAGGTACTTTTACTCACAGGCAGGACAACCAACCCCAACGGAAAGTCAAAATGGCGGGAATCCGTCCTATCGGTTGGGGTGGGGAGGGAAAACGTCGCCCGCGCAACTACACGGCGCAGCAGTCTTCGAATCAGGCGTGTTACGGTAGTACCTACACCACCCTCCTTCGACACAGGCTTGATAGGCGAAACCTCCGCGGAAGCCCGGAGCATATTTCCTAAGGCGAATGCTACCACAATTGTGCCTCGCAAAACGAGCCTCCCGGTTTTAGATTAATTAGTTATGAACATTGGTTAGTAGGTATGTATCTAGGAATTTTGCTGCGATACATGCATATAAGATGTTATTCCACTTTCGCTTGTTGGTCACAGGACTTTTGCAAGACTTTTGCATCTTTATCGGCCGATAAATGAACGTATTAGGTAAGTGTGCCTTGTCTCCGGATGTACATCGGCCTTTGTCTGATGATGCTTATCGTAAATGCTGCCAAGCGGAGAAGCCCAGAAGGATGCAAGACAGAGAAGATGCCGCTGCACGCAGGGTCCGTTTGCCCACCTTGGCGTGATAGTTCCAGAAGACCCTGCTTTTTTATTTTCTTTGCTAATGGTGGAGGTACTGTGTTCCGCCAAATCGTTTGGCTGACCTCATCACATGTGCCTCAATTTCGCATCCCTCACTTGTCGCGCCACGGCTCGAACGTAGGTATGCATCGTTATCATCAATAAGTCATTTTGCGCCTATGGAGTGCTAGCGGTGTTCATCCCGGCCATTATTACATGGTCAATGTAAACTACCTATCATATACGAAGGCTCCTCATTCTGATTGAGCAGACGGGCACCCGACCAGGGGTAGATTCAAAAAAAGAAAAAAAAAAAAGAGAAGAATTCAGATGACCACCCAACAAAATCTCAAACGTAGGCCTTTGTACTAGGCAGTTTTCCCACGCGCCCGGACGTCTCCTCAAACGCCCAATGCCTTCCTCTAATACAGGTGAATCATAACAAACAGAAATCAAATGAAAAGACAACGAGAATGGAAATAGAAGTCAAGACTCTGCTTTCATAACATGCGACCCCTTCCAAGAAAGTTCGTTCCCTTCCAAAATAGCACCGCGCTCGAGAAGCATGGCGGCCATGTCTGTCCTACCACACATGACAGCTCGTTGAAGAGAGGTGTAGCCGGCGTGGTCTTTCCCATTGATGTCAACATCGGGGCGTAAGAGTAGTAATCGTAGTGTCTCCACGTTTCCTCCAGCTACCGCAAAGTGCAGGAGAGGAGCCGTGGTCTCTGGCAGTGGCTTTGACATTTCGGGTATTTCTGACATGTCTCCGACATTCGCGTTGGGTCCGAATGGAGAGGACATCGAAGTACTACTAGGGGGTGTGAGTGACTTCTTCTCAGTCGTCGGCCACCCGTTTGTGCTGTTGAGGTCCGAGCCCGGCGATGTGGCGTATGTTGTAGAAGCCCCAAGACTGTCCTCTAGGGAATATACTGATTCTGGATGATATAGCGAGAGTTCATCTGCGCTTCCATACATGCTGTAGTGACTGGGGTGCAAGCGTTAGTACGTCTAATCCTGATTCGATGTTTTTTTTGGGGGGGCACTGCTTACTTAGCTGACATGGATAATGAGTCGTGCCCCTCGGCACCGCTGACGGCCCAATTAATTGGACTCGAGCCATTGGACGGATAGGCGGCCGACATGCTATGGCTTCTTGGAGCAGGATGATGCTGTATCGAGCTAGGAGCTACGCCTGTGGTGACAGCCCGTGCTCGGCGGCCCAGAAGAGAGGATGTAGAAAGCTCCGGCACAACGTCGTTCCGGGACTGCGCCTGGGAGAAGAAGGTGTTTTGAGTGTCAAAGGCCATAGGCGTGTCTGCATCTGAAACCAACCCAAGGCCGCTCAATTGCTCGTGCTGGGAATGTGGCCAATTGTTCATATAGTCGTGTGCTAGATTTTCTGTGCCCGTTGTTGACGTGGGCATTAGAACCGGCTCTGAAGTTGGCGGTGCCGGTGTACCTTCCGAGCTGGCGGGACTTCTTCCACCTGATGTGTACTCCTGTTCGGATGATGCTGTGGTCGATGGGTCGCCGCCGACGATCTCCTGCAATTGTTGGAGCTGCTTCTTGAGCTTTTCCACCTCCTTTGTTCGGTCTCGCATGTTGCGCCCTTCAAGCAAGGTAGAGGTCAGTAACTTTGCCATGCGCTGCTACCAGTAGCGGCAAGTTGCACCGCGCCAGGGAAAAGCGGCTGTGGGGAGCACATACGGTATGCTCTTTGAGCGAGACGATTCTGAATCTTCCTTCTTTCTGCTGCGTCTGGTAGGTTTCGCCAATCCTCATCCGGCTTCATCAAGTCCGCGTACGACGTCGTGAGCGGACGGCCGCTACGCGGTGAGGATGTACCGGACATTGTCTTACTTGATGCAGTCATGTGTGGCCAACTAAAGTGTTATAAGAGTAGTGTTGAGAGGCAGTAGATGTTTGTCACGACAGAAGAAATGATCGAAGACTGGTAGAAGAGGAAGAGAACAAGCTCATCAAATATTCGGGAAAGCCAAGCCATGTATAATAAAACGTGGTGGCGGCTCCATCACACACGTCGAGATACATGGGGGACATCCACAGTGTGAGCGATCCTTTACAAGCGCCTCAAAGGCGCTTGTAGGAAGAGGGTTGTGTGCTCCCTTGCTCTCTAGTTCATATGCAACTAAGTACTTACTTACCTGGCCGTACTGGAATCTTTGTCAAGTAGCGAGAGTGTACGTCCAATAGCCTATCTAGGTAGGCTGGAAGCGAGGGGCGGGGTGTGTGAGGAAGAAGGCGACCTTGCTGCCACCCCCCGAGCTTCCCACCCTGGTCACAGATGCCTACATGATGTTGAGCATGGTTACCGAGACTTGAACGTCCTAGGTATTTGTTTCCGTTCGAGCTTCGACCGAGGGGGGATGGAGGGCCTTTGAAAAGATTCTGTTAACGGCATGACGAAATGTCCGAATATCCTAGGAACCAAGAATTATAGTAGCTGATCACTTCGTCGGTCGACCATTGCACAACGGCCGTGTCTGGCTATGTTGGGAAATGGTTTGTGTAAATCGCTGCGAGCCGACGCCTTGGGTGGTTTTCCCTTACGCGGTAACAACCGGTAATCGGCAACAGCGTCTGTGCTCCCAGGCAAGGTCCTTGAATGGTAACGTCGGACACCGAAGACCCGTTTCCTGCGAGTGGAAGCAAGCAATCCTCCGTACTTCGTAACAACCGCGCCATACAACATCATGTGCTGAACACCATACTCGCCCATGCATGCTCTGTCTGATATTGTCAAGGGCTAGGCATAGCGGCCATGTGACATTGGACGTCGGCGGGTTATCATACCAATGTGGCTTGGATTTCCTGCTGCCCCATTTGTGACCTGCGTTACTGGGGTACTGGATCATTGTGTTGGGCGTGTGAACGTGCGCAGATGAAGGTCCAGTCAGCGTGGAGTTGGCGGATTCGACGCATTTGCTGGGATCAAAATGCACACCTTAAAATCTTAAGGAGGCATACGAAGCTTGTTGACGGGTCGTTGAAAAACAGCGAAACCAAAACGATAACACTGCCTTGTATGGGTCTAGTGTACAGCTGTATGTAGGCTGCACTGCTGTGCAGTAGTAGGTATGGCAATAGCGACTAACCTAGGCAGCTACACCCACGCTATGACCAGGAATCCCTAGCGGGTATCGATCCTACGAAGAGGGCTACAGTTATGGTGCCACAAAGAACCTTGCTCAGGGAGTCAACCTCCCCGCCACCTAATGCAACAATCTAACATAGAGCACAGGAGATCGCTTAGGAACTTGCTAACTCTTATTACCCTACCTATTTCTCTTCTCTTCATAGCACTTCTGGCGGGGTGACTCTAGCCTCGACTGAAGGACTGAACCGCCAAATTGTACTGTACCTACATTATGAGAACTACATACATGTAGGTTGTGTACTACGCAAACTGACATTGCCTCGACTTTGACCATCAGCTCTGCCGTGCCGGATCAGCCGTCAAAGGTTGAGACGATGCCGGCATGAAGTGGCACAGCGATGCCTTCGTGGCAAGCATCTGTCTCCCACGCCAACGGGCATACAACTGTATCTATCTCTGCATGCCTCATCCTACGAAACCACAATACACACTTAAGAACTTACTTCTGGTTAGAGCTGCGTGCTTCAAGTGCTGCAAGCGATAAGCAGCTGTGACGCCCGTAACGTCCATAGGCTGGTCAAATGTATGGTAATGTATGGTAATGTATGGCGTTACCTACAGCACAGTGACCCCGGGGTGGTTTGTCATGCAGCACGCATGCTTCCCTGGTGGAGGAATATAATTTTATCATGGGTCCCGGCCATGTCCAGGTATTCCACGCCGGTCCACATCGAATACCTCGACCAGGTTGGGCAAACTTGTCGTTGTTGATGTTTTACAATGTATGTGTGTGCCCTGGACATCTTGTCTTCACAGTAACACACAGCCCTATCATCTGTTACGAGGTGGGTTGCGGCGCGGATATCACATCATGTTCGTACTTTCAACAAAAGTGTAACTTGAATACATGATGGTGGATACCTGCCTTGTTCCAGTTGCATTGTGCGACGGTGACAGATTCTTTACTTCATTATGGCGGAGACACATACGCCCTCATAGCAATTCTCTCTCTTCGTATGTCGGACTAGATGCTAATGTCCAGTGCTGCTGCTGCTGCGTATGTGGCTTCACGGGTGACGAGGTATCTTACATCAGCTATCTAGTACTTCTGTATGAGAAGAGAATTAGAAGCGCAAGTCTGGATAGAAGAACAACCCCGAGACACCGAAATATGCAAAAGCTTCTTCATCGCTCTGCACGTCATATCTTTCAGGCTGTCGATGCCTTCCTATTCTAGTGAAGAGCGCAGCCTTCATCCCACGCGCGATTGAATGCTGACTTTGCGCTACCACGGGGCGACAATCCTGGGTAGTGACAAGGTTTAAGGTTGCAAAAGGCCTTGGTAAATCTGCAAACTACCATGAGGGATGTTCCCTCCCGGCACGATATCCCGTAATCAGGGGCCACTTTTTAAAGATGCAGATTTGGAAGCAAAACACCCACGTGTATGCGACGAAAAACTTTATCTTTAATTATAAGCTTAGAAAACCGTCAAGCAACTTTGGTGTAGTTAAAAGGGGAAACAAGAACGGCCAGACCTTTTGCTCGGTAACTGCTAAACTACCTACCTAACCTAGGTAGGTAGGTATTCACTAGACTACCCGCCCAGCCTGCCTATCTGTGCTTGGCAGGGCACCTATAGTAAAGTCCCACAAGGCGATACTACTCTACCTATAGGTAAGGTAGTAGCAGTGCTATTAATGGACGCAAACGCCCTACGTACAATTGAGACTGCCGTAACACACGCACACATACACACACCCACGCGCACAGGAAGAGAGAAAGAGGGCCATCTCGTGCTCCGGTGGCCGAGAGGAGTTACCTGGTCGGCCAAACGTTCGGCTATAGACCAAGGCTTAGCGTAACTCTAGGCGCAGACACGAGACACGTTGAGCTGAACTCATTACAGACCACAGGCCCACTGACTAATCATAAGAAGAGAAACTGATGCGATTGAGGATCGCTTTCGGGAACACGTCAGCAACCCATATGAAGGAAACAGCCGAAAGTTGGTCAGACCATCATTATCTTATTCTCATCAATTAGAGAATTCCCTGGCGGAATAGCTACTCTCTCCTTATCGGGTCCTGTGTTCATATTCATAGCCTTGACACCCGGAGAGGCAAACTTTCGGCGCTCGTATTGTCCCGTGCCGCCATAGGGCTACTGTTTGTTGGGTTGCAATGCAGAGGAAGGTCTGCGTAGATAAGCTAATTGAGACTTGAATATTCAACTAACTTACATCATTCCGGGTAACAAAGCTTGTCTGTAGGACCTCAGACTTGGCACCGATGCCTCAGAGATAGACTAAGCCTGGCAGGTTCGTGGGTTCCTGGCACGCGTCGTCCTCTCGGTTTGCTCGTACGGCATAACCGATTTCTCTCCAGCAGTGCCGTAGAGTTTACTTCTGTTTAGGGCAGGAGGGGCTCATCAACTAGGTCGATCATTGGCTGCTTCGAGTAAACATCCAACAAACTACAATGTATATTCGCTCGCTCTCCGGGTGTTCCCGCCCACACTCTAAAGAGGGTAATCACCTGCGTCGCATGTTTGTTTTTGGCAGAAACATCGTTGGTTTCTTCTTTCGTGGTGCGTCTCCGTGGTGCCTGTCGGCTCGGTAAAAGTGGTTGTTTGTGCAAGGAAATTTTTTGTGTCATCTATCGCCCGTTTTGCGAACTAGAAGTTTCCTTTCTTGATTTCGGTGGGGGACGGGACGGTTCTTGGCTACGATCGACAGCCAATGATGAAGTGGCGCCGCACTTGCAGAAAGGCAAGAAAAGACGGCAATCAGGGTCTACAGTATCAGGGGGAGAACATGTGAGATATCAATCTCTTTGCGACGATCACTTCTCTCGTTTGAGCCCTCGGTGGGCTTTTACATACTTATAAGATTCTGACATTAACGCATAAAAGAGCTGCCGACCCGCTCCCGCCACCCAGGTCTTGTCAAGGAAGGAAAGAGTTGCTATCGAAGTTGCATTTGGATTTACACTCTTCCCCCCCTTTTTTTGTTTTTTTTCCACGCCTCGGCCCCAGTTCGCTCCGCGGTGCCAAGAGATCCAGGTAGATCTGTGGCATATACGTACATATTGGACGACAGCACAAGGCTTATCTCTACGAGTTGAGTCGGCGGCGGAAAAACTAAAATGATCGTCTACCCTACATACAATCATGTATAACTGTCAGGCTATCATCTGTCATACCTGCATATAGGCTAACTACGTACCTACCTACCCGCTAGCGGTAACGGATTGCGACGGTACAACATAAGTCCGCAAAGGTGACCCGGGTTAGGTTTTTGAGGGTACCGGTCGAGCCACGCCTACAATTAGAAGGTTCCAACGGTAAGGCTCTGAAAATCAAATACTACGGTAACACGCATGACGCAATAAACGAAGAAAGAGAGCGAGTAATAAAGGTGGCTGCCCTGTGGTAAAGCTTAACTGGGCTGCATACGCGAACCGAACTGTGGTATCACCTCACAGCTGGCGCTCGCCTATTATATGTATGTCACAAACTCATATCCCGGACTCTCTTGTCACTGTGACAGAGAACAAACCACGTGTTGTTGCTAGTTTTGCTTATCTCATCATTTGACTTGCTTTTCATGTGACTGTCGTCTAGAGATAGGGCACTGCGGCATATTCAGGGGGTAAAATGTAACGCGCTTGGTGTACATTAGCACACTAACATTATAATCTGTTTTGCAGACGGGAATAGATAGTAGAAGCAATGATGACTACTTGGCATTACACTCGATTCAAGTATATATATATATATATATAAAGCGTTGAAGAAACTTGCCTACACTGAACTCTGTGCGAAGAAAAGGGACGTCCTTCCCATTACCTTGAATTCCTCATACAGCCTGCCTCTCTCAAAAATTCCCTCAGGTTTCCCCACTTGTGACAGAGCGCCCAAGTAAAAGATACTGCAAAAGAAGCCCTCCAGTGGCGCGCCTAACCGAGCGAGCGCCCTTTGTGACATGACGCCGTTCATGCAGCAGGCCAGTTAGCGACAATGACGACGTCCGAACGAACGAACGAGATATGCCCTTTCGCCGTTGCCGTCGCCACCGTCCCGTGCGTCACGTACCCCCAACTTTCCTTTATCTTGCATTCTGTGTGCAAAGTTAAAAACGACCATTTAGTCAAGATTAGTCACAATCAAGGCACCAAGCCGGTTACCCAGTTCATCGTTTGTTATGTAAAGATGCCGATCAAGTCCCCCCTGTCGGCAAGTACCGACCGGCAACTCTCCCCGGGAAACTCGATTTACGGTGCGTTGAATACTCTCTTATCATTGCCTTTTCCTGTCCACAGTATTTGCGCCGCGGAGAAAACATGGTCCCCCCCTCTACTTGCCGCACCGAGGCCGTGACATCTGTGCACTAATGCATAAGGGTAGCTAATTCGACCAGCTTGCCGGCTCTCTCCATTTGCTACTGAAGGCGGCACTGACATTCGAAGTGCATGGAAGCGGACAGAGATAACCTACCTATACGTCATACGAAACGATGTAAAGTTGTAAGAAATGTGGCTTGAGGACATTGCCGCCGGCGCCATATAGGTAGGTCATAGTATTCGACGAAAGAACCTAAGCGCAGTGATTACTGTATTGGATTATACAGCAATGGTGCCTATGTTTACGCGGTGATAGGATTGTGGAAAATACAGACGGTTTGTTGTTTTTTTCTTCGCTCGTACTGCATACTGATAATACGATATTACTCTTGGCGATTGGAGATATGCAGTTCTGTCTAGTTTGACAATACTGCTGATGAGCTGGCGGGGTATGTGGTGTGAGAGAAGTCTGTCAGGATAATATCACTAGTCAATACTCGACCGATGATATTGAGTATAGAGGGGTGGGGTTTTCAAACCTACTCCAGGTCCAGCGTAACAATTATTAGTGACGGCGTAATAGACACTAGCACTGTCTTAAGCATGCACAGCGCCCACAGGAACAGCCCTTTGTCCCAGCGTATGCGTGATTAGCTTATCATCACAAACTTTGAGAGCACCCCGTGGATTGGGAGGAGTGAGACAGAACTTACCTAAATTCGCTGATGAAGAATTCCGCTTGTAACTTAAAGATGGAACGAGTTCCAACAATAGATTAGAACTGATTTCGGGTTGGATCAGGACGAGAAGAGACGCCGACGAGTTTGTGTACTGTGCAACCCATCTTTTGCCAAGACGCCGCTCCGTGTCCGAAATCCATAACGCCGGTTGAAATCTCCACGTCTCTTCCGCCGATGTGGAGCATGTAGTTTAACTTCACGCCGTGCGTCAGACGACCTTGTTGCTACCTTCTTGTCATTTTCGAGTGTATATAATTGCAATTGTTGATGACGAGGTTCCGTAAGCGTAGTCTGTTTAACGTAGAATAATATTTTATGTTTCTCGATATGTATATATATGTATATATATGTATATATATATATATATATTTGCAGTATGGTGACCATCGGTGGTGCAGAGATGGCAGTCATATCAACGTTTGCGAGTATCTCGGTATTAATGAAGAATATAAAAGAGGTCAAGTAGCATTAGCAGAGCATCAAAGTGTGGTGATCCCCTTTGGACTGTTTGACTACTCTAATAGACAGAGGTGGCAGAGACGATGTTGTAACGACGAGGTTCTTTATACAGAGTTAGTGTACGTGATATTGGCATCTGTTACATCGGTAGCGAACTGACATATGCAGAGATAATATATCACGGAGGCTTACAAGCATCAGCCAGGTCCGGATGGCTTCAAAGTGAGTACGTGCGTGGTCAGTGATGTCGACGTAGGGCAACCGTTCCGCCAATACACTTCAATGGTCTGCCTAGATGCGAGGATACAGGGTGACCGACTCTGATTCTTCAGTGAATAGGGCCATGGTACCTAGTCTCGCAGCTAATACTTGGTACGTTGGGTGCAAGGTTACTTCAATGGCAGCTCTCAGCGGTCAAGGTAGTGGGGTCCCTGGGGTCATTGTAAGGCATATTGATGTAAATTGTGAGCTGCTTTTCCAACACAACAGCTACCGCTGCCGTGGCACAGCGGGTTCGTGCTTGCGAGGATTAGCTCTCCTACTAGGCATGACAGACTAGGACACAAGTTCGAATCCCTGTGTGGGCGAGTTGAAATGGCCTAACCCTCCGGTTTCAGCTCTGCTGATTGCCGGCCATCGATACTGGCATTCTGGCTCTCGTCCTCTTTTTTTTTTTTCTTATTATTATTAAGGCATTATCAGTGGCAGCCACAAGGAACAGTTCTTTGTTATATTTTATACATACTTAACACATCATTAGGAACTACAAAGCATCCTATACATTCACCAACTATAAAATGTAAATTCCGGGCAAGAAGCGTGCCTTACTACGCAAGGTAAGTAAGTAAGTTATAATATGCATTAAAGAGGTAGGTAATAGAGATGTCCCGGTATTATTAGTTAAGTAAGGTAGACAAGTAAACGATAGCAGGTCCTAGGATCTCGTCACTGGCTATCTATGTACCAAGGTAGTACTATAAAACCGTACCTGGAGAGCAAACGATTGATTAGCAAAGCACAAAGGCACCTATCTACGCAGCTTTAACACAGCCTTGGCAGTTATCTACCAGGTAATACAGTCCCAAACCACTAACGTCGGTAGATAATTGTTTTCTATACCTACCTAGATGAATCACTGTATACACAGTTATTAGGGGGAGGGTGTGCTTATAGAGCAATGGTCTGTCCACAACATCGCTTGTTGAACAACCACTCATTTAAATATACCAGAGGTACCACAGACGCAACACCGCTTATACAGCATATGATGGTATTTCCTGCAAGAAGTGAAAGGATGATTATAAAGTAGCCTATTGTGAGATCAAAATAGTGAGAAAGCTCCTTATATCGAGGAAGTGTCAAAACAAAGGTTGTCATGCAAAAACTACGCAGGTCTTGTATAGCCTCACTTCACCCCAATTAGAAAGGATGAGGCCATCTTGTATAATAGCAAAGATAGATACAACTTATAGCCGGCATATTAGCCTTTATTATTTTAGCAAGAGTAAGTGCAAGCCAGGACAATTCCGCGATCAAATAATGTTTCTTTTCGACGAAGTCTGTTACTAGCTATGGGAACAGTAGCGGTATCGTGTTTCGGGAAAGGTCACGTCCTTCAAGCCTTATACGGGGTCACGGAGTCTCAGTATCAACCCACGCAGATTAATGCAATCACGGTATGCCGAAAATCAACCTGCAGTACTTGGTATTGACAGCAACCTAGGACAAGTACATGTTATCAATGGTGCTGAAGACCTGTTAGCTTCCATCTAACATGTTTTACTTGTACCTGTACAAGACCGATTACCTACCTACCTACCTACCTACCTACCTACCTACCTACCTACCTACCTACTTACCTACCTAGGTACTTATACGAACATGCCTTAGCGAGGGGTGGGTGCTTTCCATTGACTGGCCCTTTGGGTACGTGAATAGATGAGGCCCAACCAATTATGCAAATTCTTCCTTCTTTCCCACCAATACATACCTTTCTTCCGTCATCCCACCTCTCCATTCATCCATCTTCCCACACCCTCATCGTCCCACGCTCCCATCCATTCATACAACCATACAATCATACAACTATACAACCGTGTAACCAATCATTATGGCCCGCGTCAATAAAAGGAGAGCCAAGAAGAGAGCCGAGATGAGAGCCGAGAAGAAGAAAAAGCTAAGGAAGACGGTTCCAAAGTTAGTTAACATGCTTCCGCACAAAGGTGTCCGTTGGTTGTCAGGGAGACAGAAACTTTTCTTGACCGGACGTCAGTCAAGTGCCATCGTGCATGGCCTGCGCGCCTCTTTAAATCAACGCATCATACCCGAGGACCATGTCGCAGCCTGCTTCGCTAAGATGTTTGAGAAAGCAATGGAGCATCTAGACCAATGCGCTACTATGGAGCCAGTTGCATTCTGGACTGCCATCAGAAATGAAGTTCCCTGGCTCAAGCACGAACCCCGAATGGATGGAGAAACGGCTTATGCACTGTCAATCTTGATTCTTTCGGCACGATTTTTCTGCACAAACGACGCCAATGACTGGAAGGATATCGGAGCAATCTCCCCACTAGCGGCTCAAGATATGAAGGCAGATACCAGACTGACCCGCGCAGTCGATGCTTTCAAGTACGCTGTGTTCGAGAAGTACGAGGCTGGCAGTGATACGCGCCAGAAATACGTCCCCCGGTTCACACAAGAGACCCACAATATGGGCTCCCAAGAGGCCACAGACGAGATGTGGAAGAAGATTTGCAAGGGAGAATACAAGGTCAGCGACTTCAACCATGGAGCTGTCGAGTACTGGGGGATCGTCGATTTCTCCGACCATGAAGAAGAAGCCGGAGAAGACAATGCGGCCGACAACAACAGCAACAATGGCGAAGAGGAGGACGAGAATAATGACGCCGGTGGAATGGACTGGGAGCCGGCCGAGCCCCAGGACCCCGCCCCCACCACCTCCAACATGTTTGCCAATCTTACCCTCCGTCCCAAGGAGCAGTAGATCCATGTACCTTTCATAGCTTTGCAGAGATACCTGACTGATGGACTGAGATGAATTTCACGATAACACCGACAAGCAATTAACTATTTGTCCCATAAAAACTTGTAAAAATAACTATCGTAATATTATGATAAGCTACTGTAAGATTACTCTTTCGCTTCTCTAGTGATCAATATTGTTGTATGCTGCACAAGCGGTGTTGCTACCTACCTGGTATCTTGATGGTCGTTATGATGATTACATAAGCGACGTGGTGCATGGCCGCTGTCCTTTGAGTTTTCCCGCTAATTGGATTTTAACATCTCGAGATACTCAGGATGTATTAACTTCTGTTTTCTCGTGTTTGTAACTTCGATCTACTACATACTACTTCTATCTATGACCTCTCAGATCCGGCCTATCAAGCCCAAACATTCTATAATACTTATCCTCCATGGGAATTTGCTGAGCACCTTCGGGACGCGTAAGTTGATCGACCTCTCAGTCGGCAGCGTGTTCTGCTCTTGCCGGCTCATCAATATCTCCGCGTCCACGCATCTCTTATTAAGGTTGAAATTTGGATAGCGCTGGTGCTGCGTATCTTTCCAGTTGAACGTGATGACGTCCAAGTTGGCGTTGCACATGAGGTTCTCTCGCAGCACCGCGGTGCACTGGCCCACATGCGGCCAATGCGTCTCCGGGTATGGCTGCTTGCTTTTCATAGCGTCCCTGTCGAAAGCTTCCCAGGCGAGGATACGCAGTGTGTTCAAGCAGTGCAGCTGATGGAAGATGTCTAGTTGAGCTACATACGAGTCGTCGCCGAAGCCGTACTCGGGTAGGAATTTAACTGTAGTTTTAGGATCTTTGCCGATGCGCACGACGTCGTTTGTGGCGATGGGAATAATCGAATCCATTCGAGGTCTTCCTATGCTTTGTCAACATCTTCCGATGGCTTGATTGAATCACGATGTGCCGGTGCGTGAGGCGGTACGAAAAGTGAACCCTTCATCGTTTTTTCTTGCCTCTTGAGTTGATGCTCTAGCTGTGTTCCCCATAGCAGCGCCGTTGCGCTATTATCAGTATCGCCGACAATGATAGATATCTCTCATATATGAGTTGGCGTACTGACAGTATCTAGAAGCCTCATGAAGCCATGCTCTCCTGCTTCTCATCGATGGTCGATTTTCCCATTTTGGTTCCACGTCATCATGGGGTAGAAGAGCCTCCTCGGACTGGTTGGCGTCTTCGTAGCCCACCTTCACAAAAGACGTTGAAGGTGAATATATTCCTTGCTCCAATCGCAAAAATATAGGTTATACGTGTTTGATCTATAGCATTAAATCTTACGAAATATACATATTCCACTACACCCTGGCCCGGTTTCTCACGTTCCACCTGAAGCTCAGAAGCCAGCGACTGCTTTCAGCTCATCTTTATCGTCGACTAGGATAACACGGTGAAAATGCTGTGAAGCATTTCTTTTCGAACGGAAATGGGCTAACTGAGGGGCTTAGTAGAATATAGGAAAGGCGTTAACTTATCCGTAATTGTCAAAGAGGAAGCTCGATAGCGACTATGTGGTCTGAACCCATGATCTTTGCTGACCGAACAACGGGGCCGAAATCGATCGTGATGGCCAGAAGCAAACCTTGAGTGATGATAAAGGTATAGACACGCCTCTGTATATCATGACTCGTAGGCCCTTATAGCAGATACCTTCAGATTATGTAGTATTCCCTTTGAGTCCTGAAACACCCATAGGCTGTTTAAAAGGGCACATTGTTCAGAACGCTATCACTCATTCATAACCACAAAATGTATCTGTCAACATCGAAATTACTCCTAGTCATATCGGCTATTACCAACATCGTGGTCACTGTCCCTTTACCACGGCATAAATTTATTCCCTTACGGCACTTAACGAAAAGAGCAATTGCCAATCAAATAACCAGCTTGTTAATTCGGAGGTCATCCCAGATAGCTAGCACAGAGACAACCGCAGAACCCTAACTCTACGACGGGACTGAGAACGTCACCAGAGAAAAGAGGGAGGGCAGCAGTGTTTAACTATACGGGGTCACGAAAAATATCGCGAGAAGAGGAACGACGCTATGGCAGCTATGCAGGTCAAGCGTGATGGGGCTATTCCTCAGTTGTACGGCGGCATGAAGAACATTGTGATGGAATGAGGGCAAGGATGTCATAGAAAGGGGGAAATAGTCTCAATTTATACATATGTATATGAAGAGAGCGAAGAAGATGAGTTGAAATTGAAGTTAAAGGCCCGGACCGATGATTTTCAACTTCTCCCGGGTAGTCTGTGCCGCCCCGCTCGCCCCGTATCTTCCACGATCGTTCATGTATCCCGATCGATACCACGCATGGTCCGTTACCTCGGGATAATTCCTATAAAATACACTTAACTTCATAAGCCTTTGCATCCCAATTTACTATGTAGTTGGTAGGGGAGATATATAATTTCCCAAGAGCTTACCTGCATACGCGTTACCGACAGCTTGGGTGCTACCAAAACGCTGGTTACGGGAGCGCAAATCCTCAGCAGCGATCACAGACAATCCCCATCTTCTATACAACATACGACACAATGATTTTTGCATAGTATTCTTTACACGACAGGTAAATAGTCCTATTATCCCATCTGATCTCCTTGTGTTCCTTATAATGGTATCACAACAAGTAGAGAACGTGAAAGCTCAAGCTGACGAGTCTTCTTTTCTCCCAGTATATAAATAAATAACCAACTCAGAGGGATGCATGCAAACATACAAAACCCTAAGGCTAGTTCCCGCGTTTTCTCTTTCTTCAATAGGCAAGCAAGGAAAATTGACGCTATTTTCCTGAGAGCATTTGAGCAAATATTTCCCACCCACCACCATTTGCGCCGCGCCGAGCCCGCCGGCCGGCAAGGTAGCCATTCCAGCGAGGTGGATTGGACGCTGCCAAGAAACCGACGTTGTATGTATACAGGGGTTGGCTTCCATACCAACGGTGTATCGAGAGCACGTACTTCATTACCCAGACGTGGCGATGTACAGCAGAATAGTAGTAGTACCTTGATGGCCAGTTTCCTTTGCCGTCTTGCACAGCTTTAAATACTACAGCATACAGGTGAGTACGGCACAACGTGGTACTGGTTATTGATATTGTACCGGTGCACTGGTACCGGGTGGTCTCCTTAGCTAAGATGGCCAGGGAGAGCAAGTTGCGACCCCTCATTACCTAGGTAGTTTGACAACCACTTTTTGTCCACCCTCCCCTGACATTAGCTAAAAACTGGCAGTAACAAGCTCACTCACTCACCTACCTACTCCATTAAATAGAAGCAAGTAGTTTTAGAAGAAACGTGTAGTACCTACTGGGAAACAAAATCGAAAGTTGAAACGGGCAGGCCCTTCCCCAGTCCATCAGTGCAGCCAGCAACTAGACTACCTACCAGTAGCTCGGTAATCAAGGCACCTGTATAATATAGGTAATTACAGGGACCAGGCATTACCGCATCTGTAAGTCTACCACGAAACCATTGGTGGGAAACTTGCTCAAGACCTTGAATCACCCCTCACCAAGATACCTACTAGCCAGCTAGCCAGCCAGCCAGCCTACCTAGCCTCTCGAAAACATCGTACCCCTCATCGACCTACCACCACAGCTAGTTAGTACTATTGTCGTACCATCCATCACCCGAGTACCGGGTCACATTCAGATTCTAGTACTTGTACCTGGTATCTACAGAGGTATCTAGATGCATTCTTTTCAGGGATGCGTGCGCTTGCAATACCTAGCTCTTGTGGGGTAGGTATTGTACATGAATAGTGGTACCACATTACTACCTACCTCTTGCAAACAAACTTTCAATGGGGAAGAAGGGGGATTCAGATGCTTGGACAAGAAACACGCGTATATAAATGCGGGCAACCCAGTTCCTGCTTACATTTGCATGTATGCAGAGCTGATCGAATTGATTTGGTTTAATCTATCTATCTATTCATTCCATCTTTCTCAAGCAAGCAAGTTTCCGTGTTACACGACTGCTGATTTCTTACCTAAGCCTCTACCAATACCGAGCATTGCGTTTAGAAAAAGAACAACCCATAACCCACTATTTCAACCATCACATCTGCGTAGCATTTGGGTTGAGCTATCTCCTACCTGCTTATCAGCATGCGTACTACCGCGTTGTTGCTTTCCGTCCTTGTCGGACTGGTCTCGGCTCATTTTAAACTCGAGTATCCGTCCTGGCGAGGTGATAGTCTGGCCGAAAATACCACATACGATCAATGGAGCTACCCTTGTAAGTTGCTTTATTTTTGTTACTTCTCTTCTACCTGCGAGAGCAAGGACAGGAATCTACTCATCCGTTCGGAGGAGACTTAACTCAGACACAATTGATAGGTGCCGGCGCCCCCTACGGCGCGGGTAACAAGACGGAGTGGCCGCTTGAAGGCGGATCCGTCGTCCTTGACTTACACCATCCGTGGTCTTACGTATACATCAACCTCGGTCTCGGCCAAAACTCAAGCAACTTCAACATCTCCCTTACCCCAAGCCTGCTGAATGTCACCGGCAAAGGAACGTTTTGCCTTCCCGTCCTCCCCATCCCCACTACGATTGCGGACGGCCAGGAAGCCAGCATCCAAGTCGTCACCAACGGCGCCTCCGGCTCGGCTCTGTATAACGTATGTGGACCCCAGTGTAGCGACCTGTAGAGTATGGGGGTGATCTAACGATTATTTTGATACAGTGCGCCGATGTTACGTTCAAGTCCTCTGCCAAACCCCTGGATGGTGGCGTCTGCAGCAACAGCACCGGTGTGACAGCAACAATAGTGGGACAGACGACGACTAACACAGGCTCATCCGAGTCTCCTACACCCTCTAGTGCGGCCGTCGGAAAATTTGGAGACATCCACCAGGCGGGAGTCCTAGTTATGGCTATTGCCTCGGTCCTGGGAATTGCCATATAGCAAGTAGCGTGCTTGAGATAGTGGGACATGGCTCAGGCGTTGAGATAATTAATACTCAATCGCGGCGTCGAGAAGGCGGTTCTTATGACTTGATGAGTTTTCTACCCGTAGAGGTCACCTGGAGATAACAGTTAGCTAGATTCTATGAGACTTTACAGTCCTAAGGTTATCTGGGACTTACTCTTCATAACGGTTCAAGTCGCCTATACGCTATGTGTAGTCTCGTGTAGGGCCCAAGAAGGTCTTGCCCAATAGTATCGCAAGAGCTAAAGCTTTGTTCCTCGAAAACAGTGAAGTGAGTAGCCAGATTCGAGCTAAATCGGTGAAAGTCTATTGGCCCTGGATCTTTAGGCCACATTGGTAGGTATCGATCCGGTGGAAAGTTGAGCAGCAGCTGAATGTAGAAAGTCTCTATAACAAGTGTGGAGCGACATGTTCCATGATAGTAAGTTTCAAGCATTCATATCGTCGGAATGCTCTCTTTCTCCGTATGCAATTCGTTGACAACCTTGGCCATGGTGATACGCTTATCGGGGCTCGGCGTCAACATTTGCAACACCAGCCACTCAATCTTATCCTGTGGATTGAGCAAGGTCTTGGCCTCGTTGAGTTCTGTTAGCCAAAATCGCATTTGCGTGGCAGCTGAGGAACGAGTTGAGTGATGTCCGGACTTTCGATTTATATCTGCGATCATCCAATAAAGCTGTTTCGGATGGCCTTGGCGCCCACGAGCGTCTGGGAATGGAATTTTACGCAAGACGTATAGCATCGTCACACCAAGACCCCAGACATCGGAGGGTGCACCACGAGACTTGTGCCCAATGAACTCCGGTGGTATGTAGTATGGTGTTCCCCCATTCGTTGCAGGGTCCCCGGTACGGGTTGACAGACCAAAATCACAGAGAACAGCACCCCTGCCCTGGGAATATAGGATATTGGCTGGCTTGATGTCGTTGTGGATGCGCTTCTTCTGGTGGACATAATGCAGAGCGCTTGCGATATCCTTGAGGATGCGGACGGCGTCACTACGAGAGCCACGAAACATATCTGTCGCAGTGTCGCGCCACACATTACGAGCGGCGAGGTCTTTGCCGTCGACGTGTTCCATGTATAGCGACAAATAACGCGCGTCGCCACCGTACAACTTTACGATAGACTCGTGTTTGAGATCTTCCTGGCTTTGGTACTCACGCAGCCAGATGTCAGCTTGGCGTATGACGTTGCGGTGAATAACTTCCTGGGGACGGGGGTCAGTTGGATGACCTCGTGTCTTGACGACTTTGACTGTGATCACGCCGTCGGGGACATGAGAATGCACAGCAGTGAAAACGGAAGAAGCCCCCGTGGTGGCGATCTGGTCGCACTTTGTCAGCTGGTATCCATCAAGCTCCCAGCCACCAGGTACTTGGACGGTCTGATCTTTCTCTACTTCCAGGAGTGCATGGCCATGGGGTATGGCGATCTCCTTCGTCTTGGCTGCATGGGGGAATGGAAAGACCACCGGCTCGTCTCTTGACCCTATAACGATAAATACACCGTCGTCCTTCTCTTCAGCCTCATAAGAGCGAAGTCTCTTTTCGATAATGGCGTCCTCTGCAGCGTGTTCGTCGAAAGAGAATGGTCGTTTACCCAGCGAGGTCCGGACATCTTGGCTACGAGCAGGTGACGACTCGAAACTGTCCGACGGGATGAGAAGAGTCGCTGGCCGCTTCTCCAAAATTCGGAAGTCGAGCATAGGGACGTTAGCGCTAATTCTCCATGTGCCAGGCGACAGGTCGCGGGTAGCTCCCGGCACAATCTTCTGGTCGAAGTTGGCATTGATCTGATGAGATGGCGACACCCGGGCAAGCAGGATAGGAATCTCTGACCTATTCCACAAGATCAAACTGTCACTAGCAGGATCGTAGTAAAGCTCACACCACAGGGGCTGGCGGTCTTCATCCTCTGCCTGAGGTATTCTGATGGAGAAATTGATGTCCTTTGAGGTCTGAGTCACTGCTAAGACCTTGGACTTTGGCTGTTTGGGGTCGCCAACTTCTGCCCGCAAGGCAAGCCACTGGCAGTTGTCATTTCCGGGGCTGACGGAGCGGCTTCTTGTTAGCGGCCGCACCAGGATACGGAGGCCTTGTTTATGGTGGTCCTCATCAACCACCAAGTTGTCCAAGGGAATGGTATCATTCTCGGCCTCGTCGAGTTCATTAACCTCGATGCTTCTGCCTAATCGTTGGTCGAGCTCCTCAGGAGTGAAAGGCTCTGTTTTCTCTTCAGAAGGATAGATCTCAGCCGCCATGGTGAGAAAGGAAGCGATGGCAAGGCTGTGGATATACTATTGCTTTACATAGATAGTGACTTAATAAAATGTGGGAAATAACTTTGATAGGATTGTTTGATCCTCTGGTGTAGCTGAATGAGATTTGGAGAGTGAGATTGGGGAAAAGTACGGGCAAAAGTCGCGAAATGCAGATGAAGAGAGGTAGGGAGTTTTGGCGGGAATCCCAACTTCTTCTTCAAGAGCTTATGGTTTTTGAAGTTAAGAAAGTTCAAGTTGCCTGAGCGGGCAATATCATCACACAAATCAGATGAGATGTCCCCGAGACCCTGATTACTCGGCCTCTGTGTACCCAACACCTGGCAAGGAGAGTCATCGAAGGGTCAGAAGAGCGGTAGTAAGAAAGGGCGTAGAAAGTACGCTGTGCGGCTGATCCCGCTGTAAATGGTTCGCTTCGGCCGCCTGCCTGGGTTGTTCCCCGGTGTCTTCTATGAACCAGGAGGGCACCAAATATACATATTTAAACTAAGGTTCCCACTCAGCGCGGAGCAGGGAGGTATTAGTCACCTTGGAGCTTCGCCTAGGTTGCCTCATAAGGGTTGGCCGCTGTATGCAGCATGCAGCGCTAGGTAGATAAACTGAACATGATTGTAGGTAAGAAGATACTAGGATCTATCTGGCCTCAGCGGAGGACATAATAGCCAGAGCACAATAGTCAGCTGTCTAATGCATCGAGGTGAAAGTTTCGTTTGGAAACATCCTGTGGAAAGTGCACTCGTTGAGTTTCAATAACATGAGTGCAATCAGGCTCAACGGTCTCACCTAAAATGTTACCTCGAGTGTCTAGTTTTCGTCACAAGACAGAGGCCAGGCAGACAAACTACCTAACTTACCTGGCTGTGCAAGTTAGTGTGACATCAGGGACGAGAAAGCAGGTGAGCAAGGAAGCGGGTCCAGCGTCGGAGGTACGGAAGCGCTGTGTCTTTTCTCCTCGACTCGAGAAGCGCACATTCCTAACCCGGTGAGGCTTTCACATGTAGCCATGCTGTTTCTTCGGACTTCCGCAATAATGCCATGCTTGGTATGAAAGTGTTAAATAATATTCCAAACAACCACAACCAGTATTGAGGCTATCGAACGTTGGTTAGTCGATGCCTTAATTGGAGGATACCAGCGGGAGTGGTGTCGAGTTCGATTCGGCCGATCACAAGTTGTGCTAGCTGACTGGTGAGTTTCACCGTCAGCCAGGTGTACTGAACACAACTACGGCAGGTCCGCGTAGCCTGCTACTTCCTTAACAGATATTTTCCGCTAGGACCTCGTTAATACCAACTTGAATAAATATGCCTCATGCTCATTCAATTCATCCTACGCAACAAAGGCTCCTGCCTCTTTTGCCTCGCGCGTCAATGAAGTGGAAAGTACGCATAAGGAGTTGAGCAAATACCTGAGAGTAGCCTATCTATAGATATTTCATCTTCCAACTTTGCTACGTATATAACCACTATAAACTACATCACCGACAGTACTGTGTTCAGGAGACGGGAGGCTTTGTCAGCTGGAATCCGAACTACCTAGGTATGTACCTAGGTAGCAGCCACAATAGTTACAATAGGCTAGTGCATCGAGGCAGAACTTGCGAGCGTGGCATTGGTTGGCTGCACATGGGCTCATATGATATAAGCAGAGGCAAATAATTGGCAAAATTCAGCCAGAAATGCCAGAATGCTACCAAGCCATGCCAGGGTCCTCACTTATTCTCATTGGTGTACAATTTTTCAGGTTACTATGGGATCCACTACGGCCCACCATGGTCTCACCTAAAATCAAAACGATTGGGTGCACGTAGCAAGGGTCTTCCGCAATAAGAAGGACCCGGTGACAATGCTGCTTCAGCCACTTATGACAAAATAGCAGAATCTTATGTTGCCTAAATAGGATATAAGTATAGAAATTGGGGACAACACTGCATAGCTTTTGGTCTCCAACAACCAAAGACATTCCCAAAGGGGTTAGAAAAACAGATAAAGATCAAACTGACCCAGGTGATCAAAACAAAGCAAACGGTTTCAATGCTTGACGAGGGGGGGCGGAGCCTCAGGCCACCGCCTAGGCGTAGGTATGGATACCAGCGATTGCCCACTTCTCCTCTCGCTGTCGTCCGTCTCCTTAGTGTCAATCTGAGCCATCTATCAATCATATCGTCACCAGAGGGCACAACACAAACGCATCAACCAACATAGGGCTGGAATTGCACCAAAACCGACATAACGATTTAAATCCATCATTTTCCATGACTTCTTTAATAATACATCTGAAAAGAATAGAAAATATGGACGGCACCAAGAGTTGTTAGAAGGTCTAACATCGATCACAAGACCCAAAAACCTCCAGAGCCTAAACAAAGCCCCGACGAACAAAGACTACCTCTACTTATTCCAATCCCCTAATTTCTCTGAAATCACGTCCGAGAAGCTCAGACCAGTGAGCCCGAACGCACTGTACTATCATACTCTCGCCCTCTGTAAATTACTTACCTCTCCTTTCATCACCGAACCTATAAGCAGTAAAACCCCAAGAACCAGCCGCCTTAACACCTAGACGGAAGATCAAGACCGACCGCCCATTCAAGTGAACGAGCTGTCGGTCTCGACCTTCCCTCCAGCGTGCAGGTACCTATCACACTAAACGGTACTTCTGTGAGCATTCAATATAAAGAGGAATACAAAGAGAATGGACGAGCCTGATGGCGGTTGTTTTTGGCAAGCATGGAAATTTGGGATGAAGAGGGAGGACCTCTACACCAAACTCCAAGATCAGTACAACACTGTCACCTTGTCCATCCAAGATCCTGACGCCTTTCATCATGACGTTTGCGAGATCTCCAAGACGGCCACCGACTTGACCGAGTTTCATCGCCTGCTCGAAGAGCGAAAGCAGCTCCGACTAGATCAACTGAACGAGAGTCTCCAGTCTGCATCCGTCGAGATTATCGCCAACCCCGCGCTCATTGGCACAGATCAGTGGCAGCACGCAATCCAGCTCTTTCGCACGAGGTCATTCGACTCTCTCGTCAGATACTTTTCTTCCTATCTCCCCGAGGAATGGAACCCTGTTTCCGCGGACCATAGCAACAAGCTATTTTTCGAAGAGATGGATGAACCAGTCTCCATAACCCATGAACCTTTCTCTTTTATTAGCGGCACTTCAATGAACTTGATCCAGATGAATCATCTTCCTCCCTCCCCCCGATCGCTCACTATGTGTTCGGACTCATCCAAAGCTTCCACTCCTTCCAGGACGCTATCATTCTCAGAACCTGAATCCGACATTATGGCTCGGTCGGCTACTCTGGGTCAGGATTATGACGACGAGACATCCCAATGGGATGATCCAGATACACCAACGACACCGATTTCTGAGATCTCCGACATGAACCCATCGGAATACGCCGCAGATGAAAAGAAATACGACGATAGTCACGGTACCTATCAACAGACCACATCCCTATCTCCTTATCAGGAAGACCGCCTGCAGGACGCATCTACTCCAACACCTCGGGAAGTCGGTATAGAGGTTTACTCATCAGATGAAGTGTCAACACATTCAGCCTCAACTTTAACACGATCACCAAGCAAATATACCCCATTAGAGCAAGGAGTTCGGGAAACAAGTCCGGGCTTAATACGGGCTCGACGGAGGAGTCCTGAAATTGGACGCATACAAAAACCTTCAGCAAACACCATGCGCACAAGGCCAAGAAATATCAAGAAAGAAGTTGGTCATGACAGTAGCTTAACGGTAAACCGCTAATATGAGCTATTACCGCTTTACCGTTAAGCTACAGTCATCCTGACGGTTCTCAGCGAAACTATGTATATATGTCAAAACGATGTAGATATCATGAACGTAATGCCCCATCTAATTTTGCCATTTTAGAGTGTTTTCTCTAGTGTTTTGCTTTGAGTCACTCGAATCCCATCCCTTGCCGGCATATTACTAACTAATTAAATACTGACTTTCTCAACCGCTAACGACTTATTGTCGTATGAGCACTAGGGGTTTAAATAGCTATTAGCAAGGAAGGAGACCACCTTTTGGTCCAAACTGGGTAGGTGGTTCGAAAGTTGGAAGATATGGTGATGCCTTCAACTACCGTATACCGATCCCTGACCTGAGCGCTAACACAAGCAGATCGACGACCCCGCTATCAGGGTTTTGCCATGCAGTAGGGTCGTGACCCGACGATTACTGAATTTCAGTGCATGTTATCCACCATTTCTAACTCAATTCTAGGTACCTTCTAGGGGGCATGTTTCTATTACCAGTCACTATGACAGAGCGCCCCAGCAAATCAGTGACCACGCATCATCTCGTGAGGTCAATGACTTCCTAAGACAACGCTACTAAGGCATCCGGTAAAGTCAAACAAAAAAAGTCATGTAGAACATGAAAAGCTTGTGTAAATATTGTGTTTAAATATTTTCCTTTAGATCTATTGTTACTTACCTGCTAACATTAACTTGTTATAATACCAAACTTTTGAACTACCCGAGTTCGAAATAGAGACGATACATCTACATTTACCTACTACTAATATATTCCATTACGCACGCCTTGGATCACTTTGTCCGCAATATTACAAACGTCTTGTAGCAGCTCATTCTGCGGTCATATGCAAAAGGCAGAAATATCCTATTAAATTCCTACCCAGCACCACACCACTCCTTCCAGTCATGCCTAAGACCCTCCGCGAGAAAGCGAGCAAGAAGCTACAGGGCCCGGATGCGAATCCAAACCAGCTAGGCGACCCTATCAGCTTGAAAGCCGAGACAAGCGACAACATAGGGACGGGAGATGAGAAGGGCGCGCAGTCAGCTTTAGCTTCGTCTCCCTCTAAATCACATTCTACAAGCAATGAAGGGGGCAGCAAAAAGAGTGGCGACCGGGAGGGTGAAACGTTAAGGGAAAAGGCGACCAGGGAATTAAATGGCCCTGACGCCAACCCTACCCAACTGGGCGATCCTACAAGTCTGAAGAGCGAGACGAGTCCTGGTGTCCCCGTTGAGCGTGAGCAGGGCGTGAGGGAGGAAGAAGTTGTTGTGCGGGATTCGAAATTGTGAGGCCTTATTATCTGCAGTTGTGTTTAGAAACTTGTAATTGGGCTAAGGGAGTGTTGGTGTACTATATGTAGGTATACATCAAAGTCTATTTGTATAGGCCTGGCTCTCATGGTGAATGGCATCCGTAATAATATGGAGGGATTACTCTACGTCTAAACAAGTGAATTATTACTATATGTTGTTTTCGATCGGCTTACGAAGCGATGCCTCACTCACACATGGGCAAATCTAATCTACATATGTGAGCACATATGACTGGGGGAACAAAAAATAGTGTTACATTGGCGAGGTATGTTCCTGAATACCCGGGTCTGACGGCCCTGGTGTTTAACTACTTCGAAGTGTATGCCCTCATGTGCCTCCCAAACTATCAGCAGAGCCGTAGCTGAAGCAGGTGTGAGTAAAACTGACTTTGTAATGCTAACGCAGCCTTAGGATAACTGAAAAACCAAAGCAGAGCTTCAAGTACTACATAAGTATTCAATGGTCCAACGGACCTACGCATGTTAGCGCGCTATTCTCTCAATCCCTGGTGTGTTGGTGTGATGATGACGAGGTATCTAAATCTTCCAAAAGTCAAGAAACTTGTTGTTCCCTGGAAAAAGTCTTCTAAAGCTTCCATATTGCTAAGCCGGAGCCCCATGTGGCAATCAATATCCCATCATTGCCAATGACGAAAACAGGAGTACCGCCGCAAGTATAACTGGATGCCATACACGTAAGGTTTCCTTACGGGCTGCCCGTCTGGCTTCTGGTCAAGATGAGTCTTGGCTCTTATATGTATTACTGAGGTTTGCTTAGTAGTACCGAGACATCTGGGGAAACCCTTGCTTCTCTTCTCGCAGCGCTTGTCTAAGGTAGCTGCTTCATCCTCGCGTACTATACGACTAGTTTCCCGTCTGGTATTCAAGCCGCCAAGGGGTTAGGTCAGGTTCGCTCAAGAGTAACGTTATGATGCTGGGTATGTTATGACTTGCTGGATGCTCGGACTTACGGACATTTATCTTTTTCTGTCTTACGGAATGCCCATTTGTTCAGCAGCTATATGAGTGCTATTCATGTGTAGCGGAATGTTTGTTGCTATCGGTAGATCTCGAAGAAGTTGTGCTAAGCTTCTACACAGCACGAGAGAGCTTGGAAGATGAGACCGATAGAGCGCCGCTCGAAAGTGAGAAACGAGGTTGAGGACAAGGCAACTTTATTAGGATCCATTGATGGCATAATTAAGCCTCTGGAGATGTATTGTCGAGCCTCACCCTCCATCTCCATTCGTACCCTCGTCTATTCTGGTTTCTATTATCTGGGCTTCTAGTATACGTTCTGCCCCTTTTGACAAACCCAAAATGTAGAGTTTGAAGTGACTTTTCATGAAAGAACCAAGATCTATGCATGAATTGAGAGCAAGCCCGTTATTCAGCGCCTAGAAGACCATGTGCTTTAAACATGCGATCCAGTATCTCTCGCACAACAGGCTCTTTGCGGTCACAGTATTGCTGAGTCTTCTCGCCGGCGGCCACCGTCGCCTCAGCAGCTCCCTGCTTCGCCTTCACGTACCGGGCGCAATCATCCGGGTGCGCGCACAACCAGTCTCGAAACATCCGGTGGCGGACCACTTCGGAACAATCGGGGCCGAAGACGTGCAGGTTGGTGTACGGCTCCTCGAAGTGGAAGAAGCGGTGCTGGAACCACTTCGGCTCGCGGAACATGAACTGGAACCCGGCGGCTTGGAGGTCGGGCACGTAGGTCTCCTCGGCCGTGGGGTCCGCGACCACCAGATCCACGTCGATGATGTCTTTAGCCGCCAGGCCGGGAACGCTTGTGGAACCCACGTGCTGAATCAGGACGACCCGGTCTCCGAGCGCCTCTCTGATCCGTTTCTCAACTATTCCGTATCTTGCGGGCCATCCCGGATTGTAGTCGACTATCTCAAGCGGCTTTTGTGGCCTGGTAGCGATAGATTCGACGTCTGCATCGTCGAAGGTTATCAGCGTAGTTATATCAGAAGCGGTAAGCATGTTTTAGTTGGGGGTTATTGAATATAATATTAATGGTCTAGGCAGAGATAAAACACTAGACAGCTGAGTGCAGAAACTCTTGTCTGTCTTGTTAAGATTCAAGACATCGTCCTTTGAATATGCTTTAATAGTGCTCGCGTAGCTGGCGGCACGACATATCATGGCTGGGGATGTGCAGGGAATCTGTGAGTCAGTCTATCGCTTATTTGCATCGTATGCTTCGTATTTACCCTGTAATCATAGCCTAGGGCTCTAACAGACAAGGTGCTCAGCTCAGATTCGTTTTCAATGCTCTGTTCGAAGTAGCAGTGCCATCTTGACAGTGCAACCCCATCGGCATGTCCCCACGCTGGTTACTACCTGTCTTCATGGGCTATGTTTGGCCGAATGAGTAATTCTTGCAATACCCCAAAAGCCAAATTCTAGTTGAGGACCTCTAATCTCTAGAACGAGATGGAAACTCGGCAGCTAGGATTATATTTATCTGAACTAGCGGAATCCTGCCACTCACTGTATTACGAGCGGCTAAGTAGAAGTTATATTTGCAGGGCTATTGCATAATGTTTGCATACAGGTGATTAGAAATAACTTTCGATAGTACCTAGTATTGTACTTTGTAATGACTGTCCCAGAAATTGCGTCACAGCAGTGAGAGAGGAATACTGGGCTGGAGCTGTAGCGGCCCATCACCTATAACGCCAACCCCACGGTTCGATACGTACAATGGTACCTTCCCCAATGTTAGCTTTCAGCCAATTACCGTTAGCCATCTTCGCCTCAACTCGCTTCCTTTCAAACTTTCTGAATGGTGTCACCGTGGCAGGCGATTTCTTTGCCACACACAAACAATACACAGTTCGCCGGTTCTTTCCTGTAACCTACTTTCAATAGTTGGTCTACGTTGCAAACCCCCGTCCTTGACACAACTTCGCCGACGGCGGGTCTTAACCTCGACGTGCAATTTCAATCGGGGATAACGATCTCGAAAATCTAAGGCTCACAAGCCTACAACGGCCTTTGAACCAAACGGAACGTGCAAAAGACGATTCGGTAGGGAAAAAAATAATTGGAAAACATTACAACGATTACCGCCAGCCATGTCTCGTAGACCGATCACCAACGGCTCGGCCGTCGGCAAGGTCATCACAGGATCAACAACCATCCTACCAACCGAGTTCTGCCCGGTATGCAAGCGCGTGCGGTACCTTAACACCGATATGGAGTTCCTAATCAACCCGGAATGCTACCATCCGATGTGCAGCAACTGCGTCGAGAACATCTTCAAGTCCGGCCCGGCCCAGTGCCCCTACGCGAGTTGTACCAAGACGCTGCGGCAGCGGGGATTCCGGTCGGCCTTCTTCGGGGACCTGGCTGTGGAGCGAGAGGTCGACATCCGACGCCGCGTCGCCACCGCCTACAACAACGTCGAGGAGGACTTCGAGACCCTGCGCGACTACAACAACTACCTGCAGGACGTCGAAGACCTGGCCTTCGACCTCATCTCGGGCGGCGATCAGGAGCGCGCGGCCGCCGAGCAGAAGCTCCTCCGCCGCGAGCAGGAGTTCCGCGACGAGATCGAGCGCAATAAGCGCCGTGGCCGCGAAGCCGAGGTGTCGAGACAGAAACGTCAAGCCGCCGAGGCCGAGGCAGCGCAACAACGCCGGCTGGCCGAGGAGCAAGAGGAGGCGCGCGTCCGCGAGGAAGAAGCTAAGATAAACGCAGAAGTGATGTCGGCTCTGGCGCGCGGTGAGCCCGGATCGGCCGCCGAGATCCAGGCGCGCATCGTGGCGAAAGTGCGTGCACGGATTGCCGCCCTGAGCACGCAGTTCCCCAACATGGACGGCAACACCAACAATAACAACACGCTATCCATCCGCGGCCTGAAGTCCAAGAAGACGTCGGACGATGACGAGGATCTCAGCAAGCCGTATGACCCCTTCGCCGGCCTCGGTCCTACGGTGGAGCCCACGCGCTACGAGCTGCACGACGCGTCGGCATACCCGAACCCGCACTTGGACGCCGCTAAGAACGACGACCATCGCGTGCCGGGTTACAGCTTGCAAGAGTACGTGGCGCGCGCCATGTTCGACGCCTTCGCCGGTCTAGGCGTCAGCATCATCGACGAGAAGAGGGACTCATCACGGGGTCCAGGCACCGTCGCGGCTGCCGAAGCGGCGGCGACGAACCGCAGCTCGGGACGTATTGCCGTGGACGATGTATTTGGATGATCTGTGAAATATCACGTCTACATTCGGCTGGGGTCATCAGGACAAGAAAGTCATTATTGACCCTACAGACTATCACGTCATCGTCAAATATGATCTAGTGCCTGCTCGAAACACCAACTTGAATACCCGAGATATTGGCATGAGCAGGAAAGACTTCGTCAAGAAGATCCAGCATGCGGCCTCAAGGGGTCGATACTATTCGAGGCGAAACGAGTGAGTGTAACAACACTATCAATTAATTCATCATGGCTTGGGGGGAAAGGAAGGAATGGAAATATTGCTTTTACTTTTGCCAGTTTATGAAGGGGCTGGCTCGGGTCACTTTGCATAGCGGCGGCGTTTCTATTTTTTATTTTAAAATGCAAACATGCGTTTGGCCTGGTCCGGTCTGGTCCGGTCTGGTCGAGTTCACCTCATAGATAACACACAAACAAACAATGAGTTTGTGTCTGGGGAGGAAAGGAAAAGGGTTATAGATGGACAGACAAAACACAGGCAGGATGTGCCAGCCTCCCTATCTTGAGGAGAGGATAGTCTATAGGAAAATAAGTAGGCAAGCAGGCATATACCCCTATCCGCGTGCAGATCTATATACTTATACCTATATAACATACTAAGGCAGTAAATCTAGACATGATAACTAAGCATGATGTCTTACTACGAATAGATGACACCGTATTACCCTAGGCAATCTACCCACTTAGATATACGTTTTAAGTGACGAAAGAAACCTCATAATCGTGAAACATCTTCTTTTCTTAACCAGTGCCTTTTTCTTTAACCCCTCCCCCACCAAAAAACTCCGCCATCCGTCCATTTTGTTTCACATAGTTTATTATTTTATTTACCAGATAAATCAAATGTCGTTGGTTCAACCTGACTTGACTTGACTTGATTTGACTTCGCTTCATGTGATGATGCTGAGCTGAATCGAAACGAAGTCGACAAATGCAGTGCAAATGCCATGGAACAGTGAAAATGATTACTCTCAAACACATCTTCCCTTTTTCCTATCCATTATTTCCCTTCTTTCTCTGATCCGATCCAGTCCAGTCCATTCCATTCCATGTCACGTACCCTCGCTCGCTAGTTATACGATCATGCTTGGTAGATACGGTATGTCGGTCCTTTACGTGCTTACGTGCTTATCTACTTAACCCAGATATCAAAACTTCACCTAAGATACCTTATCCCAACGTAATCTCCCAGCATATGGGTGTTCGATCCACCCAGAACCCAACGTACTTAACCTATGTAGGCAGTCTATACCAAGTTACTTACATCCGAAATTTCATAGATGCAAAAAGGAGGCAGAAAGAGGGAGCAAAATGCTACTTATCCCTCAGACCCTGCACAGTCAGAAAGACATCAGGCATCCAGACAAACACATACAGAAGGAAGCTCGCCGACGGCTCTCTCCAACTAGTTGCTGGGCTTCCAAGGATCAGGTCATTCAAGTAATTCAGAAGAGTCTGGGCATCAAAGGGGGGAAAGATATATAGCTTGTAGGATAAAGAAGGAATCAAAAAAAAAAAAAAAAAACGCCCTTTAATGCT
>Ga0247782_1000408_pt1 | contig 31115 bp, 28 predicted proteins | sample UWRJL019104C5_FD_179928 | JGI IMG/M metagenome (GOLD analysis project Ga0247782, IMG submission 179928) | Plant litter microbial communities from Arlington Agricultural Research Station in Wisconsin, United States - UWRJ-L019-104C-5 | ecosystem: Environmental > Terrestrial > Plant litter >...
CTCTATGTGTGGTCTGTGTGTTCTGTTGCTGCGTGGGTTCGTCGCCCACCATTCCGCTAGCTCGCAGAATGTGCTTAACTATAATGGTGCAGTTTAGCCACTTGCCCAGGTGGACCCAGGTAACTTTGTGGCCATTGCCATCGCATAAACGTCGTACAGGCTACAGGATACCTCCAAACAAAAGAGTGTCTCAACACCTTGTGAAGACTATTAAGTACCTAGGTTTAGAGCCTATTTATTATCTACTCGTCTTTTTCCTAGATGCACGCTCCATTTCTTCTTTATTCTTACACAAATCTAGTGCTATAAGTTCAGCGAACGTATTGAGTCGTTGCCTTCAGTAGCATGGCCACCGCAAAACTATGCACGTTACCAACTCTGAGGAGACAGCATCTCCTCGCCGAATTGTACGTGCATTAAATTGAAGCCGCTACTTACCCGGTATTATTTTATATAGCCACGTACTTTGCTAACGCGAGTTTCAGCGCGGGCCTTAAGCAAGCTTGTCCAGGGGGTGTTTATGTCGGCTTGACTCCAGGGGATCCCAGCCTATGGTCAGGTGTTATATTCGTGCGCCGGGGTAAGCCTTATGAGCAGGATACACTTCATCTTGTGTTTAAGAACGTTCCTAATGTGACTTCGAAGGCCCATATTCTCCAGCTGCTTTGCGCTTCCAAATCTCATTCCCGGATTCTTACCCGAGGTTGCCACCCTTGGTGACATTCGCAACCGATATGTTTCATCCGTTGATAACACCTCTTAGCACATATATGTACTCCACAGACATACAAGACAACGGCACAGTGAGCGCCACCGATGAAGAGCGTCTGCCGCCTGGAGGCTTCAGTCTTAGGCACGGTTTCCCGGATTGGTTCGGACGTCGGGGCCGGCGAGTAGCTGCCGATAAACAATCTGGCAGGGATCCGGCGACGCGTCAGACGCCGCATCGACCACCTCCACCCGCAGATTTGAGTAGCGGCGGAACGGTCAGCTCGGGAAATTCGGCACTCGGGCAATCCCCCGGATTCGCAGACACCAAGAGAAAGGACGTGTCGACTTTTGCAGTCCTCCAGTATATTCGTAGCACTTTTGATGACGAAGATGTCATGGACTCAATACCGCTAGAAGCTGCAGGCAATCCAGGTGCATGGCATGCCTGGAGAACGCATCGAATAGTGAACGGCAAAAAGTTTGATATCCAAGCAACGCAGACCGGCCCCTCAGGCGAGGCACATTCGCCCTCTGCTGCCAACCAAGCCTCTGTGAGGAAACCCGGCGAATGGAACTGGGAAGGTGTCTGGGAGGCCAGAGTTAAGAAGGGCATCTCGGCAAGTCTGTCGGAGCCGATCATGTTTGGGGGCCCAAATGCGTCTGATGAAGTTGTAAGTCCGCATTACATGACTACCTGGGATGCGACGAATAGGGCATATACGCTGTGTGGCTCTGCGTATAGGTGCAAGACTGAATCACTGACTGGGGCACAGATACACTTTCTGAATATGGGGGAGGACGATGTCAGAGCTATAAAGGACAACCTCTTACGCACCGTAGACCATGCTCCTGAGCTATTTACTATCTGACAAGGTAAATGACAGTAGATGGTCGCGGTTCGTTTCACGACTGTAAAATGAAACCTATACAAGCAATGGAAACTGGATCTGCCTCTGAGGTAGGTAAGATTGTGCTATTGTTCTTTCGGGAACTTGCGTGGGGCTTGCGTCTCATTAAGGTTGCGTCTACCTGCGCGCTTTTTGCGCATTGCTCCTTTCGCAACTCTAATCCTTATGACTCTCTATTACCCACGTAATACCCCTATAACCGCACATGTGTGGGCGTACTTAAGTAAGTGCCTACTTGGTCATGTCCGGCCATCCCCTTTCCCGGCAACTTCAACCTTCAAGTGATATGAGGACATCTAATATCTCGTACACGCTTGGTCGTTATTTTTATTGTTTCCGAAAACCTACTGATTTCCATAACCATTAAATCATTGTGGCCATGTCCATTAACATACCAATACCCGTCATTATCGTCACCATTGTGGTCCCATTCATTATCGTTCTGTGCATCATCTGGTGCATCCTTAGAGGGTTTAATATATTTCCCTGTAATCGTCGTCCCCGCAAGCCCAACGGCTCGAACCCAGGACAATTGCTTCCGTAGGCTCCGTTGCATCAGCGTGAGGTTCGAGAGTCCAGCAGCGGGACGGTAGAGAGCTACTTCGTTGGGCAGGTTTGACCGACACACATCATGTCGTTGACCAGCAGGGAAAGGCCTTCACGAAAGTCACTTGGCCTAGCATCAGACATACCATCGCCGCTCCATATAGTCAAAAGGATGAAAACCGTGGAATTTCACTCTAATACGAAGAGGGAGACGAGCAGCGGCAGCATTGACTACGGCCCGGGTCGACCACTACAAGTACGAAAACGACGGCAGCGTTCTGAATCCGCAAAAGACATCACTTCCAACGCCTACATCTATCAGGACCAAGTCTTCAAAGCGGAGCCTGAGTTCGGAAATCAAGATGTCACGCCGAAGCCACCGACAGCTTGTCCTTCAACCCGACGACCCCCTGGGTCGGAAGCGGTTCGACGATGGTTTTCTAAGACTCGCAATTCCTCATCGGGCTCCTCGGGTACCACTTGTCGCAGATACAATCTACGGAGTGGTAGTACGGCATCTAATGCCTCATCCTGCGGACAGTCGTCGAGCTTAGGATACCTTGAGGGCACGTCGACCCTAGATTCTTCTGAATCTTTCAGCCCAGTACAGACTAAAGGCCCGTTTTCCGGTGCGCCCCTACACAACTGGCACACAATTGATTGCCACCTTCTCACCCCCCAAATTTCCATCACGTCGGAGGTACGGGCTTCTCAAGGCGCAACCACAACAGTTTGGGCATCTATAGAGGTCTCGGGCCAACTTTCCCGTCCATGTTACCCTACACAACACCGACCCATAGACGACAGACTCCATATGCCCAACCCTCTGCGTCCTGGTAGCGTCTCTCGATTCGGGCATCTCTACGACTTAGAGGTGGAAGTGCTTCCCGTTGGGAAAACTAATATTATTGAAGTAATACAGGACCACAAGGACAGGTAAGATTTCACGGCTAACTTTCGTCCACTTGTGCGATGCTGACAATAGTTGTAGGAGTTTAAATCTAGGGTCTACTATCTTGGTACTGGCAAAGGTTGAGATACGTAATAGGCAGCAAAAACAGAAACGCCGGTCAGAGTGGTTCGGGATGCAAAAGTCTAATGAACTTATCACCGATCTTGAGAGTCAACTGAGTGGCGGCAGTGTCGGCTACATTCAAGTACGCCTACGGTATCGTCATTCTGGTTTTCCAACTTCGGACACCGCAGGGGTAGGGAACGGAACAACAGACTGCCAAACTCGACTAGAGACGACTGCGATCGGCGTTATCGACCAACATGCTTTGTATACGCCTTGGAGTCAATCCCGGCTTAATCTTAGTGAGAGCACACTATAGAGCCTGGTTGCTTCACACTGGGGTCCCCTCCGGGCTAACGATATATTCTCCCACGAGACTACTACTACTACTGCTGCTAATGCGCCGCGTCGTCCGGTTAGTCCATTCACAGCAGCCAGCGTCAGACGTGTGGATGGCCTCCGTGTAGCTCCATCAATGGAGCCACGATATCAAGAGTTGGTTCCTTACGAGAGGTCGCAAGACAATCCTCAGATTTGGTCGCCACATCATCAGCATCATCATCATCATCATCAAGTAGAGCGAGAAGAAGAAGACGAAGAAGAAGAAGATCCTGCTCGGAAGATATGGACGGAAATCCGTCGCAGATCTTCCCGCAGTAGTTATTCATCGTCCATGCGTATGCGTACCTGTGGAAACAACAACAACAACAACAACAACAACAACAACAACAACAACAACAACAACAACAACAACAACGCCAAGGGAGGGGGTTTAAGTTTATTCTCAAGCACCATCTCAGGAGGCAAGAGATCATCGCTCGGCACGGATGTTTTGTCATCATCATCATCATCATTGATCAGAAATACGAGGTCGGACGACGTGGATCTCCGGAGGGATCACTTGCGCAGCATGGCGTTGCGGAATAAGAGGTCCATTGGCGCGGATAGACTGAAGAGTCTTGTGCCGTCTATGATGGATCTGGAAATTGCCGCCGCTAGTGGTGGTGGTGGTAATGGCGGTAAATCTCCTGTGGTGAGTACTGAGAATAAGGAGAATGCGCCGCCTCCTCCTATTTCTAGTAATACTCCTACTACTACTACTGCTACCGTCACTGCTTCTACTACTGAACAGAAAAAGGAGACGCGTTGGAGTCTTGGGGGTTTGTGGTGATGGTTGTGAGGAGTGGTAGATAGGGATTAGAGAGTAGAGAGGTAGAGCAGTCAGTAGAGGGGCAGAAGTATGTTTGGACTGGAGATGAGATTTTTTTTTATGTTATTCTTAGTAGTATTGAGAGAGGTAATTCGATACAGCCGGGGTGATGTTTGCCCTGTCTACATGTATGTACCATCAATCCCCTATTCGTTAAAGTCGTCGAGTGATCTTAGATCGTGCTGTGCTTATAAGATGTTGTGCCACTATTAATAACGAGCTGGTACCTGCTGAACGCAAACAAGTGGATAGGCTTAGATGGGTAGAAAAGGAGGAAATAAGTATATCGAATGTTCCTGGCGAGAGTTGGTTGTGTTGCCTTGGTTGGCTTACTTGCTTATATTTATTTTTATTCTTGCGGTGATATGTTTGATGTATGTACCTAACGTAGTGCGTGTGAGTTTTGCATTTGCATTTGCATTTTCTCGTTTTAGTTTGCTGTCTATACTTCGTCATCCCAGTTTCCTTTTCTCGCAGACTACCAAGTTTTGAATCAAAGTTTTCAAAACTCATCGAGCCACGGAATCGAGTCTTGCGCGCCCATCTTCTCGACCGTCTTCGCGGCGGCGCGATTCGCCTTGTGCACCGCGGCCTCGATATCGAATCCATCCTTCCCGCTCACTACCTCGAGGGCGTACTGGCCCACAAAGGTATCCCCCGCGGCAGTCGTGTCGACGACTTTGGCTTTCAGTGCGGGGACTAGACCTTTCTTCTTTCCTGTGCCTGTGCCTGATGATGATGATGATGATGATAAGTAATAGACGCCGCGACCACCGAGCGTTACCACGACGTTCTGCACACCCCTCGCAAGGAATTTCTCCGCGACACTCTCGATACCGGACTCGGAATCGAGAACTGATTCCTCCACGCCTCCCAAGACAGCCGCTTCCGTCTCGTTGACGATCAAGTACGCCAGGCCCTTATACGCTTCCTCGGGTAATTCCTGCGCCGGCGCGGGGTTCAGCAGGACCGGCACGCCCGCCTCCCGCGCCGCCTTCAACGCCGCTAGGACGGTGGGTAAAGGGATCTCGAGCTGCATTATCAGCAGATCCGGTCTGGGGGCCGGTAGAGAGGAGGCGAAGGACTCAGGCTGCAGGCTGTGGTTCGCCTCGGGCGATAGGATGATCCTGTTCTGCCCCGTCGGTTCGTCGACGACGATGATGGCTATCCCCGTCTTCAGTGAGGGCGACGAGGTGACGCCTGTCACGTCCACGCCGTGGGATGAGAGGTTTTGCGTCAACAGGGAGCCGTAGGTGTCTGCGCCCACGGCGCCGACCATGCGGATGTGTGCGCTCTCGCTTTCGCTCGCACCTTGGGCTGTGGTAGATAAGGATGAGCGTGAGCGCGAGAGCTTGGCGCATGCTACGGCTTGGTTTGCGCCCTTCCCGCCGGGCGATACGGCGAATGAGGACGCCGTCATCGTCTCCCCCGGCAAGGGGTGGTGTGAGACATAGGACACCAAGTCGATGTTTAGAGATCCTAGGACCGTGATTATGGGTGTTTTGGCGGCCATGATGGTCCAGTCAATTCCTAGGTTAGGTGGGTGGAGGCGGGATGTGCAAAATGTAAAGAACTTAGGTGGGCGAGTAGTAGTATGTACAAAGGTAGCGAATCTCGAGTGTAAATATGAAGATGATGCTCTTGTCTTAAGATGCAGTTCCTAATGCTTCAAATGCTTCAGCTCTGCCAGAAATTAAAAACTGCATGTTATATTCTCAGCGAGAATATCGGGGTCATGTATGTGTAGTGCAGAGTGCGAGGGGTGAAAGAGTTGGGTTAACCTAGTTCATGCCATCCCGAACAGCTAAACAGCCCCAAATACAACGGATCCAGCCGGCACCGTCGCGCCAGCCCGGTTTCACTTGTTATTTATTAGATATTCGACCCGCGATGATGATGACGATGATAGTAACAAGTACATAGAGGATATCAGTGAGCTAGATTTGATCCTAATCTTGCTATATTAGTAAGTAGATAAGTATTTACCTGGTGATTCTCTCCTGTAGCTTTTTGAGCTGTACAGATGTATGATGCTCCCGGTTAGTTGCGGGCCGTAGATACCTACTAACTGGGTTAGTAGTTCGGTAGGGAACACAGCATGTTGCGCGTTTCGTCTTTTGGGTGCGTGGAAGGTACCATCTCTGGGGTAGGTGCCTGCACGTACCTCAATATGGTGGGTACCCACTTTCGTCGAGCTTGGTGAGGTCCCTCCAATCCAGCACAATGCGACGACACAACTTCAAACGCATCAACCAGCTTTAACTTGGCATGTATCCAAAACTCCAAAGCCCGTACAAGCCGTAACAATCAACTCGTCCCGTATGAAAGAAACCACAATCAAGGGTTAACCGTAGTCGTTCTGCAGCTATGGCTGACTTTGACCGCAATGTTCTCGACTTCTATGGCATATCGACGTTGATGCCAACGACATGGCCGTCCGAGAAAAATGACGAGGCGGACGGGTCGGATAGTGATCGCGAGCAGCACAAGCAAAAACTTAACCGGAGAAAATCTCGTTACCAGGCCCTTGAGCGCGCTGTTAGCAATAGATCTAGTATAGTTGCTGGCTCCGAGAAGTCGGCCAGCGGGATCAGCAATCTGGTCCAGAGAGACGAACCCGATCCTCTCGGAGCTTCCGATAGTGTTGTACGAACGTTGAAAGACCTAGGCGTGCCAATTCAGGATAACTCGAGGCTGCGTAAGGCGTAATCCCGATAATTGCTTCATCTTATCCATAAGTTGCATGCGCTCATTGCTCTATTTACAGGCAACCGTTTCCTTTTGTCTTCTACGAGCTTCTCCCCGGCCCTATTCCTTTCTCAGATGCACGCCAACGCCGATACGGACTCTTTACTAAGGGGTCTCGATGTTTTATCGAGATCAATCGACCAGAAATCGGCTTCCTTGAAAGTCTTGGTGGAATCCAACTTTGAAAGATTCGTTCGCGCCAAAGCAACCATCGATAACGTCTACAGGGAGATGAAATACCGAGGTGCTGAGCCGCCACCGTCACCAAATAGCCGTGCCCGTGGGCATTCCCGCCATGCTAGTCGAGGGAGTTTCAGGGGCAGCAATGGCGGCGCCATACTTGGGACCAACCCGCTGTCTTCGCCCGTCCTGGGGGACAGTAGGAAAAAGAATGCGCTCGTTAAGGAGAGTGATTACGGTGTGTCTGGTATAAAAGGCCCGCTGTTAGACGTCTCAGCAAAGGCGGAAGATGTTTGGGGTCCAGCCCTCGGCGGCCGCGAAAAGGAGGAAAACCTCAAGACTGTCTCCACCTGTCTAGATCGCTATCAGGAATATGTTGAAGCTAGCTCTAACATTGCAGACAGTATAAAACGAAAAGACTACGACACACTCGTAGAAGAATACACTCGCACTAGGAAGTTCGCCGATGACACGAAGAAACTAGTCCAGGATTTAGGCTCGACACCTCCAAGTGAGACTCAAACATACCAGATCCTTATCGCGGCTCGAATGTGGTACGATGTGGAGGAACAAGTCCAACTCTTTAAGCGCGAACTTTGGAGGAAACTCACATTACTTCACAATGTCTCAAAAACGGACGTCGGTGGTCAAAGTCAGGATCAACACATGGAACTCATTGGGCTTTTGTTAGAATTGGGCGTAGAAGATAACCCCATCTGGGTCTGGCTCTTGAGTAGATATGACTACTTGAAAGGCAAGATTTCGCTAGTCGGGGACCGAGCCAAGGTTGAAATCGAAGTATTAAGACGGCGACTTGCCGCTGCAGACAAGCCGTCGAATCAGATTTTAGCGGCACAACTACGCGGCTTAGGTCGCCATTCAATAGGAAGTAAACCAAACGGGCTAGATACGCCGGACGTCATCGAGCTCTGGGAGAAGATGGTATCCATGTTGTCCAGTCTCTTGTCCGCTCAAGGCGTGCTGGGAGAAGTTTTGGAGTTCTGGCAGACTGTCGACAGTTTTATTGACGGAAAAGCACAAAAATCTCTACCTACGGGTTACAATGACGAGTCACGAGAGCACCACCGGCTCTCAACACAGGGTACGCTCGACCTTCGGAAAGCCACCATCGAGCTTGTGGACATGATCCGTGCTCATGTGCTCGAATTCTTTGCTGGTCCCCCCCCTGAAGATATTTCGCTCCTATTCTCGCCCTTGCCTCCTTCACCAGATACCCCCATGTCCTCGCAGCTGTCGCCGACGAGTGCGCGAGATCCTCGATTCAATTTTGACCCCAGCAACCTCCCGCCACCGTCTGCCAAGCGGGGTGAGTCTTGGGAGAAGTTTGCGTTTTGGCCACCAACATCCAATTCCATCAGTGGGGTTCATTATCTATCCAAAATGTTGGGTTTGGTCGGGACGGGAGCAGCGGAAATGGCTAGCGTAGCACCAGTCAGTCAAGACGACGCGAAGCAGATGGACTTACTGCGAAACTTGATCGGAGCTGCACGCGAAAGATGCGTAGCCGCCCTTTGCGCTGCGTGGAACAAAGATGCCGAGAACATCAAGCTTGTCGAAGATTGGCAGCGTTCTAAAGAGATGGGAGATGTTACCTGCATGCCCGCGACATTCGCCGCCTTCGAGGGGGCTGTGCTCGGTGGTATTCAAAAGATTCTGTACGTTTCTGAGGCAGTGGCCAAGCCCGGCCCGGGAGATATCATCATGCCCCCTCCTTCTAAATTATTACAAATGGTGCGAAGCCAATACGTCACAACATTATACAAAGCATTGAGTGGTATGGTTGAGAATGCGGAGAGGTCAGTCAAGAAGGCCGAAGACGAATGGACCACGGATATGGAGGCCGTCGTAGGAACCAGCGCGGACAGGGCATCCGTCATTTCAGGCAAGGGGACAATAGATGCCGGCAATAGAGTAAGTCATCGCGGATCGTGGACCTTGAAGCGTGAGCTGATTAGTGGCTTGTATAGAATGTCCGCATGTTATTGACCCTCAGCAATCTACAAGCGCTCCGGTCTCAGGTCGTGCCAAATCTAAACTCACAGTTCGAGACCGCCTTTTCTGTTAAGCTCACGGACGAGTCGAAGACCATAAAGGATGTCTTGGGACAAATCGATGCACGTCTGTTCCAGACGTATACCCGACCAGCGGTGGAATCCCTGCGCAAGATTGTGCGTGGCGGCGTGAACGATCCGGACTGGGCGCCGATCAACAAGCCTACGGAAGCCAGGCCTTACGTGTACCAGGCGCTACTCTCACTTGTGCTGATACATACACAGGTGTCAACGGCGACACCTTCGCTGACCAGTCAAATCCTCTCGTTTCTCCTTGAGCAGATAAGCCGGGAGCTTCTAGAGGCCTTCAAATCACGACCGAAATTCGACCTGAGCGCCCTTATGCAGGCGACTTTAGACGTCGAGTTTGTTGCCCAAACACTAAGTCAATACACGACGGAGAAAGCCACGGCCCTTCAAAGCGAGATCTATTCCTTGTTAGATTCGAAGACAGACAATCAGGCCCGTGCCAAACTACAAGACGAACTGCCGGGGATGCGTGAGCTTCTCAAGAGATTACGAGACCAGTCCAAGACCGAGTTTGCATGTTTCAAGAAGCCACGGCGGAACCAGACTATGGAGCGGACCGTAACGGGCTAGGCAACCGGAAGCGACGTGCTGCGGGCCGAGGAGAGAACAACGGTATGGGCGTCTTCTATGTAGTTGACAGGCTGCCAAGCAGACATTATGATGCTGTGTTTTTGGCAGCCGGACCTTGGTTGATGAAGTAATATATTCCATCTACACCTTAACGACTAAAGTTCAGCATCCACATTTCTGGTCGCAGCTTGTTGTTAGTATCCCACCTCTGCAAGTTGAACAATGACCTTGTGTGTCGAAATGTCAAAGAGATAACTGTACATATGAAATGTGTGTCGTCCTTTTCCGAATCCCATATCGACAAGCAACACGTGGCAACAAGGCCTTTGTCCATAACTCCTTGTGCAGAAAAGGAGGTAGGATAAATAAGGTCAGAGCAGGCAAGGAAGCGCTGAAATAACGTGTAACACGGATCTGCTGGTAACCTTTGACTCTGCTATGTCGAATTGGTATCATCAACGTAAGTCACAAGGCTTGTGCGTCTCGTGTGGCCGGGCGCAAAATTCGGAGGGGGTGAGATGCGCGGACTGTGTCGCAGAGAGATACGGGAAGTATTATCAACTCAAGTCACAGGGCTTGTGTGTCTACTGTGGCCGGGCGCGAAATTCGGACGGGGTGAGATGCGCGGACTGTACCACCAAGTCTACCGCGAGATCACATTACAAAGCCGGAATTCGTAAGCTACGTAATGTATGCATGACTTGCGGTGGGAGCCGTGATGACTCGAAGTTTAAAGGATGCTCACGATGCAGGGCTAAAGCGAACGCATTATACCACCAAAAAAGAGCGTGTGCAGATAGTAGCAAATGCACTGTTTGCTACAAACCTCGCGGCGACTCAGACTACAAGCTGTGTGCGACATGCAGAGCAACCTTTCGAAGACGATACCAGGAAAAAAGAGAAGCTAGTTTGTGCCGCCGCGGGGAGGCTAGCCATGGGAGGGCTAGCCGCGGGCAATGTTTGCTATGTCGCAACCCTTTACAAGACTTGGGTGGTCACGAGAACCAGAGATGCTCCAGCTGCAAGCCCATCATTGACGAAGCGCAAGGCGAAGGGTTTGCGGAACAAGACGAGCCCGAGGGGGGCGGAGAGTATCAGAATGAAGCTGAAGCGACAGAGGCAGAGACAAGAGAGCCACCGCAAGCTGAATGACGGCTAAGGATCTGAGATAGATCTCACTCGTTTCGTATGTTTCTTGGAACTCTAAGCACTTACCTCCTTTTAAAAAAAAAAAAAAAAAAAGGATTTTAATAAAAAACCCCTGAAATAAAGGGGCATGTTAGCAGATATAGACGTGTTGTAGTACCCGCCCATCCATCAACTATAGCACGCGTTCTACCTACCTAATACCAATAATAGGACAAACGAGCACTTCCGCCCCCTACTTCGGAAATATTCTCAGCCCGTCCGCGCAATGCTAAAGCCCAGGTACCTATCCCGGCTCAGTCCAGAACAATAATGCTAAGCACCAGTAGTATGTAAATCGAACATCAACGATGGCCCGATGTCTGAAGAGAAACCCCCTGCCTTCAGAAGTACATACAGAAAAATGTGTGTAGTCTCGGTCTCCTAGGTTACCCTAGAAGAGGCTGACTACTCAAGAACGAAGTCGAGTGCTTCCCACACTTAGGTTCAAGGAGACCTGCGCCATCGAGTTAAGTGAGTCTAGTTCATCAAATGCATTGTTCTCCATAGTAGAGAATCGCTTGGTTTTTTGTCTCAGTAGAGTAAAACAGAATCGTAACGTTTATTCTAAAAGAAAGCAATTACTTTATTCTTCGACGGTTAAGACAAAGACAAAAACTGTCTCGTCAAGTTTCACCACAGCAACAAGAACAACAAAAGATTTGTAGCATTCCTATATATAAATAAATGAAGCGAACCCTCCAGCGCTTTGCTACCACAAATGCGCAGCATTGATTGAGACAAAATTTGCTAACTAACGAGTAAGAATTATCGAGGGATCAAGGGAGAGGAGAAAATAGAGAGCGGGAGGCTATATCCAAGTTCCCAGAAGGAACACCAACACCAACACCAACGGGAACGGGAACGAGAGCGAAAGAGATAAAAATGGCCGGAGACAATAATGACGAAAACAGCAACGACAGGCAAGGGGGCCTCACAGTAGGACCAGCAATCGTAGTCGCAAACCTGGACCCCAATCCCGACCCCGATCCCGATACCAATACTGCTCCTACTCCCCCAGGAACCATGAAACTTAACTTCGGTTTCGAGTCCGGGCTTCGGATCCCGCGGCGGTGTACATTTGTATCCATAGCCGTTGTCCTGCTGCTGTTATTAGGGATCGTCGTCTTCATGTTAGCGCCATCACACCAACACCGACATGCTAATCAAGACAGTGAATCATCACCTCTTTCAAGACCTACTTACAAACCATGGACCTCTTTCACCTCTACCACTTCCTCCTCACCATACGCATCATATACCAGCAGCAACCCTTTCCACGGATCTGCGAGATCACGGGCAAAAGCCACATCGACACCGAAGTCAGGATCAAATTCGAATTCAGGGTCCAAGTCGAGACAGAGACAGAGCCAGAACCGGGGAAAGAGGCAGAAACCAAAGACTCACTACGAAGTCCTAGGCCTCGACGTCCAAGCCACCGAGGAAGACGTGAAGAGCGCGTACAGGCATCTGTTACGGAAATACCACCCTGACAAAGCTCGATACAACAAGAAATCCTCCTCCTCCTCCTTCTCCTCGTCTAACTCCGAAAAAGAAAAAACCGACACAACCGCCCTCCTCGACCGCATCCGCCACGCGCACGACGTGCTGAGCACGCACCAGCGGTGCCACTACGACTACATCCAAGTGCACGGTTCCTGGACCCTCCGCAGCGCCTGCCTGAAGAGGTGGGAGGCCGAGCTGGAGCGGGCGAGGCAGGCCCAGATACAAAAGGAGCGAGAAGAAGAGGAGAAGAAGAGGGAGAGGGAGAGGAAGGAGGAGAGAGAAAAGAAGAGAGCAGAGGAGAAGAGAAAGATTGATGCTTGTCAGGGTAAGTTGATGGGGGACGCCGCCGATTGTCTGGGTAAGTACATAAGACCTTCGAGTCTGCGGGGCTTCCATTGGCTTGCGAGGCTGGTCTGTTGGTGGTGGGTGCGGGTGGGCAGATATGTGTGATGATCCGATCTGAATCGGCATCGATGTCTTGCATAAGGTGGGTAAGCTTTGTATCTGATGGTCCGTTCTTGTTGGAAAGGTAGGTATTGTAGCATGGACGGTAGTGTTAATCGATTATCATGATGATATCTTGGTGTACCTGTAGCACTGGGTCAAGAGTTTTGTTTAGAGATAACATCGACACTTCTGTCGTACTATAAATGTCGAGCTTTTAAACTTTGGACCACTGAACGTCATGGAATAATTGAAGAATTATAGTCGAGGGTATCTAGAAACAAGGCTGAAAGTAGGTAACCTAGTTAATATTCTCAATAATAGACCGAAATCCTCTGTCATCTTCCCTAGCCTTCCCGTCCGACGTTACGAATGGGGAAGCACCTAGACCTTGATATATTCCTAATATGCCGGCTACGCACCTAGATCTTTCGCCCTGTTTTGTTTTCCCAACGCCCTCCAATATGCATAGATGCAAAAAGAGATGAGGCCAAAAGAAGTGTGAGATTCAATCATCATACAAAACATGATAGCACCGACGGTGAAAATTCCCCGCCTTCTTCGTCGTCGTAATCTTCGTAAAATATTCGTGAGAATCCCCTCCCAATTTAAGAGCACGTAGTATCACCTCGCTTTTATCGCAGAGTAGTAGTAGATAGCTCCATTATGGGCAGATCCTGTAATGCAGAGTAAGAACCAGGATACGCTGTTGTTGATAACGCGTGCTCAGTTCAGAGACCACCACCGCCGGTACCGCCTTGCTGGTTCCCGAAAAAGAACCCGTCAAAGAGGTCGACTTGCTGCCCATCACTGAAATCGTGGTGCATCCCCTCCCAACCGATGCCAAAGCCCATGTCCATTTGTATGTCTGAATTGTTAAATCCATCAGCGCCGGACGGGTCCTGGAGATTTTGTAGGAAGTCCATTCCCTGTAAGTCAGACAGCGTGAAGGCGCCTGTTGCAGGGCCGAAGCCGGCCATTGGTGACCGAAGCATGTTTAGGTTGGAATTATTTGAGTTACCTTGTGACGTGTACTGCTGTGCAGACGTTGGTGTTAGACTAGACACAGAGGAAGGCGAATTCATCTGCGGACTAGGTGAAGGTAATAAGACAGGGTCGATCGCTGAATTATCTGGCAGCGCGGCTCCAACGTCAGGTAGGGCGCCGGCGTTGGTATTCAGGCCCGTGGATGGCATTGGCCGGGCCATAGCATATCCCTCGTGTTCCGATTTAATGTTTGCGATATTGAGTCGGTAGGGAGGCACCTGTGTAGATGACTGCATCGCCGGCAAGCGAGCGACGGTGTTGTGTGCTGTGTAGGGCTCGCAAGATGCTGATTCGTACATAGTGGCTATACGGGCACCAGACTGGTCCACAGGCGAATGCGCGTTCGGTACTTGGCGATTTGCCGTCGCTTCTCTAGCTGTGAGGTAATCAACCCTGTCGCTGTTTCCTCTCGACGGTCGGCGGGGTCGAATAACCTGCCCAAAGCCACCATTCGAGGTAGCCATCTTTATAGTAGCCTTTGCTGTTCGGTCGAAAGCATCACGGCACGCTTCCGCAGGCGGACACTTTTCGATAAGATCAGTGAGAACTGATGTAGCAGCTAATATGGTGAAGTCGACCTCATCCATTGTCTGGCCACTGTTAGCTTGCTGGTTGAACACACGGTGGGCATGTAACCTACAAGACGACTCCTGACAACATGTGAATGCCAAATAGCATAGAGATAGGAGACTCCTGCCATGAAGAGGTGATGTGTGGCGAGATAGGTGTAATTAACGAGTCCCTGGACATGCAGTTGTCGGTACAGGCGCAAGATTTTCTGTCCTGCTTCTGCCACCTTGAGGTAGACTCTTTCCTGGTCCTCTTGCAACTCCTGCGAATAAATTGACGGACTATTAACCTCCTTAGAGGTATGGTATTCGCTCTCGAACATGGCTGGAACACTCAAGCTTTGCCGGTACAGCATGACAATGGCCTGCCAGTAGTTCAATTCTAGAAACTCTGGGGAGAATGCCACCCCCGAATCTTGCTTGCTTGGTGCCGATCTCTTCCATTTATACAAGCGCTCGTCGATATTTTTCCTCCAGCTTCGGAACGAGTCGAACCTTGATAGGAAAGGCGATGGGAGTTGAGTGTGCATGTATTCGTTCCGGACGTTTTGGCCGTTGTGCCTCGCCACTTCGGCTTGTTGGTATTGCAAAACCTGTAGGATTTCCGACTGTAGCAAGCGAAGGCGCAAATAGTGCTTCGCAACGACTTTGTATGTAGGTTCGCCCTCCACGGGTGGACTGATGAATCCTGCCGGTGTGATATATTGGTCTTCTAGCATCGAAGGGAATTCTGTAGTGATGACTTGGTCGGATACTCCAAACGGTCGACCAACGCAGGTGCTAACGATCCTGTCAAATGCATACGTGCACCACCAGAGCCGTCTTCGAAGGTCACGAATGTATTCGCGGCGCCCTCTCTCACGCAACAGGGCTTCGCGCGATTTATCACCTACTTCCGCAGCCATGGCAGTCCTTGGTGGCTCTGCGAGGTCGAACTCGACATCTTTCCCATCCTCGTAGTATAAACCTAAGTCGACCGCTAACCTGACGGCCACGCCAACGATATACCTATAGCTCTGTCAGTTACCCGCTATATGTGTATCATGTGGGCCGAAGCGTGGCTATTGAACGTACCATAAACCGGGCGGAACTGGGCGGAGTAGGGCAAAGCTCGCTAAGAGCAAGACAGCCTGAAGTTCTTCAAGCCCGCCGCCATTTAAACAGGCCTCGAGATGAATGATGGCGCTAGCATGATATTCCTCGGATTGTGCCTGTTTTCTCTCGCCCCCAGAGGTCTTCGAGATAGTCTGGCTATCCATAATGATGCCACCGCCAATAGCAAAGACCATGTTCAGCATGTAGAGCTCTCTTGGTCCTCTTACCCTCCCTTCGTCTGCATATGCTTGCTCAAACATTTGCATGAAGTCCACACGATGGAGCAGGGGTAGCTGGGGGTTCGCATGTTCGAAATACAACTCGACCAGTTTGAGTGCCAGATCCCTATCAGGGAAGGGTGCTGGGCTGATAGTTGGACGAGTATGAAGACCGAAGAACGAATCGCGCATCGAAGTGCCCCCTGCCGCCTCTCCATTTCCCGTTGCGGACCTGTAGGGGCGGATCCCTCCCTTATCTGACGTTGAACGATGATCTCCAACTGAAGATTGCACAGCAGCGAAAACAACACGCGCAAACGAAACACCATTTGCCGGGCCTAGATACCTCGATCCAGTGCCGCCGCTCGCACGAAGTATTTTGTTGGGCCTCCCGGAATCATCGCCGTTGAGATACGACTGTGAAATACCCGAGGCCTCTGCAGCCTCGGAGAGCATTGTGAGCCCTCCCTCGTTGGGGATTCGAGAATGGCCGCCATCGTTGCTCGGTCGGGAGCAGTGCTCTAAATCCTCGGCTGGGGGGAACTGTATGTTGTGGGCGCGAAGGAGAGTCTCCAGTTGATCGACACGGGTTTCGAGGTAGTAGACGTAGCTTCAATACTACTAGTCAGCTTCTCGCACGGGTAATTATGGACAGCATCTGACTAGGTTAGGTATATAGCTGACCTGCGGGGTATCTCTCTTTTCGTTATCGGGTCGTAGCCGACACATGCCACCCTAGCTTTTTCACAACTGGCACAGCTGGGTAATTTCTGATCGCATCGATTCTTGCGCAACCGGCACCGATTACATGCGCTGACATTCCGAAAACTACTGCTACTGCTATTGTTATTAGACTTGACACCGGGCTGTCCGCCAAGGCCGTCGGGCAAATGTTCTGCGGAAGGAGAGATGGCGTCGGTGGATGATGGCGAGTGTTTGATATGGGCTGGGGATGATGGACGGGGCCGCTTGAGAGGGTGCTGCTGCGGCGATGTCGGCGCATTCGGAGATGTATGTTCAACGTCCATGGTTGAAGGGACGTCCTCTCGGCTAGAGAACAGGTGTGAGGTTTAATTCGACTTCGACGGCGACTTAGACTGCGATTTCGACGTCAAAGTCAATACCGGGTCGCAATTGTCTCTAGAGCCTACAACCACAAATGGCTGTCAACGAACTCGTAGGGTCCCCCCGGTTCTCCTGTGGTGTTGTGGTGCGCTGGGCTGCGCTCAATTACGGAGACAAACCAAAACGTCGAGTTCACTTATAGAAGTCGGCTGTCGGTTTCAATTGTTCCATATCTTATTCAAATCTGTCGCAAGTGACATGGGCGATCAATAGCTAGTCTTGATAAGTAATTGGAAGAATACTCGGTCACAGCAACAGACAATGCAGTATGCATACTTGACCCATCGATTGTCTACCCGTCGTACACAAGGCGCAGCAGTGTTTTGCAATTTTATTGTGATGTTTGTAATGCGGGGGAAGGGGAAAAAGTACACTAGGTTGCCAGGAGTTCTGAAGTGAAGTGCTGCTGTAAGTATATAAAAGACGGGACGGAGAGAGAGAGAAGAGAGTAAGCACTCTCCTATTCTAGGTTACTGGACTGTGTGTTCGTGTTGCTTATAAGTTATGATTGGTAAGATTGAGCAGATCGGGCTGATGGTCGCTGGTGGGATATGAGAATAAGGGTGCTCATGCAACAATAAAGTAGGTGGTACACGAGCACAAACTGGCAAGGCTAGCAGCGTATGAACGGCAGTGGTGCTGCAAGCAGGCAAACGGCAAACTGCAGTCTTCTGTACAGGAGGTCCAGGCTGGGGATTCACGCAGCTGGCAGCAAGTTGAGCAGGGAGTCGAGCAGTGTTGATCGGAGGTTAAGAAGTGGAAGTATCGAAATAGTACCAAGATAGGCTAATGAGGTAGCTACGCAAATTGCAGGCCCTGTACATATATCTGTAGGTTCTGCCTGATGAGATAGGCAACGGCAAGCGAAACCAAATAGTTTCGAGCAATAGAATTGAGAACCAGCAGAATCGGACTGTGTACGTAGAATCGGACTGGTGTTGCGCTAAGACGCGAATTACCTAGGTACCCGGTGCCAACAGAGATCGTTGGTGGGTTCTTGGGGCCTTTGGGGGTTGTTTGAGGCTTGTGATTGACCGATAAGAGCAACGGCAGCAAATCAGCTAACAGCAAAATATTAAGTGGTTCGAACGCTAATGCCAACCTCGGTCAAAAGTTTAAGAATCAGGTCCCAGTTTATGCAGCTTGACCCTTGAACCCTTGAACAGAGAAGCTTCCATCTTGGGTCTAGAATAACGGGACTAACAGAGCCCCCCACGTCCCAACGGCAACACCACACCTTCGATCAGCGATAAGTCGATTAGAGCCTGTTTACTTTTGGCTTATGGCTTATTCTGAAAGTGGATCGTAAAGGTTAGTACTTTGTAGTTTTTCCGACAATGTATTGCGCTAAGCAAAAGACGTTTGTAACCAATGTACCGATCAGAAAAACTTATAGGGTTATGGCTATGCACCCAATAAAAACAAGCGTTTTGTTTATTATTACGGGGATAATTCAAACTACCTCTCAAGACGTTTATCTTGCCAAGGCCTGATCGGATTATTCAAGGGCACAACTACGCTAGCAATGCCAAGGCAGTCTCTCAATGTACCATAATCCATAAGCCAAATGCAAAGTAAACAGGCTCTTACTGGTCTCCGCAAGAATACATGACGGGACTCTCATTATAGCCAGTCAATAGCCGTTAGCTTTGTCTTACACGCTTCACTAGTCCTGCGTAGCTCTATAACTTGATTTATTCCACCCTATTCAAGACCATTCTTATGATTTCTTCTCGAACTGTGAAAGGGTCCCTTTACTCAGTGCTCGCTTTCACTAATCATACAGATACTATACGTACTTTTGTCTGCGCTATTAAGCAAGGTATCGTTATCGTACCGGTATTGCAAACCCAGATAAGGTTATCCCAATAGATCCATGACTCTTATTTGCCTTGCTCTAGACAACAGCAAAGTTTACATTAATATCGTGATATGTACGAGCCCAGTACAACTTCAGGAAATAGACATGTCACTCAACCTAGTTATAAGATCACATAATCTCATCCCCTTTTAACGTTATAATTATGACGTCTATATATGCTTCTAGCTAAGATATTGTCCGGGGCTATGTCTCAGACAACTCACCGACTAGACTGAAGCACGTGTCTTAACTAAGAAAAGCAAACTGGAGAGCTTAGGCAAGTCCAAATAAAGGTGTCTCAGGCTAGAATATTATCAAAAGCCCTATGGGGTTATTCTTACTACAGTCTCATCTACTGTAAGTCACAACTTAACCTACTTTACATAGAAATCAAGACAGCTCTCGTAAGTCTGCGAATTGCTGTCAGACCACCAATACCACTGAATTGCACACTTGCCGCCTTCATTGCACGCCGTGCCTAGGGTATTCGGAATCGTGACAGTGAAATCGGCTAGAGAAACACAAGCACACACATCGTTCGTTAGCAATGTTCCTCAATCTAACTCAACTCAACTAAACTCAACCTCAACCCAACCCGACATGCAAAGGGACGGAGGGGGGAGGAGAGAAGAGAGACACAAAGACATACTATCATTACGCGGCGGACCAGAAGTTGAATCAGGCCAGTTATCCCAGTGAACTAGGGGACCGCCGATGACTTTATTGGATGCGAGGTCGACGACGGAGACGTTCTATTATTTCGTTTTATCCTTCACATCAGCATTTTTCTCTTTTTTTCTCTCCTCTCTTATCCGTTTCACATAGAAGTGCAAAAAGGGGAAGGGGAAGGGGCGAGGGAAGAAAAAAACTTACAGACCACCCTGGATGGTGCCCAGCCACAAGATCAATATGGAACGTCAAAACTTCCCCGGCCTTCACAGCACGGGTATTGCCGACGTTGTCTTCATACTGGTAGCCGCGGCACAAGTAGGCGTTGCACTTGTAGTCCGCATCGGCTGACTTTACCGCGTTCTCGATGGGGCCTGCGCGATCTGGGGCGGTACTCAGTCAGTTATTCGAGCTTGAGTACATAATATATCGACTCCTGTTCCCAGCCTGAAACCCTTTTCCTATTCTCCCTCTCCTTATACGAAGAATAAAGGGGTCATTAAGGGGTGGTGGGGGAGAAGGCTTGAGTTCACCTTTCTCCAAGACTTTCGTGACGAGAGCGCCGCACCGTTCTACTTGCTTAGGACCAGTCTAGAAGAGTAGGTTAGCTACATAGGTAAAGGGTTCACTCAACAGTGTCCTCGTGAGTGAGAAAGGAGTAGCATTCGCATCTCATCCCCGTCTGCTGGGAAGAGGGAAAAGAACAGGCAACAGTTGGCTGAGATAAAGTAGATACATACACCTCTCGGGACAGGGGACTGCATAACAGCATGTCCATGAACACCGCACAGGACGGCTAGGGAAGCCAGGGTAGTGAACGCGTACCTCATGATGAGACGAATGCAAGAGCGGATGATTGGTCGTCTGGAAGTATTACTTGTGATTTCGCAACAGGATCCAAACTTCCTCCCCTTCCTATTTCCGACGACATGATAGAAACACACACATATATATACACCTAAATATACAATCGATAACCTCCAGAAGTTTCCAAGTATGGCCCAAAAGGGAGTCCAGGCAGTCAGTCGTCTTCCTTGGTCGACAATCTCCTTTGTTGTAACCGCAACGATATTTATCCACCAACAGATCGTCACGGACACACGTACAACCAGCTCCACCTACACTTACACCCGCACCGCCGGGCACCGGGCCCTTAACCAAAGTCTCTCGGACTATCCGCTGACAGCGCATCCTTCCATCTAGCCTCCTATTATTTGATTCGCGGCTTTCATTCCTTTATATTAATGTATGCCTGTCTCCAAGTCAGGTTGGCAAACCAGGTTGATGCCAATAGCTTCTGTACCCGTTGTGATAATCTCGGCAACATGTTCACCACCTTGTACGAAAACCGATCGTTGTAGTGGCCTGCAACTTGCACCGAGTCTAAGTTAAAGCGCTACTCATCTAAATAGATACAGCCCTCCCTCCTCTCTTGCTCCAACCCACTGACTCATTATGTGTTGCGCCTCCGATAGAAAGTATATATTATAATGTGTTTCGACTTTTGAACTCGACTTTTGAACTCGACTTTCAATTGATTCTCTTCCTATTTTCTTCCACCTGGTGTTGAAGACAAATTGGTGATTACGGTGTAAGAAGTCCCGTAGTATGTAAGTCTTTAATTACTTGCTTAATAACAAATGGTTGGGCTGGCTTGCTTGCTTTCTCCGCTAAAGAGCCTAATACTAATACCTAAATAAACGGCCCCTAACCTTAAGTCAGTCTATTGGCATTGGTTTGTTACTACCAAACCTTGGCGCAGCGCTTTGTCAGTGAGAAGCCAGTCCTTACACCACCACTACTGGGAGGGTTCAACTAGGTGGTAGGTTCGATTCCTAACAGTGCTATTTGGGTTTCGCCTAGTCGGCTCAACTCCACTAACCAGCAATACTACCCTGATGGAGGTATAATGTGATTTTGACCATGTTTCGCATTCTTGGTATGGGCGGTTGCAACCTGTTCAAGTGTCCCGCCCAGCGTGAACAGCCAAGTCGATTTATACTCAAACAAACGGGCTGGCTCGTAACCCGCTATCGATCTTCGGATTGTAACCCCACGAGGTTACAGTACCTGCTACAGTCTGTCGGCGGGGGGGGCGAGCCGGTAGGTCAGTGTGCTGCATCTACTTACATGTCTAGACTGCGTAGGTGCGAACAAACGGCAATAAAAGGCGCAATGCTAAATCCGTGCACCTAAATGCCGTCAAGTCTGATAACTCACATGTGTCTGATAAAACAGAAACCCTATCTGCTCGACATGTAGACAGCCTTGTATGTAGGTGGGCTCTAGGTTAGGCTATGGGTTAACCCAGAGTACCACTCGTAATGGCTAACGCCTGTGTGAACTGGGGTGCAGAGACTGCCAATGCAGAACAGTACCGGCTACGGACACTGTACAACAAAGTTGTTGCTCCGGCCCGCTTTAGCCTCTCCTACGCTGTGGCCTGTAGCCAGTAGTCTGCCATCCGATTCGTCTCGTCTTGTTTCGTCATACGGCGGCCTCGTCGTAAAGTCTATGCAATCAAAACCGCTGGAGGGGCTTCCGAGCCCTAGCGCGTTCGTACCCTTTCCGCTTAATCAAGACCCGCTGACGCTCCTATATGTGTGCATCGAAAATCTAAGCCAAATCCATATCGCCCTCGCCGTCTAGCAGGATGAACTCCCGGAAGAATGCCATTTCTTCGAATTTCGCCGCAAGATTCTCCACCTTGGCCGCTTCTGTGTCTGTCATGGCCAGATTCAGATCGGCCATGAAGGTAGCTCGTACGCCCGACCGTTGAGGGCTTAGTCTTCGTCGCTTCAACTGCTTCACCATCTCTCGCGCTTCCGAACTTGATATGTTGCCATCGCGCAATGCCATTGTCAGCAAACTTTGACCTACCACCGCCGACATGCGGTACGGTCGGTTCAGAGCCTCGTATCCATAGATGCATATAAGGAAATACTGCAACGTCTGAGATCAGCAACTTCCATCCAGAGCGGGTTCTGCCCTTGCTGGGGAAACAAAGATAAAGGAAGAAGAAGAAGAAGAAGAAGAAAGAAGAAGAACATGGATATGGAAGGATAATCATTTTGTCGAGGATTGCTTACGGAATGCGACTCCGGGCTTGGAGTGTCTTGTAGCACCGCGTTGGCCACGTTGATGAGCGCCGTGTGCCATAGGATCGTATATGTCGACGCCTCGTATTTGGAGCGATATTGGACAACAAGATCCTTCAGCTGTTCTATTGACGCACTATATGCCGCTTTCGGGGGGCTCAGACAAGTAAACGTTTTGAGGGTATCCGACTGCGAGGATTCACTTCCTGTAAAGGGGCGGAAGATATCAACGATAACGCAATGGAACCATATACTAGATGGTGTCAGCAGAACTCGCTACCGACGCAAGGAACCAAGTAGCTCTGAACCTGTGTCATGGCTCAGAGCACTCACTGTAGGATCACAACATGGTGTGGACTGTCTTCACCCCTGACCAGTGACGTGGGCAGATTCTCCGCCCACGCGAGGAGTTCCCGGAACTTATACTCGGTGTACTCTAGTCTGGACAGATGGTGATGGTGAGGAATGTTCGGCTCATCGGGACCCCATGTGTAGCCGAAGCCATGAACGATGTTCCAAAATCTACATAGCGCCGAAAACGTGTCTCCCATATACGGGGGCAGTGGTGGAATCCCACCCTGTCCAAAGGAATCTGCACCTACTGAGACGCTCAGCTCTCCTGGAGTAGGTAAAACAGGTGGGGACTCTGGGCATTCTAGCCCAGGCTGTCGGTAAAACAGCGAGCACAGACTGCAAGATGTAAGCGGCAACTCTTCCCGTCAGGGGCAAGGCTATACTTACACCGCCCAGTTGAATACTCCCCACGCCGCAAACGAGCTGGCACTCAGCATGCCGTCTGGAATTTGACGGGCATGTTCCCGAGCGGTGGCCTCGTCTACTCCCAAAAGGCGCAGTCGCTTACCGATCTGGATACCTTCCGCTAAGTAGTTTAGCACCTCGCCGTCCCTTCCATGGCCCATGCAGGCAAGGCTCAGAAGTTGGGTCCCAGCCATGTTCAAGGTTGTATCTAGGAGCGCACCAGATGCTTTTTCGATAAGCCAGAGGCGTTCCGTCTCCTCCCAGAAGGCATTGACGACATCATGTGCGCTTTTTTCAATGGCGGTATATATTTGCTGGCACGAACTGTCAGCAAGAATCCGTACTTGATCATCCGTCTATAGCACCTACACACCCCCAGTACAATACAGCATGGACGAGGAAACGCGAGCAAAATGTCTGTCCCCCGCTAATGAGATCTGCTATGAAGAGCTGCGGGTCGAATAGACCTAACAAAGGATGGTCAGTGGCAAGATACAACGACAAGACCCGTGCCGCAAGATCATTGCTGATTGGAATGTCGGTCCACAGGCTAATCTGTAGAGAATGCAGGCGATCGTCGCAATAAGGTTGTGCGGACGAGGGCACAGTAACTTCATTGGCTCGGAATCGTCTGACAGCAGAGTCGGGGTCGGCGCCGGGCACGGTCGGGGGATAGCCGTCAACAGAGTCTACCTTATTCGGCGGTTGCTTCGATGCGGAGCTGTTATGTTGTCCAATTAGCCCAAATGCCATCCCGGCGGCGTGGGGCGTACAAAAGGAGAGGCATGTTGTTGTGTAAGGGGTGGTGGGACGTACTCCGCTTGCGGAGAAGGTGTGCGTGTGCGACTAACGGGACGAAGCAGATCACTTTCCACCAAAGAGGATACCGAGACACTGGAGACAGAGGCATAGGCCTTGGGATGAAAAGAGATCAGCTCGCGTTCCAACGGCGACTGCGCAGCCACTCCGATCTCGAGACCATGATTGTGCTCAGGATCGTCGTTGGCGGGCTCCCCACTGTGCTTTGTCATGTTCAGGACAGCGGCAGTATCGCGAGTCGACCGCAACACCTTGAGGGTCTCGAAAGCCTGCTGCTGAGACATGGACTGCAAGGCTTCGAGAATCTCGGTAGACTCGGCGTCAATCTCGATCTTCTCCTTGTAGTTGCACACGATCCCTCGCTTCTGACAAGTCGAGCATGTCGGCTTTTCTCTATCGCACTGCAGGGAGGAAGGCCATCCTCCTGTTGTTAGCCGGATACCAGATACACACGAGGAGAGCAGGACGACGACGACGACGACGCAGGTGAGTAATTACACGAGTCTTCCGTGCGCGGCAGTGGATGCAAGACGGTTGGACGGGATAGCGTCGTCTACTTCGATCTGGGCTCCCCTTTCCCCCGTTGCCCTTCCCGTTGCCCCCAGAAGCCGAGGACGACGACGGGGTGTTGGGCTGGCTTCCCGGCGCCGGGAGGAGAGGTCGGTAATGAGAGTGCATGGTCGATTTCTGTAGTTACCTGCGGATGCCTCTTCTAAAAATAGCCACCAGGGGTGTTTGGATGGAATTTCGTAGTTCTCTCAATTTATTTTATTTTTCGCCCACCCAGGTACTTTGACATTTCTAGAAGAGTATCAGAGGGGAGGCGTTAGTACCTACCAAGATTGTGTGATGCACCCATAACGGCTCCTAAAGGCATTGTCTACGTTAGCCAGTCTCTTAGACTACGATTGGTTTCGGGTGTGCCTCCGAAGTAGCCACGTGATTGGCCCAGTTTAGAGGAAGAGACTTGGAAAACCCTTGGACTTTCTTTGTCTTGTAAACTGTGGAGTTTGACTACCCATAATAACTACGTAGATCTATACACTCGTACCACATTCGCTTTAAAATAGTAATGGTCATAGCAGGAGCGATAGGACCAGCGCCGTTGTTGTATACAGAATCCAGATGCAGTACATAGTAGATCTTATCTTATGTACCTACCAGGTAGGTAAGCATATACCTACTATGTACATATACGTCGGTACGTGTGGTAACCATGGCCGGCAGGTTCACTGTTTCCCAGAAGATTCCCCGGCACCTAATTTAAATCGATGCGTCACATTGACGAGCTTTTCGATGCCTCCTCCGCTATGGTCCGTCATGCCGATCTGCAAATCTATCGGTAAGAACTCCTCTTCACCATCAGTCATGTCACGGCCGAAGAACCTGGCACTCAGCTCCTCTAGGATGAGCTTCAACTCGTGTGGCAACTCCGCGTGGTGGCGACTTGCACCCTCGAGCAACCTGTGGAGCGACTTGTGGATGGCTGGGAACGCCTCGCCATATCTCTTCATAGCCTCGGCGGCCACCACCAGATCGAACGAAGTCTCCCCGTCCACTTCTTCCGACCGCGCCAGCCCCTCCAGCAAGGACAAGGTGAGGACGTGCACCGACCCTATTGTCGTAGCGTTGAACGGCGGGCCGTCGAAACGATGTCTCTGAACGTGCAATAAGCGCCGGAGCTGGGTAGAGGACGCCTTGATCAGACTCTCCGCTTGCTCCCGATACGGAAAATCATCACCCGCGAACGGACGAAACGCCTTAGCAATGATGCCGTGATAAAACATGCTATAGAGAAGAAAAGAAACAAATAAAATATTAACTTGTGAATTGGTCAATTCTGGTCAGGGAGAGGATGCGTACTGCAGGTCTAACACGCCTGGCAAGCTTTCTGGGCCACGCACTAGCTCAGGAGGCAGATTGTCCGCCCACCCCAACATCTTCCCATGGAGTATTTTTGCTTTGTCATACGCTTCGTACGGGTTCGAAAGATCTTGAACCTGTGTGAAAGCATTTAAATTTTCAAGGAGTTCCGATATGGCTCTGAAGGCTAGCCCCCGATGAAGTATTTGCCTCGACCGGATCAGTGGAAATGGGTCCCAGAAGCTTCGGTCATCTTCATGGCTGAAGGCGTCATATGGAATTGGAAAGCTGGGCGGGCCGAGTGATTGGGCATCAGCCAGGCCAAAGAATCCGTTGATACTAGCATTTATGTTAATATCCGGGTAGCAATAAGTCATTGAACGGAGAGAGGTGAGAATGTACGTTTGGAAGTTGAACAGACCCCATGCAATAACCGCAATAGCTTTCTGACGCCTTCTTGCTAGGGGATCAAACGGCTGGGGGTCCTGGTTGAGTGGCTGAAAGAGGCCTATTCTCTGGGCGACTTGCAACGCTTGTGAGAGGTAGAATCGCCCCATGTCTTTGTTGCCGTTCCAATTGGACCACGCACTCATTAAAATTGCGCTGGGAACTTTGAGTATGTTCACTTCATCTTCTTCCGAGACCCACAAACGGCTTGCTTCCCTGAAGAAGGCATGGCCCATGGTTTGGCTTGCCTCTTTATCTATGGCTGAATAGTTCAGCTAAACTTGATGTGAGCGTCGTAAGGAAGGAGATTTACGGATCAACTAACCGATGCTGCTGCTAGCAAAGAGTTAACTAGCAGCGGTGAGCAATACTCTGGCTGTCCCGCCGCGATCTGGTCGAGAAAGTAATCCTCGTCGAACAGCCTCATCGTAGCATGATCCCAGGAGAGATAAAGAGAGATGAGGTTAGCCAGTATACTGTCGTTTGTCGTTACTCCAGTCCACCGGCTCGCCTCAATACGAAGGATTCTGTCGTCACAGACGGGATGTGATATGCCTAGACATCTGTTATATCAGGTAAGTAAACCTAGATAACTCCGACTAGTCTCCATAATGTAAGAATAGGAAGACATACCTAGCGTTTCGTATCTGTTCGGCCATCGAGGGATCGTATTCTTCTGGGTTCATTTCCAAGATAGACCTTCTTCTTAGTCCCAACTCCTCGGTATCATCTCTATTCGCTGCAGACGCTGGATATGCCTTAGGATGGTGTAAGGTTAAGAGGATTTCCGTCGAGACGCTGTCTGCTGATGTCTCGCTGCCAGGAGAAGCCGACATGGGGAATCGGGGGTTGATCAACAGATCGCCCTCCTTGATGAAGGCAATAGTTGAGTGTACATCAGTGCTGCGCCTAAGTCGTTGCAGGATAATGTAGGCTTCCGCCTCCGGACGGCTCTTCAGCATTTCGTACAACTCAAGCAGCTCCTGGTACCGCCGTTCCAGCTCGATAAATCTCCGCTGGAGATCGGCGCGGGTGGTGGCGTCCGGACTGTCTTTATATTCACACTGGAGACTCCTCGTGCGACATGCCGTACAACTGGGTCGCTGGCCATCGCACTTTACTTTCCGGGCTCGGCACTTTTGGCAGGCCAGTGGGACAGCCTCTCTTCTGCGGTTGGGTTCTGCCTGGTTTGGAGGCTGAGGCGAGATGTTGGAGTCTCCGGTCTTCGGGAGAATCAAGCGGGGTGGTTTCGACATATTTGTTGGCTTCAGGATAACGTATACGAGGTAAACGAGAGAGTACTAGATTATTAAGTATTAATATCTGCTTGCGCTGTATAGAATGAGTCCTCTTTAGTCTGCTACGTGAATGGCCAAAATCTAGAACTTAGATAAATCAGAATCGCATCCTGAACTACCGTGAAAGTAACGTGATCAAAAGTGATTTCAGCGAGGCTACAGAGCCAATAAATTCCATTCTATGTTACCTACTGGCCGGAGGAGCTCCGAGAATGATTAGCCTACGTATCGTAAAAAAGTGCGTGGCATTGTTGTCTTCCAAGGCTTGCTGGTCTGAGGTAACGGCGAATTTCACCCACGCCATCCACAACTGTTTATCTTCTGCAGATGTAATGGATCACTGACGCCATGATAGAACTAACCGCATCCAATCGGCACCTGTCCGCCCCAGAAACCCACTGAAACAGGACATGTTCTACCTGAAGAGCGCCAAGGGGAGTTGTCAATACTCTGTCATGGATGATGGCTCCTGGGCAATATACCCATATCCTACAACTGCTTCGCTTCAAGTCTCTTACAGAAGACAGCACTGTCAACAGGCCCTTAACTATACAAAGACCGCAACATGCCAACACCTTGCAACCATTGCTTTCAACAACCCTGCTATATACAAAAGTGATCTTTTCTATGTATTATTTATCTAGGTTAGTATGTTACATGTAAAAAACAATGTTAGGGATAATGTTTAAATTTACAATAATATTCCACGCATGATTATGGCTTGGAAAAGGGCAACTTGACTACCTTTGAAGACTAAGGCTAACCTGTTGGCAGGAACAGCCTTTTTCTTTCCTAGAGAAGACCGTGCACACCATAGAGTTGAAAACCCCCCTTGGCGCCCTAAGGTATGTTTAGCTCGTCATGCCATTGGTCATATTAGTAGTATAGAGGTAATATCCTATGTTACCTATAAGAATGTTGATAAGCACTGAGTACAATAGCCTACAGACAATCTGCTTGTGTAACCGCGTAGCTTTGGGTTGTGCATCTATGTAGGCATTATTGGTCATATGTATTGCCAGAATAGAGTCTTAACTGTGGTTGTTTTCTTGGCCTTGACCCTTCTTAAGCCTGTTACATAACGGTCTCGCTTAGGTAGCACGTTATACAGATAGGTCAACTATATATTACTGTAAGAGAATACAACTCTATCTTAATACAAGACCCGGTAGTGCAGGCAAGCTGTCCTTAAAATAGAAAGCTTGAACTTTAAAGCTTCTGTTTAATATGCTGTAAATCAAAGTGTCCTGGCCCTTTGATTTAAGTATATGTGTGTGTGTATGCGTTTGAGCACCCCTTCTGGCCACACTTGAAACCCCCTTGAGGGCTTCTGCTGCCTACATAGGTATGTCCTGCTAACTGCCTAACTTTCTAAGCGTACTGCTGGTCCTTTCTTTCTTTGAGCTCCCTCTTAATGTCACGGGTGCCAAGTGAGGCAGTAGGTGAAAAGACCAACTATACCCTATATTCGGGAAAAGATCTAAAGCTGAGGAATAGGAATCTAAGAGAGGGCTTTGAAGCCAAACTACATGGACATATTCCTGCCCATCCTGCCATCCAAGTTACGGCTATTCCTCGGAACGGTGGCCACTGCTGCTATTGCACATTCACTCTATTATTAGCTTCTATTGAGCCCATTGTAGTCGTTCGGCCTGCGCATGCCTTCATTAACAGAGGCACGCCATCGACATGCATGAGGGCCGTTGACAGTCTAGCCAGGATGAATGGGTTGGCTAGGCTCTCACACTTGAAGCCTGCTTCGCGCTGCCGCTGCCCTTTGTAAGGGCCTGTGGCAGCCCGTGTAGTCCTAATTACAAAGGCCTAACGTTTTATTGCTTTAAACAGTCTTTAAACCTTATTTAGCTCTCACAATGTACGCATGCTACACAAAATATAGTACATACAGAGTTATAGTAGCTGTGTTATACTAATCTTGCACGGTGTGGTTTTAGCTAATTAGCTTCTTGTGACCCTTTTTAGACTAATAGAAACAAAAGATTTAAAATAAAGTTCCAAAGGTAACTTAGAAAGCTTTTTCTTCTCTTACGTTTATTTATACATGCTTAAATTGTGTTCAGGAAAGGCAAAGCTTTCCAACAATTAGCTTTGTGGCTGTTTAAGTCTTCTAAATAAAAGAACATACTAGAGTTAAAGAACTCAATGCAAGACATGCTATAAGGCAAGGCTCCGTATTGGGGAAGAGAGCTATCGATCTATTCATTATCATGCAAACCTAGCATATCCGCTGCAAAAGTAGAGGTATAATGCACCGTCCAATAACAAGCTTCGGTAGCAATGCCCGGGCCCTCACCTAGGTATGGAACCAATAATAGTTAAGCAGACTCCCTAGACACAAAGCAAAACCGAGTCTCCACGCCAACGAAATTCTTCGACTCTATCCATCCTGCCCCTCTATCTCCCACCGACACACAATCCTATAATATTTTCACAGGTGGTTATTAGTCTCCCAGTTGATGAAGAGTTCATCTTACATAAGATCCCCAGCCCGAGCAGCAACTACACATTTCCTTACTACCAATGGTCGTTGATGATGCGTTTGTGACGTCACGAGTATTGCCTGCCAGATAGAGATAACGTTGGATGGCGGCGGCGAAATATTGACACTTCGAAATTACCAATTTTTAAATGAGATAAATAATTATGTTTGTACGTGGTATAAAGAGCAAAGCTATTTAGCTATGTACTTAAACACTCTGGTGTAGCGTCATTATTCTACCGCAATGGCATCGACAACCCGTGACCTTAGCACGTCCATGAATAACCTCGTCATCAAATTGTGGTCCTATAAGCCATGCTAGACACACCGGGAGGACTATATTACTCCGTCCGTCATGCCAGACTCAGTCGAGACCGTACTTATCAGTAGGGGTGCTCGGAGCATTGCTCAGTGTCTTATGCAAAGATTCCTCGAAATGGGCAGCAAAATTTTACGTCTTCGACATTGACAAAGAGGAACTGACGCACACAACACGTGTACACCTAAAGAAATACCATGACAATGGAGAGTTACGGTCCTTGCTCTGTACTCTGCGAGATATGGAGGACATCCGCGACGAGGTGGAAAAAAAAAAAAAAAAAAAAAAAAAAAAAACGACAGAGAG
>Ga0247782_1000409_pt1 | contig 30833 bp, 26 predicted proteins | sample UWRJL019104C5_FD_179928 | JGI IMG/M metagenome (GOLD analysis project Ga0247782, IMG submission 179928) | Plant litter microbial communities from Arlington Agricultural Research Station in Wisconsin, United States - UWRJ-L019-104C-5 | ecosystem: Environmental > Terrestrial > Plant litter >...
TTTTTTCTATCGACGAACAATGTCGCACGCTACTAACTTCGAGTTTAGCCCGCATGCTCGACGATCTCGTTGACGATCGCGCCTGTCTTCTCGTCATACTGCGAACAGATCTGGTACGGGATAGGAATTTCGACATAATCGTCGTCTTTGAGCACGTTGACATTGATACTGGACGACTTGCTAGTGAAGATGCGTGTTGAGATGCTCTCCTTGCTCAAGTAGACCTGGCCACCATCTATTTGGTCAAGCAGTAAGGTAGGGAGATGCCCGAGAACTTGGAGGGCAAAGTTGGACGCCTTGATGACATCGATCTGTGAGACGAGGTTGTCGACAACAAGCGACAAGCGTTGCGAAGCCTCTACTGTCACGGCATTTGCCTTGCCCTTAAGGATGATGGTTGCCTGGTTGCATTTGCTGATTAGCACCGATTGCACCATGGTCACCTCGATTTCGATGGGCTCGTCGGTTTTTTCGAAGTTTTCCTTATCGTATATTAGCTCCCTGCTCGCACCGCTTTTGTTGGGGGGCCTTCCTTACGATTGTCCACTTAGTTCCGTCAAGCGCCTTCTTGGGCGGTTTCTTAACCCGCATGCTTTCAGGCTTGGGCTTCTTGCCGGGCGCGGGGCTCTTCCCCCGCGTGGAAGCGGAATCTGTCTCTGAGACGGTGGGTGTTGCGCGCAACGACGGGTTCTTATGTGTCATTTCCGACTTGTCGACCTTGCGTAGCCCCTTTGTCACGTCGCTGCCCTTATTGATCTCGCCAAATACCGCACCAAAGCCCGACTCGTTCTTACCGGATGGGGCTTCCTCTTTGATTTGCAGAACCGGCGGCGGTCCGGGCGGCGGCGGAGGCAGGGGAGGAGCACCGCCGGCAGCTGGGGGTGACGGAGCAGGTGGCGCAGCGGCCGATCCTGAGGTCGATATCGATTTCGCGACATCGGCTGCCGATTGGCCCTTGGCATTCCAAGGAATGCCGTTGGGGAAGTATTGCCTGACATACTCGGCGAGGTCACGGAATAGTTGATAGAACGACTGAACCCATTCTATCTGAGCCGGGTCCCTGTTGCGCAATAAATTAGCACACGCCTTATCCCATGGGCTTTCGTATGATGAAGCATGATCTTACTTATCCTTGTTCTCGCCCAGCACACGGTTGCCGAAGAATTGGGCAGAGCTAAGCGATTCTTCAACGTGCTTGAACGGCTTGTTGTCCACGGTGACCCAGGCCAGTACCATAATCCCGTCCGCGACAGCACTTAAGTGTGAGAAGACTGGAGACCCGCGGTTTGATTCCTTGATGCTGCCGACAGCCATGAGGGCCTCGTTGATGGGCTTAAGCAATTCCTGGTAGACCGACATGTCGGCGGAGACGGAGATGTCAGGCTTCTTCGCCTTGGTCGAGATTAGTAGGAAGCGCCGTTGCTCTTTGAAGCCGTCGAGGACCTTGGCGGCCTGTTCAGCGATCAAACCACCCAGCTTCTGACTAGCCTTCATATATCTACCAACAGACTGGTTGATGAAGGTATCGAACTCCTCGATGGACTCTGAGAGAGATTCTTGAGGAGTGGGAGTCGCGGCGGCCGGGGAATCGGAAGAGGACGAAGTGGAAGGTGCAGCGAGCGCATCGTCCGATTTAGATTGGTCTGGCGACTCGATGGACTGCGTCAAAGCGGGAACGGCTTGGGGAAGCTCGATGGTGGATGTTGCAATATCTTCCAGGCGCGTCGTAGCAGCTTCGAGCCTGGCAGTGCCCAGACTCTAGTTAGCAAGACACCAACGCCAAGTCTGTAGAAGGTAACGTACCGCTTTATCAGCGTAACAAGATTATACATGTTGTTCTGCGCCATGATGGGCAGTTCGACTAAGGTTTCAAATTATTTATACTGAGTTTGTCCAGTCAGGTAAAGCAAGCGTGGTCTTAGATGTACTATCGACGACAAGGTTTTGGTTCGCAGGTGAGACGGATGTAGGGAGAAAGGAGAGTTGAAGACAGAACAGCTGCGCCTCCTCGATAACCAGTTACACAACGCAAAGACAGGCTACAGGTAAATCTAAGAAGACGGGATAAGCTTGTAAGAGACAAGAAATGCTGTAACCTAGAAAGAAATCAAAGTGGATGCCTGGTGCTGTCGAGAAAATGGCAGACAGGATGGATAATAAATGATGAAGTCGGATCGACAGAACAAGCGCCGAGCCAATGCGGCCTGATGACAGTACACCACTTAGGAGGTACATACCTAATAGTACGAACTGATGAGCCCCTGCGTTCTGAACTAACTGTTCCAGGTAGGTACAGATGTACAATAGTATAAGTTAGACGCAGGCGGTGTATGCATTGTATTTTCTTATCGATAACGCGCTTAGATGGTCCTGATGCACAGAAGCTCTATCTCGAAAGTTAAATAGGAGGGAAATGCTAGGTACTGGGTACCTAGGCTGTATGAATATGTGCATAGGGGCTTAGATGCTATACCTTAGGTATGTATAGCGGGTGCAACTTGCTGAGTCCCGCCTATAATAGCCGTTGGATTGATTTCCTAATCTAGGCCTACTTCCAAGCCGGATGCAGAGTCCGCTTCTCGGTGTGTTGTGCCCTAGTAACGTAGAACTACCTAATGTAGGTACTGCCACAAGATTGAGGTTCCAACTACTTATCACAGCTCCATGTATGTAGGTACTGCATGTGCCTGAAATTAATATTCATACTTGGCATACCTTCAATTTTCTATATAATACCGTGCAAACCCACAAGACATTGTCTGACTATAGAGACGAGGCTATCTGCATGTCGCGCTGTTCTGGACTCAGGCACACAGCCCTCCCCCGGCCAGTCGCCAGCCAGTCATAGATCGGTGAAGCCTGCCCAAGCATTTCCAAGGTTCTTCGACATCGCTCTGCACACGCCCGCCAGTTCATTCACAGACCCATCTATTAGGCACAAACTCCTGCTTGCAGTCTGGCAGAGACACGTAATAAACGCATCCTGACTCGACCAATCTTAACATTTACACAAATGTCTACTCCTCTCTGCAGACTGCTCGAGAGTTAGACATTTCCAACCTTTTTGCTTGTTAATTTTTTGTCTTTCTTTCTTCCTTCCTGCCTTTCTTTTGCGTTCTTCCTAGGTACTGCCCCTCTCTCTCATTTGCTTCTTCTTTTCGGTACCGCTTCCTCTCTTTCACTTTTTGATAAGTGTGCGGTAGCATCCTGCGTATAAGTCGTCCACGACCTGCTCATCAAGTCACATTCTGTTAAAACTCCTGCTCTTGGATCTAAAGAAGATTTCATTTGCCGGAGCCTTGCTACTACTCTTAAGGCCTGAACATCCCATTCTTTAAAGGCCTCTCTCCGGACATGCCCGTCTAGGCATCAATCATCATGGCTGCCCCTGAGGATCTTAAACCTGCTGAGGATGGCAAGGTTGATGCTGTTACAGTCACTATTACCTGTCGAGAAAAGGTGATATCACAGCCCGAGGCGGTCGTGACTAACGGAACCGAGCCAGAGGCGGAGACAGAGACAGAGACCGATGAGCAGGGCATAGACTTTGTCACGCTAGGCATGTTCATTATTGGTAAGCTGTTTTGCTCTTGTCTGTTCTCAAGTGTGGCCGCATCTATAGTACCTAGGATGCTTCCCCCTTTTTTTTGTCATTGTGAATGGATAGTCGGTTCCAGTCCCGGGCGAATCCGACGCCACACCGCCACGATCTCCAACAGTATCATTCTCAAATGCCCCCTTGCATATTCCCTATCAAAATTGGTCAAGCTCCAGTAAAAACCATGGGTACTTACATACTGTGTCAAAGACGAAATTGAATACCTACCACCAACACCATCTGTGAAAGACATCTTGGGTGGCGCCGGGACATATTCAGCACTTGGTGCGCGGCTCTTCTCACCCTCGCCACGCTCGGCATCGGTAGGCTGGATCGTGGACAAAGGTTCTGACTTCCCGCCCGAGCTCGATACCCTGATCGCATCATGGGGTACGTCGGTGCTGATGCGCGAGACGCCCGATCGCCTGACAACCCGGGGCTGGAATGGGTATGATGAGCACCAAAACCGGGCATTCCGGTACACAACCCCCAAAAAGCGGCTCACCGCGGAGGACCTTACGCCTGAGCTTCTTGCCTCGCGGACTTTTCATTTAATATGCTCCCCGAAGCGATGTCGTGACCTCGTGCAACAGATTAAGGTCAAGCGCGCCGACCTGCCGACCTCGCCCTCCGGCGATCACCTCCCTAAACCCATATTCATCTGGGAACCGGTGCCGGATCTGTGCACACCAGATGAGCTGCTGAACTGTACCAACGTGCTACCCTTGATCGATGTCATGAGCCCAAACCATGCGGAGCTAGCTGGATTTATGGGTGATGACGGTTTGGACCCGGAGACAGGTGAGATTAGCACGCGGGCTGTCGAGCGCGCCTGCGAGCAACTTCTAGGTTCCATGCCGTTGCAGTCTTTCTGTATCGTTGTGCGTGCCGGTGAGAAGGGCTGCTATCTTGCGCGCAATGGCGGACGCAAGCGCACAAACAAACAGAAGTCCAAAGCACAACGTAAGAAGCCATCCGCCTTGTTACATGGTGGTCTGAGGCCAGACATAGACATGGAGGCGTTGTTTGTGGGCCTCCTTCAGGACCCTGAGGGCTCTGTTGCCCGCGAGGAGATAGAGGTTGATCCGGGCGTGGAACGGTGGATTCCAGCATACTACACCGCCTCTTACGAAGATAATCATGACGACGCCCAGGCAGAGAAGGAAGCAGGAGAGGGCGCTTCAGGGCGTAAGAGAAAGAAGGGCAAAGTCGTCGATCCCACGGGTGGTGGTAACACGTTCCTCGGTGGACTGGCGGTGGCGCTCGCGCGAGGCAAGGGGATCGAAGAGGCTGCAGCATGGGGTAGCGTGGCTGCCAGTTTCGCCATCGAACAAGTCGGCATGCCTATCTTAGGCCAAGACGAACAAGGCCGCGAGACCTGGAATAGTGTACGCGTAGACGAGCGGTTCGAGGAGTTCAAGACGAGACTCGCGTTTAGTTGATCGACGTCTCTCTTTGTGCAACATGTTTCGTCCGTTCGAAACACGACACTTCATTGTGTATCCGGTGCTATCATCAATTTGATTCGAGCATCGTGTCTGCTGGCATAACGGCTCACCAGTGCCATGGGAGGAACATAGCCTCGTGGCTCATACCCCATGGTTAAACACTGTTAGCTTGCAATAATAAGCGTGCCATTGCACCAAAACAGGATTCAGATGGCGACTATAAACTCAAGGGTCACGGGCCACGGGCCACGGGTCAAGGGAATACGCAAGGTTATATCAGGTTATATCGTAGGGAACCCGAAGGCAACCCTTTTTATGCCTATTTACGTTGGGGCTTTGGACATCAAAAACAGGCGCCTACAGGTGCCAATTAGTTCGAGGCGGAAGCTAAGGACATTCAACCCAGCTCTTCACGCGCGAGAGCCGGGTACTAGACGAAGGAATGGAAGAATGAAGGCCAGAAAGGGCATGTATTGAAGATTACCTACCCAATCTTAGCCAGAGCTAAAGCAATGGCAAAAGCAAAAGCAAAAGCCATCGATAAATCAATCAACAGGACAGAACGTGAGCGATGGCCAGAATAGTGACAACGTAAATGTGATGCTGCAAGACTGAAGGTTTGACATATTCCACGAGCAAAAGAGCAAGGAGTGCAGTTAAGAGATATATAAAGTGTAAAGTGATGAGTGAGGTATTAAAGCTACATATACACACTCAATCACGCTCCAACATGCGCATACGCACACCTATATATAGCCTAGTTCAGTTTTATGCCAGCATACCCACCTCGGATCAAAGGAGAGAAGGGAACGACTGGTTTGTTTTTTAAACGTTGGCTTCGGTTCTCAGATCCGGGGTTAAACTTTTAAATCCTTTTTATTTGCCATCTATTTCGTTAGGTAGCAAGGTTGTTGATTGATGCTTGTTTGTTTGTCCTTGTGAGTATTAGAACGCGGATGAGTGGACAGACGGACGGACGGACGGACGGACGGAGACGCAGGCAGGTACCTAACCACCTAGGCACAGAGTATCTATATATCTGAAACCGAGTTGAACCAACTTGGTTTTAACTTTCACTTCGCTTCAAAGTGATTCTTGTTGCAAGTGTGCTGCCTTGTTATTGTCATCATCATCGCCAGTTTAATAAACTTATTGGCCATGACGCGAGCCCCTAGTCTCATAGGAGCGTAGACGTTGTTGTTATACGTAGGTAGGTAGGGAGCGACGGATAGACAGCAATGTTCTATTTGATGCTTTATAACAAACAACCACTTCTAATACACATAGGTTAGCCAAGGTACCTTTTTTATCTGCCCACGCATAGGAGCTCACGTGGGTTTAGACGCCATGCTTGGTTTTGTGACACGTGATAGAACAGCTTACCGTGCTGTGGTATTACTTCACCTTATACATATCTGTACATAGTTTAACTCGCATTGCCCACATACGCCGCCTTCTTAACTAGGATAGATATAGATATGTAACGACAATAGCCAAGCTGCACATATAGATTGGGTGGGTAGTAAAAGAGGCGTATAGTAGATACCTTTATATAGGACCTACCTAGACCACCACCTCTTGTTTATACATTAATTGCCATGTTGGGTTAAAGGGGTGGGCTGCGAACAGGTAGTTTTTGCAATACTGCCTACCATGTTCCTGCCAACGGTGGTCATTTTGGCTTGGGTCTGGCCAGGTCCAAGAGACCAATGCTCCTGACCGACCTCGCCAAGCCCTACATGTCTATCAAGGTACCTATGCAGGTGGATATGACCCCGAGCAGAGTGGAGAAAGGTAACTTACGCCATTATGCCAGGACAAGACAAGATAGGTAGGGCAGCCCAGGCCGAGCGAGAAGATTTCTAGAAGGTTGGGTGTAGGTACACGTCTCTTGTAGATTTTGTATGTTACCATAGTGTGCTGAACGGCTTACCTACTAATATATCCGTATAAAGATCTAGGTACACGTACGATAGAATAGTCGGAATCTTGCACCCCAAGGTTGTTGTCTGTATTGTCCACCTGCCTTCTGCAGTAAGTCCATATTTAAGTAGCCAAGGAGGTAGGCGGAGGGCTGTGTGGACAGTGGGGGGTTTGCGGTAGGTTCCTATGTGAATCGGTGATAGCGTGATGCAGGATGGATTAAACCGCTGTGCTCAGAAGCCAAACCAGACCAAGTTGGGCCAAAACCAAGCCAAGGTCAAGCCGAGGGTCGCTTCGGTATATCATTAAGGCTTGTTGTTTTGTTGTTATTAGCGACTTAAAATACGCAGGGCGTTTTTTTTCGTCTTCTTTTTATTAAAGTCGACCCTTAAGTTAAGGGCTTAGGTTATTTATGACTAACACGGCGACGTCCGATATCTGGATGATGAGCGTTGATCGTTTGTTCATCGTGTGCCATAGTATAGCAGTCATAGCAAAATGCCGACACCCTAACCAGTCTACCTAGTTAACTACCATTACTTATCTATTTAAGACGTAAGTGAGTACCTAGTCATAACAACGCAATCACGATCCTATAACTAAAGGACAAACATATACACAGGTTACAAGCAAGTCTTGCTGATCTAGGTTCGTTTTTAAGTCAGACTAGTTTTTAAGCTCGATAAGCTTGTCTATAAGTTGCTAAATATCTGGGGATTAAAGGGTAAAACAGAGTTAGCAGGTGTTTGATCCTCATATAAGTTGTGTAACTATTTATAATATTTATGTACCTAGGTATCTATTCTCAATTCTCTTTTCTCACTCAAAGCTGGGTGAAATGCCGTGAGTAATAACTCCAACTTCGTGATACCTACCTAAGATAAGTAGGCAGTATGCTGTGCCTGTTGGAACCAAACTGGCTATTATGCTCCAGGCTCTGTAATGTCTTACCAATAAAAGCTCAGCAACGCAATAGCTATCACTCGCGCTTCGGAATAGCGTCACGGTGAGGCCTAAGGGAGTTTTTGTTACCAACTATTGCCGTTACTACTACCAGTGCCAAGAATGGAGTTGAGCTGTCTGAGGTAGGAATGTTTAGTATGCAATTGGAATATTGACATAGAGCATATTGGGGCAGGCTGTGGCAGAGTTATTTGGTCCTCTGTCCCTCCGTACCCGCTGTACCTGTTTTTTACCTTTGCCCTAGAAGGATTTGCTCGACACGTGGGCTGCCTTGTAAACCGATCCTTTGGTATTTTTAGCGTCTGAGCATGCCTGTTATGGAGCCCAAAAACACACCCTGTCCAGGAATATGTAATAATCTAAGTATGCCGCTGTATACGGTATACCTATTCACCAGAACCGATGAATTACCAACAGGCAAACCGTGCCTTGGTCAGCAAATGACGGATGCTAACCCCCTTATTGCGTATCGTCCGGTTAAGTAACGGTGATAGATTTGATACGCCCTCAAGTGGTATCTCGAGTTTCTACATCTGTAATCCTATGCTAGCAGAGATACACAGTGCCCAGCACGTGTTTATGAACCGCCTCCTTACCTGGCTAGGTATCAACAGATTTTGTGTACATGCACAGAGAAACATGCGAAACAGCGGCAGATATTTGTCGGGGAAGGGCGGCTAGACAAGGATCTAACCTATAATCGAAACATCTTTAAATAGACAATTTGGCTGCTGACCGGGTTGAGACAGACAGCTCTATGCTATTAACCAGCCTCCTTGCATTGATCAGATTTCATGGCATTACATAGAGCCGTCCAGGGCAAAGAGAAAGGAGACGATTCAATGATCAACTAAGCGGGTGGTTCGGGATAATAGACAGATTAAGAAGCGGCTCTACGACTTGTTATGGGCAGGAATACAGGAAAGGAATAGAAGATGTACTTATTTATGCAGACGGTCTGGTTAGGTTAATAGGTCTGCAGAATTCTTCGGAGCACGCGTAACAAAGTGATGTTCGGGCGGTGCGCTGACATAATACCTAACACAGGGCTGCGATTCAGGGGTAGGTAAGCTAACAAGGGCAAAAAGCAAGCAAGGGATACCCAAACACGTGTCGACTCGCAACGGCTTAGTGCATGCTGGTAACTAACCTAGGTAGGTAGGTATGTAGAATGCAAAGAATGAATCAAAGTTTACTGTCTTGCCCTGATTTAGCAGGTGAACCGGCAGTGCTTAGTCGTTTATCGTATGTAATGTCAGCCCTGCAACATGCCTTGTTGAGAAACCCTGCTAAACTGGGGGTCTTCTCTTGAAGTCTTGGAAGTTGTAAATCGGAGGATTCTTGGGAGCAGATTTCAGTTGTCTCTTCTCTTCTCTTCTTGCCATTTTTGGGGGGCCTCCAAAATGGGATCTCCAAAATGGGGCCGCCAAGCCTATTTACCAAAGCTGTGCGGGTGTATGAAGACGATATCAATCACGAATTGGTTACTGTGCATACTACCTTCCATGTATATGTCCAGATATCCATATCTGTGTTGGATAAGGCAGTATTTCACCGCCAGTCTAATCGACAAATTCTCCTCATAGCTTCACCTACATATCACTATACGGGCTACCAAACTTTATGGCAGGAAGCCCTCCTATGGTTCATTGGTGTTTTCTCCCGTCTTCTTAGAGCAAGTAGGTGGTAGAAACTCTGGAAGCCCAGTTATTATTAGGACCCTGGTCATCATCGGCTTACCCAATCAAAGTGCTTATCTCCTATGTACTTTCATTCTAAACCTGCATTGGGATTCCTTTAATAGGCAAAGGGTACCTCAGAATTGAACTCTTGGGATGCTAAAACTGTCAAACCAAGCACACACAACTGTCCGCCACCGTTATTCGGTCAGCCTACCTCGAAAGTCTTGGAATTATTGATTGATACCTTGACAGAAGTCCCCTCTTCTTCCACGGGTCTACAGAATAAGCATAGGAACATCTCATTAATAAGCATGTATATTGCCATTGTACCTTAGTCTGCGAGGAAGCTTGTCGCTTCATCGAATCCTTACACCAGTGGCACTACCTAGCTGTCGGTACTAGTTATCGAGTACCTTACTGCTCTACATTGCTTATCTACTAGTAGCACTTATCACATAACATCTTATTTTATTCTCCGACCGTACAGCATACATATACTAAGTTCCAATTCCAACCGCCCGAATTGCCTCTCCCGAGTGCAAATCCCGCTTTCAATTCGACCTCCAATCTGGCCAAGTTGTTGCTTTGAGGTAAGTCAATATTTCTGCTCTGTACAGTCATCTATCTCCGTGCCCATCGACTTATCGGCACCGGGCCTAGGCCTGGGCCTGGCCGTGACCCTTCTCTACTCTACCTATTTCTTCACTACAGCAGACCCTTGGGCTTGGTTGCGTTGTATTGCGCCTGGGCGACGTGAGAATGTAACCTTCACACATATCAACGCATGTCAAATCCCAACTGACGGCCCATCCTCGCTCAATTGCACTCCCTCTGCTCCCCGAAAAATAATCTGCCGCTGTGCCATTTGTCCGTTTCCGTTCCCGCAAAGGCGCGTGTTGTACACTCTTCTGTACTCCTTCACGTACGCCCTCGCCCTGGTCGTACTTGTCGTCGTCTCGACATCTCTCATTACCTCCCTCATTGTCGAGATCACAGCTTTGTTTGCCCGCAAGACTTGGACTCAGCAGTGCAGCTCGCACAAGCAGCCGCACACAAACACCAAGTCACGAGGCTCTCAACACCAAGTACCTGAGCTTTTGCCTTGTTACAAGCACAAAATCATTTTCAACGCCCAAATCAAAAAGGCATGCCTGAAATGTCAACCAGGACTAGCCTTATTACCTTCTTACCTAAGCCTGTTTTGCTTATATGTCTCCCGAAAAATGAAATGCAAATTTGCTTTTTTTACCTTGGCCACCATTCTCTTTTTGCAAGCAAGGAAATACAGAATTATTTATTTCCATCACAAAGCCCGCCCTCAGCTTGTCTTACAACAGGAAAAGAAAAGACAGTCTCGAAACTCCACGGACAAACGGCAGTTCCTAGCTGTCTTGTATCCTAATTCCTGCCCATCTTCTATCTACATATTTGCATTGCTCAGCTAGGTAATAAGTACTAGGCTCTGCGCTGAGTACATTACTAAGGTACTAACTGGACCTTGCCGTTTTATTCAGGCACAGTACTAATGACTGAGGACAAGTACTGTGCACGCTTCACCTTACGTAGTACATACTGCACTACTGCTGTACCTCCTACACACTTTGAATTAGCACTAGCGGCTTCTTTCGCACTAACCCGCTCACAGTAACATCCTCAGTGTATCTCTTCCTCTCCGCCTCCGAGGGCGTCCGATCTGTTCTCTGCTTCTAGTCCGTCAACTCTACCAACCTACTCCAAGGCTTGGGGAGCTATTTTGCCGCTCCCTATCGGACAGCTTCTCAATCACCACCTGTGCAAAATCGCCGTTTGCTTAAACAATTCACCTGTAGAGTCGTCCAATTGCAGGACATACCTTGTCGATCCTCTCACCGCCAACAGCACAGCGCGGTTCAGCCTCTGCCTTGCCGTGCGCCTCGATTCTAGCCTAGACACCAATCAGCCGACACTACCGAATTCTACACCGAAGTTTTTTGGAGTGGCTTTAAGTCCACGACAACCTCGCCCAAATCTTCCTCATACGCCATGTTTCTATGATCATCGATCCAGACCAGGGTCACGAGCGCCAAATTGACTTTTTGCTTTACAACTAGACCTTGTCCGCGGGTCCCTGGGGCCTGCCCATATTATCCATGATGGGCGCATGCATGAGCTCGAGTAACGATGAGGAGGAGCAGAAGAAGCGCAGTCAGGCAATCGACCGGGCTCTAGACGAAGACTCCAAAAAATTACGGCGAGAATGCAAGATTTTACTGCTAGGTCAGCACCTTTATTAACCATAATTCCCCGCCAGCTCCTATGCTAACGTAGCCACCCTACTAGGCTCTGGCGAGAGCGGGAAGTCCACCATCGTCAAGCAGATGAAGATTATACATTTGAAGGGTTACTCAGAGGAAGAGTTATACAATTACCGTGCCACCGTATTCAAGAACCTGATTGAGTGCGCTAAGGCCGTAATTATCGCCATGGACCAGTTCGGCATTGAACCGAGCAACGATGCGACCAAGGACTATTGCGACTACCTACTCGGTTATACTGTCGAATCAGGTCCATCCGCCCGAATAGAACAGAAGGTTGGAATTGCGGTGCAGTCGTTATGGAAGGATCCTTGCATCGAGCAGTTGATGCAGCACTCTACCGAATTCTATCTCATGGACTCGGCCGGATAGTGAGTGCGATTCCCTTGCACACGACTATGTCATTTCTAACCACCCCGCAGCTTCTTCGATGAGGTCCAGCGGATATGTGCTCTGGATTACCTACCAAATGAGATGGACGTCCTCCGTGCACGAACCAAAACCACCGGCATATACGAAACCAGATTCCAGATGGGCGCGCTCAGCATACAGTAGGCCCCGTTCACCATACTTTATAAAACCAGTACTATGGCTAATCAACTACGCGCAGCATGTTCGACGTAGGCGGACAACGAAGCGAGCGGAAGAAATGGATTCACTGTTTCGAAAACGTTACATCCATCATTTTCTGTGTAGCCCTGAGCGAGTACGATCAGGTGCTACTAGAGGAAAGCAGTCAGGTAGTTGCGCATTCCCGAGCGGTCGTGGTTGTGCGTCCGGCTAACATATGCAGAACCGTATGATGGAGAGCTTATTGTTATTCGATTCAGTCGTCAACTCCAGATGGTTCATGAGGACCAGTATCATCTTGTTCTTAAACAAGGTGGACATATTCAAAGTCAAGCTTCCGAGATCACCACTGGGCAATTATTTCCCGGACTACTCCGGAGGTAATGACGTCAACAAGGCAGCAAAATACCTACTATGGAGATTCAACCAAGTCAACAGAGCGCACTTGAATCTCTATCCCCAGTATGTGATGGTTTTACATCCGTCTGACGCACGGCGTTCTGAAACTAACTCTTGCAATTGCAGTCTTACTCAGGCAACCGACACATCCAACATCCGACTAGTGTTTGCAGCGGTAAAGGAAACAATCCTCAACAATGCGCTTAAGGATTCTGGCATTCTGTGAGGGACGTTTTCCCATCTCACCTGGGCCCTTCGAGGGCCCCCTTTCTTGCTATATTCTTGGACGCAGGACTTTTAAAAGCATTGAATTGGAGTTTTCTGTGGGTGGCATTGCGACTTGTTTCCAGGGCATGGCGTTCGGAATACGGTGGTGCCGTCCAAGTGCAGCATCTTCTCGATATTATGTGATACACGATACACGTTGACCGGAGGAGGAAGCAGCATGCATACAAAATAAATCTTGGAAGCCAAATGTACCGCGATGAGGTGAGGGATGCCTTCCACCAGGCAGACTTTCACGGTGCTTAGCACCCCATCCATTAGGGAACCGAGATCCCCGTACGGAACGGCGGGTCTTGCACGCATGATAGAGCAGACCTGTCAACTAATATGTGCCGTCAAGGGCAGCCAAGTGACGGATCGCTAGACGGTGGAAAAGCAGTTAAACAACACGGAGGGACACACGATACCCTGTTACACAAGAGTTACTACTGCCTATCAAGGTAGTTCACTGATGATGATAATGATGGGTTGGGAGGAACATGGATTTGCACTTGGACGGTTGCTTAAACATGATAATCAATCAATCTTTCAAGGTAGCCGCCGACTCTTCATATTCTATCCATACTATACCTCCGCTCATGAATAAGCAGCTATTATTTTGCTTTGTTTGGTTTTTTGTTGTATCTTTATGAGTGACCATTGCTCTGCTTCCTTGTAACGACCGGTAGTGGAGGTAAGCTTATTAACATTAAAGACAGCGGATCGATGCGTATCTGAGTGTATAGAAACATATAGGCATACAGGCACTCCCGAGACACGGCAGTTTGAGCCGTTTCTCGCGATGGATATAAACCTAGATGCGGCAGCAGTGCCCGCCGATTCGCAATATTCTTAGACGTGTTACTTACCTGAATAATAATTGTTTGCTTACCTACCTCTACCTACCTATCCAGCCTATCCTTAAGGTACCTAGGTTGGGACGAGATACGGACGTGGCATTGCAGTAGGCATGTAACTAGAGTAACGAACGGGAACGTTGCCCTGTTTAGCAGTAGGAGGTGGGTAGGTAGCATCGGAAGCGGGCAATGACATCTTCGTGCGTTGGAAGTGCTTGGTTAGGTATGCTATAGTGCTATCTCTTTTTACTTACATGCTTCTTACAGCACACATCGCTCTTATTTGTTTATAGAGGGATGAGGAATGTTGGTGTAGTTCTGATGTGATACAATCCGCTAACTTGTAGGCCGTCGGGTGATTTTGCTTAAACAGTCGATTGCTACCTATTTGTCGAGGGCATTATTGGCTTACGAGGGGTAATGTGTACATATATTTTACATGCCGATGCGGAGATAACTTAGTAAGGAAGACCATAGACAATAAAGTATACTGTACTGTCACTGCTGTGAGACAAGCAACTTAAATGATCTCTCCCTGTTATTTCTGCTGCTCCTCTTGATTCGTGTATACATATTACAAAGGCTATGGACGGTTCATCTTGCAGATATACTTGGACGGGTTATAGCAGCTTATCTACTTGCCTGCTACCCCGCACCTCTGCAGCATACCTAACGCCCTGAGGTTAGGGTATCTCTTACTCCCCCTTTGCGCGCTTACTCGAGTATTATCTGTTGACCCCACCGTTACAATCGAGTCCTGAGACCGTTTTCAACCCTCACGAAGAGAGCTCTACATAGACTTGTGCCAATTACACCCAAAAGCGCCCCAATTTGTACAGAACCCAGGTATACTTAAACTGGCCCGTTGCAAGGCCGCACAGCTGATCGCGATCGTTTTCCGAATTACATGTTGAGGTTGTTCATGCTGCATGCACGTTTTTCATTGCAGCTTATCTTCAATCCCCTTTCCTCTATCAGAGACTTGGAATCATTGAATTGCGTAGGCCAAAAAGAGATCACTGCGCAAGTACAATTGGTCGATCATGGAACCAACAGGGAATAGCACCTTGGTGTCAGGAGAACGTTTGCATACATGCATGCATGCAAAGCTACTGAGATTACTACCTGCATCCCCTCAGACTCCTCCAACGTCGATTTCTGCTGCCCTGTCTGTACCTCCTACAGTATCTCGACAAAACCTTGTTGTGTCTCAAGGAAGGTGTACCTGGGCAAGAACATAGACGTATGCGGTCTAAATTCTGTCTACTGCAGGTATCCGCTGTAGCTTCCCACCCCGCAGTCTGATGGGAAGCTCCAACGTCGTCGTCATTGTGCTTCCTACCTCCTGTCGCCAGGCAACCTGCTCCGAGTCGGAACACCGTGACGACTGTTTGTTTCTCTCCTCGCATCCGTGTCTCTTTCAGGGCAGCTATAGGCTATCAAGAATACATCTTGTCAGAACGAACTTCCGCCTATCTACTGTGTACCTTTATATATATCCCTGTCAACGGCATGAGGCCCGCCTTTTCTTCTACTCTAGCGTCTTCGTAAATAAATAGATTGTATCAACCTGCTTCTTGGCCGCTTGCTTGCATTTCTCTTTATCTGTCTGTCTGCCAGCCTTTCTCCTTTGGATCGTATCCTATCTTTTTCATCCTTGAGACATTGCTTCGCAACAGTCATCTTGCTTCTGTTGCGACAGCCTACCCACTTGACGAGTCTTCTTCAACAAGACGTCGATCAGTCTCCGAGAACCCCACCGTAACGGTCCAGATCGTCCTTCAACTCAATCCGTATGTAGCCGCTCTTCGGTTCTAGATCATTATAGTGCAATAAGTCCAACTTCTTCATGTACAACATAACATACAGAAAATTCAAACACGGAGCATCTGGATAGGTCTCTAAGCCACGATGCCATGAGCCCTAGCCCTTCATTCCAGTCATGGTTCCGTCATGCCAGACCTGCTGGCTTCCATGCCAACGGCGGCGAAACTGTGTTCTTGGTCTCAGATCTCACTTTAATTTTTGACTACTTACTTACCGAAGCTTAGCTCGATCAGTCACTTGTCCATAACTCTTCTCTCCGCTGAATTCGATAAAATGGCCTCAACCGAGCAACGCATACCCTCGAGGGAACGTCGTCCCTCTATGGGTGCTCCTATCGTCGACATTGTCGGATCAGTAGTACCTGCTGGCATCTCTCGGCCCAAGCATAAACGTACATTTACTGGCTTCGGTGCCCAGGAGATCAAGAGCGTTGAGGGTAGGTTCGCTCCAATATCACACACCAGTCTCGCGTTCTGAGGCCATACGGTCTCATGTGAAATCAAAGCACTGCACATTCTGTTTTAGCCTACCGAGTCTAACCTACCAGTTGTCTAGGCTCTATCCCTGAGCCTCAACGTGAAACCTGGACCAAGCATGAGTTTTCGGGCTTTAAGAATAAGGACGAATTTGAGAGGGAGGTGGTCCGTCATGTTGAGACGACATTGGCTCGGAGCATGTACAACTGCGACGAGTCAGCCGCATACTCGGCTGCCAGTCTAGCAGTCCGAGACCGCCTAATCAAGGAGTGGAACAAGACTCAACAACGCCATACCCTTAGAGACGGAAAGCGCGTTTACTACCTGAGTCTGGAATTCTTAATGGGACGTGCATTCGACAATGCAATGCTCAATATCGGTGTCAAGGATGTTGCTAAAGGTACAAGACTCTTAGGTCGTTTCTATCGTGCTAGTCGGTACTGACGGGTGATTAGATGGCCTTGACGAACTAGGGTTTCGTATCGAAGACATTATCGGGCAAGAACATGATGCCGCACTCGGCAACGGCGGCCTAGGAAGACTGGCAGCATGTTTTCTAGATAGTCTCGCCTCACTAGATTACCCGGCTTGGGGATACGGCTTGCGATATCGGTATGGGATCTTCAAACAGGAAATTATCGAAGGGTATCAAGTTGAAGTGCCTGACTACTGGCTTGACTTTAACCCTTGGGAGTTCCCTAGGCACGATGTTACTGTCGATGTAAGTCGTCTCTGCTCCGGCCCTTCGGGTTCTCTACCGTTGGTGATTAACGGCAAGGTTAGATACAATTCTATGGGCATGTTAGCAAGGTCTCGGATGAGAACGGAAGACCGGTAGCTGTATGGGAAGGTGGCGAGACGGTCACTGCTGTAGCTTACGACGTTCCAACTCCCGGGTACGACACACCAACCACGAACAACTTGCGATTGTGGTCGAGCAAAGCCGCTAGCGGTGAGTTTGACTTCCAGAAATTCAACAACGGCGAGTATGAGAGCTCGGTGGCCGATCAACAAAGGGCAGAGACCATCAGTGCTGTCCTGTACCCGAATGACAATCTCGACAGAGGAAAGGAGCTGCGTCTAAAGCAACAGTACTTCTGGGTAGCTGCATCTCTATATGACATTGTCCGCCGGTTCAAGAAGTCCAAGCGTAATTGGATCGAATTCCCAGACCAGGTCGCCATTCAGCTAAACGATACACACCCGACTCTAGCCATTGTTGAACTGCAGCGTATCCTGGTTGACATTGAAAATCTTGAGTGGGATTTGGCGTGGAAAATCGTGAAGGGAACTGTAAGTCTTACCCCAGAGAACCTCTAAGTGATGTTTCTGTTCTTACGCAGTTCTCAGTTTGGCTATACGAATCATACTGTTCTTCCTGAAGCCCTTGAGAAGTGGTCGGTCGGCTTATTCCAGCACCTACTACCCCGCCATCTCCAGATCATATATGACATCAACCTATTCTTCTTGCAATCTGTGGAGAAGGATTTCCCGAATGATAGAGACTTACTACGCCGAGTTTCTATCATAGAAGAATCACAGCCGCAAATGGTCCGAATGGCATACTTGGCCGTCATCGGGTCTCACAAGGTCAATGGTGTTGCCGAGCTTCATTCGGATTTGATCCAGACGACTATTTTCCGAGACTTCGTAACCATTTTCGGCGAAGACAAGTTCGCCAACGTCACGAATGGCATCACGCCGAGGAGATGGTTGCACCAAGCTAACCCACGCCTTTCGGAACTAATTGCTAGCAAGACGGCAGGCTTCGGGTTTTTGAAGGATCTCACCCTCTTAAATAGGTTGGAATTATTTGTTGACGACAAGACGTTCCGAAAAGACTGGGCTGAGATCAAATATGCCAACAAAGTCCGACTAGCCCAGTACATTAGGTCCACGATGGATATCAAAATCAACCCTTCGGCCTTATTTGACGTTCAGGTCAAGAGAATCCACGAATACAAGCGACAACAACTCAACATCTTTGGTGTCATTCATCGATATCTGACTCTGAAAGCCATGGGCCCTGAAGACAGGAAGAAGCAGCAGCCTCGTGTCTCTATTTTTGGAGGAAAGGCAGCTCCAGGCTACTGGATGGCCAAGCAAATTATCCATCTCATCAACAGCGTCGGAAGCGTGGTCAACAAGGACCCTGACATCGGCGATTTGCTCAAGGTCATCTTCTTGGAAGATTACAATGTGAGCAAGGCTGAGATGATCATTCCCGCTTCGGATTTGAGTGAGCATATCTCGACGGCCGGTACAGAGTGAGTTGAGGTGATTACGCCGTGACCAAAGATATAAAACTGACACACGCCTAGGGCTTCTGGAACCAGCAACATGAAGTTTGTGCTGAATGGTGGGTTGATCATTGGAACATGCGATGGCGCTAACGTAAGTCTTACCCACGTTGTATTCGCGGTGTGCTAGGTAGTAGATGGCGCATATGTACTTACTTCATCTAGATTGAAATCACGCGCGAAATTGGGCAGGAGAACATCTTCCTCTTTGGAACTCTCTCTGAAGATGTTGAGGACTTGCGTCATGCGCACGTATACAGACCCGAGCCTATCAATTCGAGCTTGTCGCAGGTGTTCGAAGCCATCCAAGGCGGCATGTTTGGAACCCCCGACGACTTTAATGCCATGATCTCGGCCGTCTGTGACCATGGCGATTACTACCTCGTCTCGGATGACTTCCAGTCATATATCGACACCCACAAGCTGGTTGATGAAGAATATCGGAACCAGGAAGAGTGGATAAGCAAATGTATCCGTAGTGTTGCTCGTATGGGTTTCTTCAGCTCCGACCGCTGTATCAACGAATACGCCGAGGGTATCTGGAACGTCGAGCCGATACACGCTTAGGCGTAAGAGATTGAGCATTCGAGATGGACGTTGTAAAGATTGTTTTCTCTTTTCCTCTAACTAGAGCATTCTTAGTCTCTGAAGGGGTAATACGAGCTGTGAGGCTTGTTCAAGTTGATCAGTCCTGGAAATTTTGGCGAGAGATTGCGATGTCTTTGAAGAGATTGGGCACCGAGTTAGGTAGGCGCGAATGCGCCAGGGAAAGGTGCAATGGTGGCAGTTCCTTTGAGTAACCTATATCGATATACAGTATACCCACACCACGATACCTCACTCTTTTTTGCCACCAGAAAGACCTGCAAGTTCTGTATGAAACAAGAGTGTGAATCATGACTTCCTTGCCTACAGTACTCTGCATTTCCTCTGGATCGTTGGTGTGTGATGATAAAGCCTTGATCCAACCTTGTCCTTCTTTCCGACGGCAGTAACTGGAAAGCAGACGGAGGGCAGTGATGACGTATACGTATTAATCCTCATCCCTCCTCTAAGTACATATATGAAGAGAGAGATTGGTTTGTTAGTATTCACGGAAGTAGAAGAATGTGAGATCTCCCTGTCGTACCTTGGGATCCCCTGCCCTGCCCTGCCCCGCCCCCGTCGTGTCTTGCTTCTAGGTTAGTGATCTTAGTGATCTTCAGGGTCCGACGTCTGAGTTTTTTGTCCGAATTTCACATAGATCTCGAGTAGAATATATATGTACATAAGGAAAGGGACCCTGGCTGGCGAGATCTAGATATGTACAGTATAGAATAGATGTGTAGATGCATGTAAACTGTGAGGGAGCTAAGGCAAGACCCCTCCGGGGGGGTTGATACCTACCTATACACGTAGTAGTATGTAGGAAGAGACCGGATTGCTTGCTTACAAGCATACAGGCATATACAGCACGTACATCTTGACCTTATATATTTGATGGGATCGTGGTAGGGATAGGGGTTCCGAATATGCTTTGGTGATGGATTTTGTCCTCCGAGTGTTTTCGTGTCAATAAGGTTAAGGTTGCAAGTCTATGGTATTATTCTCATGCTTGTTGGCGATATCACGTCTTAGGTTTAGACTACCCAGCAAAAGATGCCCGGAGGAATATACTACATAGTATGTAGGTAGCTGTAAGATATAAAGACTGTAGATGTTATGCTTGTATATGAAGCTCGCTTATGTTTCCCGTGTTGTTAATGGCAATGGCAGGAAATGTGTCCTTCCTAGTCTGTCTCAAGGGTCGAGCTGGTAAGTTTGATGGTATGCATACTGGCTGCGTATTGTCTGGTGTCACCGTGAGCCGTGGACCGCACGTGCTCGTTACGCGACCGCTCCTTCTGCTTCGGTGTTTTTACTAATAAAGCAGCATGTGTAAGAGAATAATCAGCTAAACTATAGGTACTAACCTACTACTTCCTGCTATCTAGTCGGCTGTGCTGAATCTACGTACATACTATGTAGATATGTAGGTAGGTAGGTTCTGTAAGCTATGATTCCGGTCCACGGTCCTCAAACCAAAGGGATGCAGGTGACGTCATATTAGCAATTCCCACTATGTATTGCTGCAACGCCAGTGAGCCAGGCCGGGAAGATAGTATTGTAGTGTTCCCGTGATTTGCCAAGACGTAAGGTACATAGGTAGGCCAATTCTTTAACTCGCAAAAGTTAAAACACAAACGACAAAGGAAAAGAATCCCACTTATTTTAGGAGGTAATGCTCCGGAGATTCATGCAGGTCTGGCCAAGTAGGCATGCATTTGTGTCTTGTGTAAGGGAGGGGGTCCTCATGTCTGTTAGATATACTTGTATTACCTTGCCGTGGTGGCGGGCTGTTGTAGTATTTTGCAAGGTTGCCCAAGGGTCTGTTTGAATCTGTTATCAGGGTAGTCTACTATGTACGTAGTTGTCTATGGATGGATGGACCCTACATAGTAGAAAAACTGCTTCCTCTACGGAATTACGTCATTTTTTTTTTTTTTTTTGAATACTTGAGATGCCACCACAGATACAAGGTCGCATACCCAACCTGTTGTGAGAAAGGCAGTTATTCCTTTTTCATTGGCTTCTTATCTCCACAGTAGACTACGGCGTAGACTAGAATATTTAGATATTCTGCGCGTTGCGCTAGCTTAGTCACTTGAAGGGTAGGTATACAACCCTCCAGCTACCCACTAACGTTGCAAAGCGGCATCACGGTTCACGATAATACCCAAGGTAGGGGGCAGACAGGGCATGGCAGCATAAGAGTGAGCCCTTGGAACACATGCAGACTTATTTAGCTGGGTATACACCGCTGGAATCGAAACTGGCCTAGTCTGGCTCATTCTCGAACCCAAGGAATCATTCTAACCTTTTCTTACTATGTATGTTTGTTGTTTTGTGAATAGTAAGGACTTGTTATGGGAAGCGGAGAGCCAGCTTTAATAGGTCCGAAGCATCGCTCCGTTTTGAGAGAATCGTCGATGAAACAGCCAGAAATCGATGATCGGTAAGAACTTAGGCACAGTGGAGGACGGACCCCGGCACTTTAGGCCGTGACCCCTGTTTCTTATGTATGTACATAGGAATGCTAGGCTATGGGGTACATAGGATAAGCTGTATTTTAAGCATTTGTATGAATTTTGTTTACGGCAGCTGAAAATATTAGATTCAGTTGGGTTATTTCGCATTAATAACTAAGATAAGAATAATAGAATAGAACCCCAAAATTCTCTTCTCCCGACTAAGTTGCCTCTAGCTAATCTTCAACAAGCAAAATACCACTATGTATGTCTTATATATAAGCGGTTCTATAAGCAGTGTACACTTCAATACATCGGTATACCTCAAATACATATTCCGCGGCAATTGTATATACAGTGTGCGTTAAATAATCTTACAGTACGCTATCTTCTCTGCCTAGCCAATAAGCTGTGCGGGTTTATGCTAGCTTATGCAGCATTTGCGCAGTCCGGCACGCTAGAGGAGGGGCTGACCCTTGTCTATGACATCATTGCATGTCGGAATTCTATGGTTAAGGAAATGTACAGTAGGTAAATAAGTATGTACACGGGTTACTATCGCGATGTGGGAATGGAACTTTTGAAAAGTTGGGCGCACTTGAAATAAACCACGCTCGTTTAATTCTACTGTATTTGAGTGAGCAACCTTGTCGTAAACATATCTAGCTTTGGGCTCTAAACGCTATTATACCTATTAGACATAATAGGATTCATCGTGAGCACCTCAAGTTCAAGCCATTGAAGGATTGTGTATGAGTAGCTGTGATGAGCTTGCGGAGAGCCGGTATGTATCATTTCGCCATTTAAGTTCCGTAGTCCTAGGCACTTAAGTAGTGGTAGTAGTAGTAGTGTTGGGAGCGCCTTTATGCATGTATATATGCCATGCAGAGGTGGATATCATGAGACTCTTGGCCTAAGCCTCCTGAACTTCCATTGTCCTCTCGATATCTACCACGAGTAGGTTCCTTTAATGGAACAATATCCAAAGCGCATTCGCAATTATTTTATTTAGACAACGACGAGTTTCGGGGCGGTTTATAGTACTTCAAGGTAAGAACGTTAAAATAAGAGTACCTTTGGGGTCGTAGGGAATATTACTACGATAGTTTTGTTCGGTGCCTTCAAATTACTCTGCGGTCAACAGATTTCTACCCCAACCCAGTCCAAATAAGTCTTTAGATAGAACGAATACCTTACGTATCGATATCAAGGTTTCTAGGCCTCGACAGCCGGACTGTCTAGGTATGTCTCAGGTATCAATTAATCACCATGTACATACACATCCCGCGCTCATACCAAAGTTGACAAATGTAGATCATGCTAGGGCATCCCACGAGATCGACGCTTGCTATTTACACATGTATAGTCAATCGTATGGCATGACATGCTATTCTGACACCGGATTTCTAGCAATCCCATCTTTTGATTTTAAGTAGATGGTACATAGGAAGGCTAGGTTACAGTGATGATAGGAGGCCTTTTGCCACTTCACTGACTTAATCTACGTTAAGGTTTTCTGAAAATAAAACTTTTCAGCCTTAGACATTATACTTGCCCTACTTCAATTCTTCCTGTTGATAGTAGGTAGACTATCTAGACCAAGAGATCATTTTATCTGTTGTAGTACATAGTTGCTACTATAGATTTGTTCTATCCTTAGCTGCCTATATATTATGGTTGATAACCAAGACTACTATCATATACTGAGATTACACACTTTCTTATAACCTTTGTGTTGAGCCGGCATAGCAAATACTTACTCAGGTGGTTATTTGATAGTTTGCCTCGGTAATAGAGGGGTACGCTGTTATCCGAGGCTCAAACCAGAACGCCATACTAGATCTCATCGTGGCCTTGGGTTTGTTTACCAGAGTTTGCTACTAGAGGGTCCAAGAGGCATCGCAAGTATTTGTCGGATTCTGAGACATTGTCATCTAATAAAGGCCGCTTAATTCCTACAGGATGACTCGATGTATGCTGTAGACCTTTAGCATCATTCTCTATGCCACACGCATCTAGAATAGCTCTCCAACCTAGGTATTCCAGCACAAAACCACAAGGCTCATAAGCATATGTATCTCTATGAGCATTTCTTTTATCCTGTAGTTTATAGTAACCGCTTGCCCATTGCTAATACCCTTATTTGTGACCATGTGTGGGGTGGCATGACCAGGGGAGTTGCAGCTCAGAAACTCAACGCTACTTCAAGATACTCGGATATACCTGCTCACTTACGAGCAGCCACAGTGTCACAATATTACGGCTTACAACTGCACGGGCAGTAGGAGGCTCGCTTCCCCCCTGCCCGCAAGTGTCTCCGACAGGACCCAGAGGTCCAGAGACCCAGTGCCCCGCCAAACCCCACCTACAAGTACAACACATATTCAAGCAACGCTTGGTTTATGGAATGTAACTGCTGGAAAGACCCTACTGTTACATGAGCGCAAACTTTAACACAGGCCTTTGGCACGGGGTTAAAAGGGCGAAAGACAGGGCTCAACTCAATTGATTCTTTGCTACATATGTCCCTAGGTACTGTACATACGATCCTGATCCCGATCGCCACTAGACCTAGATGGTCTACAGCGCACAACACAGTACAAGTACCAAGGTACTTCCTACCTCTCCCCCCCAAAAAGCCCCAAAGCCGGGAAGTGAAAGGCGTGCAGTAGAATAACCTTACTTACATCCCCAACCCGACTCAACTCGTCAAGTCATTTAGAAATTTCCTGTTTTTGTCTCAGTCACTCTATCCCATCATCGAACCCTTATTTACATATTTTTTTTTTAACCCCGTGGGAAAGCAGCTATTAATCCCCTTCTTGTTGCGTCCATTGTCTCGTTGTCTCCTGTCTTGCTCCATCCCGACTGCCAGATTCTTGAGCATTGAGTGAGCACGGAGCACAGGTACAGGCACAGAAAGAGTACTTAACTCCACGTACCCAGCGCGCACCGCCGAATTTACCCCTCGCTCTGTCGCTTGACTGATCCGGCTGTCGCCCTGCTTGGTCTACCACGCAACGCAACCGCAACGCATCGCATCATAACGCAACCCCACGAACCACAAAATCGTCTCCCTACGCGCGCCTGCTTTGACTAACTCCCTGTCTCTATAACCTCTTCTCTCGTTTTTATTCTTTCTACTCGCGACAAAATGGCCGAATTCATACGAGCCCAGATTTTTGGAACCACATTCGAGATCACTTCTCGGTACGCACCAGCATCTTTCCCCGCCGCGAAGGTATTAAGGTCACTTCAACGCCACAGAGAGGTTAACAAACTGCCAGATACTCGGACCTGCAACCCGTGGGCATGGGCGCCTTTGGCTTGGTCTGGTAAGTCGAAATCCTCCATCCTCACAATTCTCAACTGCACCGGAAAACTGTCGGTTCTAACTTTTCGTTCCCACAGTTCTGCAAGAGACCAGCTCACCAGCCAGAACGTGGCTGTCAAGAAGATCATGAAACCCTTCAGCACTCCAGTCCTAGCCAAACGAACCTACCGAGAGCTTAAACTTCTGAAGCACCTCCGACATGAGAATGTAAGTTGTCGTGGGCCAGTCAGCCTCGACAAAGAGTAATGTGGCATGGGTTAACTAACGCCCCCCATCCAGGTTATCTCTCTCAGCGACATCTTTATTTCTCCCCTCGAAGACATGTGCGTAAACGGATTGCCAACCCGTATTCCGCCGACAAAGTACAGCATCAACTGACATCCCCCGGTATAGCTACTTCGTAACCGAACTCCTTGGAACCGACTTGCACCGGCTACTCACATCTCGCCCCTTAGAGAGGCAGTTTATCCAGTATTTCCTCTACCAAATCATGGTATGCCTTGACTTCGCGGTATCCTCCCCTATCCAATGTGTTCGGCTAGTAATTGGTAATTAGCGCGGTCTGAAATATGTTCACTCGGCTGGCGTCGTCCATCGTGATCTGAAGCCCAGCAACATTCTGGTCAACGAGAATTGCGATTTGAAGATTTGCGACTTCGGCTTGGCCCGAATCCAGGATCCCCAGATGACCGGATATGTCTCGACGAGATACTACCGAGCCCCTGAGATTATGCTTACCTGGCAGAAGTACGATGTCGAGGTCGACATCTGGAGCGCGGGCTGCATCTTCGCCGAAATGCTGGATGGAAAGCCTCTGTTCCCCGGCAAGGACCACGTTAACCAGTTCTCCATCATCACCGAACTCCTCGGTACGCCACCAGATGATGTTATTAACACCATCGCCAGCGAAAATGTAAGCCGTCCCGTACCGACATACGATGATACTGAGGCCCGAGCGTTTGCTAACTACAACGTTAGACTCTGAGATTCGTCAAGTCGTTGCCTAAGCGAGAACGTCAGCCATTAAAGAACAAGTTTAAGAATGCTGATGACGCCGGTAAAGCTCAATCCTAGCACTAGCAGCAGAGCGGTAGTAGACTAACGGGCGAGGCAGCTGTCGATCTATTGGAGCGCATGCTAGTGTTTGACCCTAAGAAGAGAATCACGGCAGCGGAAGCCTTGTCTCACGAATACTTGGCTCCTTACCACGATCCTACCGATGAACCCGTCGCAGAAGAGAAGTTCGACTGGAGTTTCAACGACGCCGACCTCCCCGTCGATACATGGAAAATTATGATGTAAGCATTCCTGACCCCGAACGATCCTCTGTTACTGTAAACAAGCCAATAACCAAGGTCTGAAATGATAGGTACTCTGAAATCCTAGACTACCACAACATCGAAAACAACCTGCCGTCAGCCGAGTCTCAGCTGAATGGCAACTGAACCTCCCCCGTCACATGAGCCAGTTCCCGAAAAGAATGAGCATAAAGCATCATGATACCACAAACAGTCCACAAGATTGTGCGCGTTTCACACATGAAGACAGTATTGAGTTTTGTTTTTTAACGGCGTTCAGAGAGGGAATGATGGGTTTCCACGGCCTTCCCCCCGAATCTCGACAAGCCTTCAGGACTTTGCGGGGGCATATGACTTTTGAAGACAAATGGGCGAAAACGGGCAAGGAAATACTGTACGCTCAAAGGCGTCCCGTATTGGGGCGCCATATGATAATATGGTGCAAAGACGGACATACAAGGGTGGGACACAAGGAGGGAGGGTGGCAATGTCGACAGTTGCTGTAACTTTAACCTGAGTAGGCAACTCGGGCTTCCTGATGTTCTAGGGGGGCGCCGGTTCTTATAAGGCCGTTTAAACTAAGCCTTTAAGAGGAAGGGGGGCGGAGCGGAATGTTCTCTTGTTGGTGAGGTTTAGATATATGTAAGTGTATCTGTCAAGGCTGCATATTTTATACTCTCTTGTCTACAATTCAATCGACATGTAGGGTTCGCCAACATAACGGGGCATTGCAGCAGTATTGACGTGAGAGCCCACCGTTCTGCCGCACCGCCTGTAAACGAATGCCTTTGTTTCAGGAGATCGACAGTGTAGATGGCCCAGGGACGCGTTTCCTACCACAGCATGGGCACTTATCTGTGCAGTTGGGATAGCTCTGACAAAGTTTAGTCAGTAAATTAATGTAAAGGGCGCATTCGGTACGCATTCTAGCGCATAGACAACTTGTCCGACGGTCAGCTATAGATATTGAGGCCGTTCCCGTGACTTGGTATTGCCAACCCAATAGCCCACCCCCACACAAACTTTGGGAAATCACAAGCATCAACACGACCAAGTCCCGGCATGATGCATATGAAACAGAAAATGAAAAAAATATGTACAGTTATAAATACGTAATGAGCCCCAAACTTTTTGATTTTCGCATGTTCTCCCAGCTGTAGGTGCTGGACGGGACCCGATCCCCGGCTTTCGGGAAATGGGCTTGGTATACTTTGGGCTTTCCCGAGAGATCGATCGGGATAGCCAGCGTCCGCAGCACTGCAGATATATGAGGAGGAATTCTTGGGCTACGAACAAAAAGCCGAAGCTTTCTCCAGGCAAGAGAACAAAACACCAGCCTTCTACTTAGAACCGCCTCCAAGTTTCTCTCCATCATTATCCTAAGCCCGGAAAGTGAACGATTCCAGTCAGCCATCAGTCTTGAAGCGCTATGACGGACCCTATCCAAGCAGCCTACGACGCGGCAGAAGCGCGCTACAAAGCCGCCAACCCCATCAGCGCCTCGGCGCACGCGGTGGCTGCGGCTTCCCTGCCGGGCGGCAACACCCGTTCCGTCCTGCACTGGAGCCCCTACCCGCTGTGCATCGCCCACGCGTCCGGGTACACGGTGCGCGACGTCGACGGGCATGAGTACGTAGACCTTCTGGGGGAGTACTCGGCCGGCATATACGGGCACTCGCACCCGGTTCTCCTATCTGCGCTTACGGAAACTGCGACGAAGGGTCTGGGATACGGTGGTCCCCATCAAGCGGAGGCGAGACTGGCGGGGCTTATCAAGGAGAGGTTCGAGAGTATTGAGAGGATCCGGTTTACGAATTCTGGGACGGAAGCAAATCTCTTGGCGATTGCTGCTGCGAAGGCGTTCACGGGAAGAAATAGGGGGAAAGTGCTGGTTTTCGAGGGAGGTTATCATGGGGGTTTGTTGGTTTTTCCTTATGGGTGCAGGGATGTTTGGATGAAGGGAGTGGGAGAGGAAGAGAGGGGAGAAACGAAGGGGAAGTTTGAGGCGTTGAGAGCCCTGAATGCTCCTCATGATTTCCTTGTCGCGACGTATAATGACATCAACTCAGTGGATGCTGTTATTGCGTCTCCGTCTGCCACCCATAATGGGCAAGGACAAGGAGACGATGGCACAGCGGCCATACTCCTGGAACCAATGCTGGGTTCAGGCGGCGGCGTCTGCGCCACCCCTTCTTTCCTCGCACACCTCCGCCGTCGCGCAGACGAGATAGGCGCCCTCCTCATCTTCGACGAGGTCATGACTTCGCGGATGCACAGCGGTGGTGGTCTGCAGAACTGCCCACAGATACAAGGCGAAACGAAAATGAAGGTTAAGCCAGACATCACGACCCTGGGCAAGTACATAGGCGGCGGTATGTCATTTGGCGCCTTTGGCGGCCGCGAGGACGTGATGGCCGTCTTCGACCCTAGAAAGGAGGGCTCGCTCCCACATGCGGGCACGTTCAATAACAATGTTTTTACTATGAATGTCGGTGCTAAGGGGCTTGAGGAGGTCTTCACGAGGGAGAAGGCGAGGGAGTTGCATGGCTTTGGGGAGGAGGTTAGGACGAGGCTTAATTACTTGGGAGAAAGGTATGGTCACAACAGCGACACTGGGGACGGAAAGGTAGAAGGAGAAGGAGGGAAAGGAAGGAGGAAACTGAGGGCCCTTGGCTGCGGCTCTATCTTAAGCATCCACTTCACCGCTACCGAACCAAAAGATATTTCGAACCCGGCTGATTGGAATAAGGATGAGGATACGAGGCTCCTCGATCTGTTCCATCTAGAAATGCTGAATGAGGGGTTTTACCTCGCGAGGAGGGGGTATATAGCGCTTAATATTATGCTGCTTGTGGAGGAGGGCAGGAGGGAGATGGACAGGTTCGCGGATGCTGTTGAGAGGTTCTTAGGGAAGTTTGGGCGGTTGCTGCGACTTAGTAAAGGGGAAGGGAAGGTGGGGAATAAGGGAGACGAGATGGATGGAATTTCATGGACTGAATGACAAGCAAACACGCTTATTTGTCTAATTTCTGAATGATCTTAACAGTCTTAAGAGTAATGTGTTTCGACGGGGGGCACTATATGAATATAATACTCTTGTTGTTATTCTATCTGCTACTTTATCAAGTTAATCTAAAGCCTCGTGAGAAAAACGAGCAGCTCATTTCACATTGTCCCATTGAATGATGAGGTCTACTATAACGTTAGGATATTCTATATGTCTATTGTCACGGTATTAAACTACATCATGGTGGCCCTTGGCGCACTACGGTCGCGTGAGAGATTATGTGCGTAGACCTCGTGACAGCTTCACTTTCACCTATATTGGGAAGAAAGCATCTTGGTAATATTGTAGTAAAGGAGCCGCAATCCGTATACCATTCCAACTCATCACGCCACAGCAATGACATATTAGGCGCCCATACATACGTTTCTTGTCAATGGTAGTGGCTATCTGAGTGATTAGATCTCTATTACTATATACATTCTCACGTCCTTCTCTCATTTTAACCTAGTATCCTTTCTATCGACAAGCCGGGCCGGCTGAAAGCCTAGTGCTCCTTCATGATTGCGCGGAATACCTACGTACCTAAGCTGCCTGTGTAAATGAATGAAGCGGACAATGTACTGTAGGGAAAGCCGTGTCCCGGGGTAGGTTGGTTTGAATCAGCGTCCGTTGGTGCCCAACGTACCATGCCGGGAGTAGCTTGGCCCCTACAATGACTGGGCTAAGAGGTTGGGTAGATACACCACGATACAGCTCTGGTGACGGCCTCGACCGTACTCATAGACTCATTGATCGCCTCCCTCTTTTCTTCTTAGGGTGATCAGACGACGAGTCTAAGGACGAGAAAAAACCGGAATAGAGAGCTGACGCGTTGGTGTCCGCGTCGGACAGGGCCGTTGCGCGCCAGAGCCAGGAATCAGCTGGCAGACTTAGCTTAAAGCTCGAGATGGAGACGCTCTGTGTCGGCTTGCTTATAGCATATGATACTCCCTCTTTGTTCGCGTGGGATAACAAGTTAAAGTACGTAGGTAGGTAGTAGTTAGATCCTAGGAAGAGAGACTAAACTAGGCTCTTAGTTTCCAAGCAAGAGCTGACTACCACGAGAACAAGTCTATATTCAACAGCCTCTCGTTCAAGTAGGAGCGGCAGGGGCTTGGTCACCCGAGCGAGCGAGTGAGTGGTTGAGCGAGACGTGTTAAGCTAGGCGTTAATCTCGCTCTTCTCATTCTCTCCACGTCACTTAGATGTATGTGTTTATTTATGTATGTGGCGATTCTAACACCTCCGCCGCGTTTAAACCGGATATACCTACCTGAGTGAACGTTGAGGCGATCGTCGGTAAGGCATGTAACACAGAACACCAGGTAGGTTAGGCGCCCAGTGTCTTGGTATAACGACAACGGACCTGCCTGCCGGAGATACACGTATTCAGTTAGTTTATGTGCTTTATTGTTTATTATACCTTCGAGCTAGTTCGCTGTGATGAACAGCGAGTGGGCTGAGGTTTATTTCCTTTTTTTTTTTTTTTTTTTTTTTTTTTTTTTTT
>Ga0247782_1000410_pt1 | contig 30769 bp, 33 predicted proteins | sample UWRJL019104C5_FD_179928 | JGI IMG/M metagenome (GOLD analysis project Ga0247782, IMG submission 179928) | Plant litter microbial communities from Arlington Agricultural Research Station in Wisconsin, United States - UWRJ-L019-104C-5 | ecosystem: Environmental > Terrestrial > Plant litter >...
GCTGTTGGGCCTGAGCCTGTGCCTGTGCCTGTGCCTGTGCCTGTGCCTGTGCCTGTGCCTGTGCCTGTGCCTGTGCCTGTGCCTGTGCCTGTGCTTGTTCTTGTGCGGCGGCGGCGGCGACGGCGGTTTCAAGCGCATAGACCGCCAATGCGGCCAATTGGTAGTAATCGTCGAAAATGTCAGACATTTTATATGTTTCTTTTATTTCCTGTTATGTTAGTTAGGTTCCGTGCTAGCATGCAAAGAGAGAAAATATCCAATAGCTTGCTTTAGGAGAATAACTTACTTGAAAAGGGCGGGCAACGTTGTGGTATAACGATTTGATGATAAGAACAGAGCAGTATGGTACGGGGATGGGAGAGAGAGGGAGTGGAGAGAGAGAGAGAGAGTGCAGGCTGTTAGTTCTTAGTAAAACTAAAAGTCCTCTGATTAGATACTTGAGAGAACAGATAGAAATTAGGATGAGCTACTTACGAGTGAGAGTAGTAGTTAGGTACGACGCTACTTCAATGCTTCTTTTCTATCATGGTACCTTGAGGTACAGCTGCAGAGAAGTCCACGTACTGGTTGTTCATAGAGGGGCTAAGGTGAGATCCATTCACTGATCAAGTATCGTACAGGTACACCATATTCAATCTAAGCTTTTTCTACTTTTTTCCATGGCAGAAACTTCTGAGGGGTTGATAGAATAACATCTGGTGACCCTGGTGGATGTCACATATTTTGCAGATTTTTTTGCTCTACAACCTTTTTAGCTCCCACACGGAATGCCCAAGGTAAACTAGGCGCACAGGAAAATATACTAGACACCTGATGCATATACAGCATCCTACCCACCCCGAACGGTGTAAGGCGGCTAGTCATTATAGGTAGATAAAAACGTTGTTCCTGTTTCTTGAGTGGATGTTGCCTTAATAAGAGACCATCATACGGGATTGTAGGTACTGCTGTATTAAGTAGTAGACTTAAACCCATATAAGTACAATCGCTCACTCCATACATCTGTCTGTGACGTAAACAGTATGGGTTTATTAAAGTGATAGGGACGAAGAGTAGTCCAAAAATCACGAAGATCACGAGGAGTGATCTGGGAAAGAAAGGAGTGTCTAATACACTCTTGATGTTCTCTTATGTATTTGGTCAGTCCTTACTTTCACTGTTCAATCTAATCATAATTACATCTAGTGCCTGGAATTACCTGTATGAGACGATCTCCTGACTACCAGTTCGGTGATAATTGATTAGTATTCCTAGCAGGTTCACAATGACAGAGCAATAATACCTGGCTTACAGGCATACGATTTTCTACGCTATTAACCATCATTATCTTGGTCAAGCCCATGGTATCGATATTAGAGAGGGTTCTCCTAACATTGATAGTTCCTATTTTTATATATGTATATAGCTGAACTGAGGGTTCCGGTATCTGGAATTGGAGTACATTATTCCCACTCAGGATCATGGCGGGCAGCACACTCAGCCAAAGTGTAAGAAACAAGAGGCTCTTCCTCGTCCAAAAGCCCACAGTTGCGGAAAACATGACAGTCGAAGTTGTCGTATGCGCCAATGACTAGCTTTCCCAAGACGGGACACTCTGCCTTTTGTCTATCGCGCGACGAGCCTCTTTTATCACGGTCTAGAAGGGTCCGCTGCGTATCTCATGAGTTTCGTGTTTGCATCTGCCAGTCCCGTGATACCACTGCTCGCTGTCATTGCCCATATCTACCCATGTTCGCCTACTGAAGCCATTATGCAGCATATTGAGCATGGCAATGCTGAACAGGCTCCTCATCTCTGAAGAATGTCACCTGGATATTGGAGTCGTACTCGCCGGCTTCCTCCAGCTTGGCCTCAATTTCCTCCGACGTATACTTGCCAAACTTCTCCTCGTACTCTGGACCGAAAAGCCCCAACATAATCCTCGTGTGTAACCGTCTTGTTGATGCCATTAGGCATGATGAAAGAGCTGATGACCTCAGCCTTATCGGGCTGCTTGCCTTCAGTCCAGCCGGCTTAATGTATTTGTATAACATATCAAGGTAATGATACCCACTGTGTGAGACCTTACCATGTCCGAAGTTGAACCCGTAGTAGCTTTGGTTCACCATCTCGACAGGGAATCTTCATTGCCCGTCGCAGTGAGTTGTTGCGATGTTGGTCACTGGGCATCCTGTACGCTCTGCAATGTCTCTAATTCTTTTAAAGGTCTCGACATGCACGGGGTGATTGCGATGGTCGCTCCCGATAACGCAGATCGTTTGACGTGTTTTTTGTAAGTTCTGGTAGGCTTCGAACAACTCGTCGAAGTCTTTGGCAATGCCGAATGCCTCGGCAAGATCATTTCTCGCGTCACGGCGAGTTGAATGCGGTTTGTCCATAATGACATTAAGGCTAGTTTGGATAGCCCACATGCTATATGCATGATGTGGCTGAGGTTCCGTGGCAATTATGGCACAATCGATGCCCAGGCGAGCTGCGAGATCGCCGAGGGCGTTTCGAACCGATTGTGGCATTTCAATCGTAAAGGGGGGTACAAAAAGAAGCTCAACATGCGGGAAATGCTCGTCCCGGCATTGCGTTACGCTCGATCTTTGCGACTCAACATCCACCGCGCATATGAATTTGGCACGGCCCCAGTCTTGGAATGCCTTTAAACGAATGAACCATGACTGTTTGGATTGAGGACCGACACCAAGTAGAAGAAACCTGATTGGCTTGATAGGAGGTTGGGGCTCGGTGGAGAGCTTGGCCTGGAGCTGGGTAGGCTGCGGCATGGTCGATTCGATTGAGGGTCAAAACACAGTGATCTCTTGGTCCACGATAGTAAACATAAGTCATTCAATTATATTCGATGAAGACCCAGACCTATGCGTCTCCTATCACATACCATAACGTTACTGTCTAATATATCTCAGTCTGGAGAATAGCTACAGTATCTCCAGTGTCTACCCCCTGCTGCGACTTGACCTGGCCTGGTGAATTACCACTTGAACGCCCCTTGGTCATACAACAAATACGGACTTATGTGAGAAAACCGGAGATTCGCCTGAGGCCCACGTTAGATCGATCCCCCTTTCTATCAGATAGGCATAACTGTTGGTTCAATGGCATAAGTGCAGCTACAGATGGAGTAATACAACGTCGGTTTCTGACTCATAAATTAAGCTCGAACGCCTATTCCGGCATATGCAGAGTTCCAGTATGGCCAACAGTTAAAGTTATTAACTAAAGCCTTCTCCGTTCCATCTTCTAGGTCCGCCAGGTTCGCTTGACACTCATCAACACTCTACGGCTTCGATGTGTCTCAAGCAACATCCGTCGATACTCGCGATGAGCCCGTACTAACTCTGTCAAAGGGTCATGGCACATTTCAGGTGTTTTCAAAGGACGATGCGCGTAAGTATAATCTTCCCAGTTCTTTCGATACTGTACTCTTTGCTAAGCAAAACCCCTTAGTGTTGTTATCAGTTGCATGGGAGGCCTGCGAGAGTCGGTACAGTGCAGATACTTGGCAAGGTTTTGACCTCGAGTTCCGACTGATGCAAGGCAACCAGTCATTTGAACCGCACTCTAACTGGGAACTTCGGTTGTCTCATGTTGACGTTACGCCAATGGCCGCATCCACGACGCGGTTTGCATCATCCGACCTGCAATCGATTGGTCTACATGACTTCTTTACTGAGATATTCCAAGGCCTGCGTCAATCAAACAACACCCTGCGTGCCAAATGTATTATTCCTTTAGTATGAGGTCAAATCCTACGCTCAGACATATTTTCTTTACGTCTGATGGACTGCGAATATGTTCAATCCTTATACTCATTCTCCAAAGCTCTTCAGCTCTATCCGGGAAGAAGGATTTCAAAGTCTGAATCAGAAGATCTCTGCAAGATTTTGACATCATCTGTTGGGGCGGTAATTTTGACACCTAAGGGCCTTGCTGTGGCTGAAGATGCGGATGCCCTTTTCCACGCCGAACTCGTTAACAGACTGTCCATTCCCTGGGTATCAGAAAATCCGGCGCCAAGAAAGACACTCGCCATTGTTGAAGGAGGATGAACTCATCCAGATCATGGCGGCATGGCCCCTGGTATCTACCGTGCTGCTGCGGCTTTGGGTATCGATGTGGGTGTGATCGATAACCCTGGTCATTGGCTCGAGGGCCCGGAATTTGCACATTGGCGAGTGGCGTTTCTTCCCACAAGACTCATTCAACCGCCGGACAATGAAATGGCCGACCGGATTTTGACATCAATCCGGTCCTACCAACGGCGAGTCGACGGAATAATAACCTTTTGCGAGTTCTTTCAACCGGTCGTCGCCAGAGCGGCCCAACAACTTGGGCTTCATACCGAGGCCCCCGAAGCATTGGAGATTATAACCGACAAGTACAAGATGAGCATATTCGAGGGTAAAAATGCTCTCGATTTCTCGAATCCACTTGAAGGGTTGCAAAAAGTGTCTTCTGTCGGCAACTCTATCTATTCTGCCATTATCAAGCCGGTGCATGGCTGGGGATCGGATTGTGTCTTTCGAGTTTCCAATGGCGAGGAATTCCACAATGCTATGGACAGGATTAAATCATTACCGCCTCCAATCATGGTTCTCGGTTCGTTGTAGAACCTTATTGTAATGGACCTGAAGTTGATGTCAACCTGGTCATGTTGGGCGGCGAAGTTTTGTTCTTTGAGGTATGCGATGATTTCCCCAAAGGGGCAGAGCGCGCACCACAGGACGGCTTGCCCAACTCGTTTGTTGAGCTTGAGATGGTCTATCCTTCCAAACTCCCTTCAGATGAGATCAACGCTCTTCGTGATAGCTTCTGAGACTCGCTGCTACGACTTGGCCTTCACAATGGCGTCATGCATATCGAGGGTCGTGTGCATCACTCATCTTTCCTGTATAGCGTTGAGCATGGCATCAGGGATTTGCACCAGCGAATATACGATGCTAATTCTGATTCAAAACAAGCACCAGCAGCCTAGCTAATTGAAATCAACCCCCGTCCAATTGGAAACATTAGCTCGCAACTTATCGAAGCTGTCTACGGGATAGACTACTGGGGTCTTGCGATGCTTATTGCAGTCAGAGATATCAATCGTACTAAGGTGTTATGCTACCCGTTCAGTAATAGAGCGCAGTTTACCGCAATTCTTGTTTTCATCCCAACTGACTACGATCCATCAAAGCATGAAGGCATCTTTGACTCGGACGATATCTGTGCCGAGTTGCTTGAACGCCGCCCCGACCTTGCCAAAAATATCAGCCGTTGTGGATGCTTCAAGAAGAGAGGTGAAAGGGTTGCTCATCAACATACTGGATCCAATGAGTTCTTGGGGTACTTTGTTGTGTTCTCTCGTCACAGCAGATTGCACGCACTGGAGCTAGTCAAGGAGATCCGTAGCGAATTCAGAGTGTCGTTTAGATAATGTCTTGCCAGCGCTTCCTTAGGCAGTAACTTAAGTACATTATACAAAAACTTCCTGTGTTATCGATCAATGCACTACACTGAACTTTGAGGCGGAACTATTGTACATGATGAGAAATTAATACACGTCTTTATATTAAGTATTTAATTTTATAGATTTATCAATGCCTCCCGGATGCAACAACAGTTCGCGCCTCGACTCCTAGTGCTCCTATTTCCCAATGAGACTGTGAATCATTGCCAGCACAACAAGTTCCGATGAATGCCGGTCCCTTGTTGTTGATGGATACGTTCTTGATAGGACGTCGATGGAAACCAAGGCAGGGAAGGATTCGAGGTCGTCTTGGTGTCGTCTCAGCATCTCCTCATTCAGGAGCTTAAGGAGGGTGGCAGGGGTGACCATCGGGGGATGGCTCTTAGTGGGCGCAAGCACCCGCGACAGCATCTTGAGCGAGTTGCTCTTGGTGGTAACAACTTCGCCCAACACAACGAACAAGACATAGGGCTCTTTGCCTAGCATCGTCGCGAGGCGGACAAAGCAGGCCGTCAACTCGGTGTTGGCCATGATGACCGCATACTACCGGTCGAAGATGGCGTGACAGAGCACAGGAAGGGTGATGGCGTCGATGTGTCGGCAGAAGAAGTCGGTCCAGACTCGGCACTCTACCTCGGGTCGCTGCTCGATATGCTTGACTCTCGCTAGGGGCCACCATGACGTGCGGAGATCTGCGTACAGCTGGGCCGGCGATGTTTTTCCATCACCACCATTATCGACAGTACTATACCAACCATTAAGCTTGGCGAGGAGAGGGGCCAGCGCGATATGACGGTCGAGCCGGACATAACCCGGGGGCGGGACGGCCGACGGCGAAGAAGATCCCGACATTCTTTTTTTGAAAAGAAAAGAAGAAAAAGAGTAAGAGTGAGAGAGCCGGATGGACGGACAAACAGCGAGCAAGCAGGAAGCAAACGAGAATAAACACCAGAAATCTGAGTAATCGAAGACATAAGCGACTATGCCTCGACGAAGCTATGACAGATGAAGTAACCGCCTCTCTTTTGATTGACTACTGCTTACCTATTCATTCTATCCTGTCTGTAAGTAAGGTATAGCATAGCACATAGTTTCCTACCTAGACGTCGTTCGTTACCAATAGGAAGTTGGACTGTTAAGTGCGCGGTATTTAGTCGGGTGTTACTCGGTCGGAGATAATTATTATATTAGAGGGTAGGGCCCGAGTCAGTCAGCCTGTCTGTAGTACAAAGTTCAAGCATGACGTTTAAGTTATGGACAGGAGTTTATACAAGACTACCGAGTAGAAGGTAAGTAAAGGGCATCCAGGAAAGCGTTTACGATTTGTGAGGGCACCCGGAACCATTAATTATAGTCTTGCCTACCCACATACAGGTTTACATACATGCCTCTGCCTATGTGCCTGCTCATGTAACTGAATGGAACAAGTTCCTATAGTACAAAAGACAAGGAGCTACGTGCACAAATTAAAATATAACTCCTCCATGGCTATTTCCTTCCTTTTATTTACCATGTAACGCTGATTGCCTACAGGCTGCTGCCTAGATATATCCTACCTACTTCATATTCCCATGATGCCGGCCTTACCTACCTCCTATTATATACCTTGATCCGTGGACCTGGCGAACGGACACTTCCAGGTTGTCCTACGATTAGTAAGAAAGCACCCGGGTAGCAGTCAAATTCTGACTGCGCGATTAGGTAAGCAGTTAGATGCTCTCATCCTACTCTCGGCTCTCCGTGGCGGCAATGTGAAAAGGAAGATGTCATATTATGAAGACCAAGATGATGATGGCGGGTCGAGCACTCAAGCAACAATAATCCTAATAGTATTGTCGGTAGTAACCGCGAGAGACTACAGAGATAGAGATGAAGAGTTACTATCAAAGCGAAGGCAGAGAGAAGGGAATGTGTACGGAAACATAAATACTTAAAGTAAATAATGAGTTGATAGAAACGTGTAGGTAGTATTAAGTAAGCCAACCCCGTTCCAAACTTCCCCCTGTAGTCCCTATGGCCCCTACTAGACGGTAAGGAAGGGGCTTGCTTCAGCCCGCATGTCGCGCCATTATTAGACGGCGAGGTCAATAACGTGGTGAACGGGGCCTGGTTGAAGCGCGTGGTGAGGACTTAGTAGTAATGGGGTAAAGAACACCCTTGCGAAAGTCAACGTCGACGCTAAACCGAAGCTCACCATTTCGTCGCGGGGCTAGCAGGGTAACGTCCTGATAACTCTCTTTTGACCGTGACCATCTCGAGGAAGTAGGGAGAAGAAATAACCATGCAAAGGTACGTCTTAGCTACTGTGCATGTTCAGGTAATTATACGACTACCAGGCTAATATTCATGATTCTAAGAAGTGTATCGTGCTACTGCGTCTACTGCGTCTACTGCGTAGAATATTTTCGATATATAATATAAGCAGATTAGCTTGTGTACAAGAGCACAATACAAACAGCAGCATATTGGTATATAAACTGCATAGGTCATAAGCTCCCAGGTACATCTAATTCTCATAGTTAAATGCATGTGCTACGTTTCTCCAACTATCCGTACTACTATGTAGAAGCGCCTGATCACCGAGTTGTTGGATAAGCTGTCGGAGATCGGACACAAGCTGGCTCATTTATATACGCCCGACATTGCAGACAAACTTGATTATACACGGGAAAACGGTCTGCGTATGGAGTCTTCTATCTTCGACCAACGGAAAAGGGGCTTCTGCCGCTGTACATAATAAAATATTTGGGAAACCTGGCTACGTCAACTTGTTTCGACGACAGTTGGAATTTTGAAATGCGCGTTATATCTTGTCTTCATACCGGCCGTTATAATAATAGATTGGCTGAGTAAATTGGTATCTTTGAAAAAAATGGGAGATGTTGTTGAAGTCTTATCACGAGGACCCCTGGCGTAACCAAGACCCATTGGAAGGGCTGGATAGCAACGGTCTGGCTTCTACTGAATGCAGAAGACCAGATATCATGCATGAACCATACATTATGCGGACGGTCGCCGTGGAACCCCAATCCCCCATTTTCAGATGAGGGGGAGTAGAGTTGTACGAAGACAAGGAGTTGGGACTGACGTATGGATATTGGGATAATGAGATGACGGATGACGTGGGGAGCCGGGGTCTACACAAAATGACGAGGTTGATAAAGCTTGAACCTGTCAGGCACAGCGGAATAAAGTGCAGATTTATAGATTAGGTATACAGTTCAACTCAGCCGGCTTAAAGGACCCCAGGGGCAACCAGGATCTCACATGGTATACATTAATGTTTAATCCATGGGGTTTTTCTTGTTTGTCGCAACGGACGTAGCCTTCGTACATAATGAGAAACTGAGGTAATTACCTAGGCTAGCTGTTGCTGTGACTTACTGCAAATAGACGTGACCAAGATTATTAAGCTTAAATAGAATTAAGATAAGGCGTTTAAGCTGTACCTTACAGTAGATGCAGGTTAAGACGGTACTTCGGCTCTTCCTGGCACTATTAATAAGGATCCTGGACAAACTCTTAACAAGGCGCAGCAGGTGCTGTGAGGATTGACGTAACGCCACGCCATATGCCATGCTGATGCATGGTCTGTTCCTATGCATACATCGAGTAGGTACATGATGTTGCTACATAACAGGTGCTGGAGATAGGTAACTGTCGGGTATGCTGTATGCTATAGGCATGCCGTCTGTGCCTCCTCTGCCCCCTTCTTGTCGTCTCCTGGGACGCGGCCGGTTGCATTGCATATGCGCAACGGCGCCCAACACCGGCTGGCTTGCTAAGGTTGTTTATTGTGCTTGTTTCATGTTTGAAGCCATCTGGCCAGGGAATGTGTTGATAATGATCGGAAATGAGCGAGATGGGGGCATGCCGATAAGGGAGCGTTACGTCCTTTATCGCATGCAACGTACGTATCGAGTATTTCTAGGTATCTCGATATGTTGGCCTCGCGCACTAGTACATGCTGATACATGCGCCTACGTAGGTAGAGTAGGAGACACGCTAACCTAGGTGCAATGAATCCCATCCCATATCGATGCTAGTTCTATGACGGCGCCATCACTACATGCCGACGGGCAGGGTAGGGTCAGGGGAGATACAGCTGTAATGGTGTGTGCTGACTTGGCTAGCGCTTGTTCATTTCTAAAATTCTTCACTAGCGTCTTCACTTATTCTCCTTATTTACCCCTTAATGCTGTAAGACCGCGCTGGCAATCCCCCTATGCCGACTTTGTCGGTACCTGAGAGTACTGCCTACCTTAGCTAGGCAAAATTTGAGCTTCCATTTCAATTGGTATTACAGGTTCAATCCATGGTCCTCTCACCCGCGACCGCTGACCTTCCTCCTATCAGAGGTAAAATATGAATAGGCTTAAGCCTGTTTCCAAACCCGCAAGCCGCCCACCTCACCGTACATTAAAGTAGGCACTAACAACTGACCAATCAGTCCAATCAACCGACACGTTGACTCAAGTGACAACAAGAAGAAACTGGGATCGAGTGCCATCCCCTTATTACAACACATACCTGCCTGCTTTAGGTACCTTAAACAAACTTCTCTTCCTACCTACCTACCTCGTTATTTCACTACTTTAATTCCCCGATTCAAGAAACCTGCAACCCTTCAAAGTGAGAGAGACACAAGGAGACGAGAGAGAGGCGCGTGCGCAAGAGAGAGACAGAGTGAAATTCAATCGATAGACTGGAGAGCTTTTCCCCTTTCGCTCGTTTTTGTTGTTTTTCCATACCTTTCATTTACCAGGATCGTTCTCCCGTCCAGCGATACCCACCCTTGTCAGTGGCCTCCTGAGTAACGAAGACAATACAAAAAAGGGTGTCATTGCAGCGCAATCGAGTTCCGACAATAATTACCACCGAGGGAAAAAAAATAACACCTTCTGTTCGCCTTCTTCGCAACTCGAACAAGTTTTGACTCTCACTCCTGCCTGTTCCTCTCGACGGATTAACCGATTTCAGCCACGACCGACCGACAGAATTGAGTCAGCAATGAAACGACAAAGACTCTAACACGGAATAAAGACATCCATTCTACCACCTCCCCTTTTTCATGGGAGCTGGAGCCTTCGTTCGCCCTTAACCGCCCGAAGAAGAAATAAGACGGACTTGTTTCACGGGATTCACACCCCCCTAGCCGCTGTATTGCCATCCCGTCGTCCACGCGTCTCCCGCGACACAAAAAAGCAAAGAAGTCATTCGTTACCGCGTACCTCTCTATCTGAATACGTATTCGTCAGATTAGTACTGCGAACTCGTTCTGATATTTCTGTTATCGACCTCCAACTTTCAGCATTCTGCAACTTCGCCGCTGCATTGGGCATCCCTGCGCAGTCAATACACGCAAGGTTTATTTATCTCCTTTTAACTGCGAACCTTTTCGCCGATAGTTAAAGTTCGTTGTTGCGGCGGTCTTACATAATATACCATCAAGCTTGCAGAGCGTATTTCAGCACCATGGCGTAAGTGTCGATCGCATGGCAGATTCTTTCATGTCTTGAACCTAACAATGGGGTATTAGCAATATCGGTTCAGCATTCCGCTCCTTCTGGCATACTATGACCAGTTATGACCGACGTAAGTTACCGTATTGATGAAAAGCAAAAGAAAGAGAAAAAAAAATAAGGAGGGAAAAGAGAGACGTTAAAGTTAGTAAGTTCGCTAATAGGACGTTTGCGCAGACTCTAGCTACGATTCTCCTGTTCGAACCGGTCGGCATGTACCTTTAAACCGCCAAAGCACACTAACTTCAGTCGCTACCGCTTCGGAATCTCAAGCTGATATTACCTCCCCATATCATGATGAGTTTGGTCGGTTATCCAACCAGGGGGATGGTACCGCGTACATGGGTGCCGGCATGCCCTCCGTCTCCCCGCTATCTCCAAGACCGACGGGGCCTTACTCGCCAGGCTTAAGATCGTTCAGCGCCCGGAGACAGAGCTTGAAAGATGATGGGTTTGAGACTGTTAGCAGTCCTGGCGACATTCCAATGCAATCATTCGCTGATGGTACCCCTCCGGCGCCCCCCGTGAGCCATTCCTGGAAGCGGATAGATCGATGGGCTGAGGAGAACTATCCCGAACTATTCGACCAACTCTGCGAAGGTTGTACGAACAACGACCTAATTGACCTAGAGCACCAGCTTGACTGTTCGCTACCCCAGGACCTGAGAGATTCGCTCATGGTCCATGACGGGCAGGAACGCGGCGGTAACCCCACAGGTATTGTTTTCTCTTCTATGCTGCTCGATTGCGAAGAGATTGTACAAGAGTGGGATCAATGGAGAAAAGTCAACCAGCAGTACCTTCTGGAGACTTCGGTAGCCAAACCTTCGGTTCCCTCTAAGGCATTTGGTGGTAGCAACGAGGCATCTTCTTCCAGATCGGCTCCGGGCTCGCCCAGCTCACAGGGTTCTCATAGAAATTCCTGGCGGCAGGATCTTCAAGCCCGACAAGACTGCGTTCCTGCTGGTGCTGTCCAGCGAGCATATGCGCATCCCGCCTGGATCCCACTCGTACGCGACTGGGGCGGAAACAACCTGGCTGTGGATCTAGCCCCCGGCCCAACTGGTACCTGGGGCCAGGTCATCTTGTTTGGTCGAGACTATGATACCAAATACGTCGTTGCCAGATCCTGGGGTGTCTTCCTTGCTCTCCTTGCAGACGATTTGAACAGTGGTAAATGGTTCGTTGATGAAGATACTAGTGAGCTCAAGCTGCGCGAGTTTAAGACCACTCGCGTCGAGCCCTCGTACTTTGATATTCTCCGTTGGCGCATGGACCAGAAGTACGGCCGTACAGCAAAAAGTACCGCAAAGCGCAGATCGGGCGTACCGGGTGGTGCCGCTTCCCCTGGCGGCTCTCCTTATTCTAGCCCCGTCGATGGCAATGGTGATGTTCGTGGAAGGTCATTGCAACGCCTGAGCACCCCGTCGCCCTTGGTGAGCCCTGCTCGTATTGGTTTTGGTAAATCAAGCGCGCTTGCGCGTGTTGCCGAAGAATCCGTAAACCTGGAGCCCAAACTAGTTACAAACGGCATTAAGGAGGCCAAACTCGTCGAGGTGGAAACCCCCAAAACGGAAAATGATGCGAAGGCTGCTGTCCAGCAATCTGATGCTAAGGCTAAGGCCAAGGAATCATCGCAGTCGAAGACGGAGGGTGGTCTAGCCGATGGCCGCGTAGATGACATCGAAGGGGGCATGAAAACGATAGAGATCTGACGACGATTCCACGATCAGCAACGATAGGCCATGTGCCTCAACGAATACATCTTCAACAAAAGGACGGCGTTCATTGGTATCATATTTTTTTCAAAATGAGCATTACCCGGCAAGCATCTACGGTCTCCCCCGGTTCCCGGAAGCCATGAACTTACGGTGAACATGCTCAGGGCGAACCACGCATGTTTCCCAAATTCATTAGCGCGTAGAACGCTAGGACACCTCTTCCCTTGGCATCATGGTTCTCAGAAACCCAGTATCGATTGCGATGGTAACAGGCGAGGAATCCGCGGCCAATGGTAATTTGATTCGTACATGTACAAAAACCACACATCGGCGTTGGTTCACCAAGCCGACTGCTTGTAGGAAAGAGAAGGTTATTAGGTCATTCTAAGGGCGGCGTATCGACTTCGGGTGAGCCTTTTACGGGTAAAGTGTACAAAGAGGGAAGCGTTTCCATTTGTTATTTGTCTTGGACCCTGCGGTAAGCCGGGTTTAATAGATCTAAAGAATAGGTCTGCCTCGTCATCGGGGCTCATATTAGGCGTCGGAGGTAGCAGCATTCGTACAGAGACTTATAATAAGATGGCTAGCACGGCGAAAGTGCGAATTGGCCAGCCTCAAGCTGTGCCTAGCCTCGATCGATGCCACGAGAGAACGATTAACAGTCAGTGTATAAAAAGCTCGTAATATAGTCCGCTACTATCACATGTGCTTCGGTCGTGAAACCACCATATTGTAGCCATAATACCCCCGGGGATTTAAACTAAGATTATGGCTATACTATCCATTATATACGTGCCAGCGTAGTCCAAAGCTTTACTCGGTCTGATGGGAGCCGTAAGGGAGGCTAGATCAGTGATATGACTAGGAGTTGATACTGGAAAGCTTCGGATACGTTGACCAAGGTTGGCGTTGTCTATTCACCTGCTCAATTACTGTCTTAAAGAGTCGATTGGCTTCTATGAATAAGTTTTACTTGTTTGACGGCTACGCAGGTACCTATATTTTGAAAATTCTTCTCCTGTCGCCAGGCGGCGGTTTTCGATCCTGCAACGGTCTCGCTTTATAATTTTATTTACCTTCTCTCTCCCTATCATGCACCAGCCACACACCAAGCCACATATCAAAGCCTCTCACCCCCAAAGCTGAGCTGCCCCTTGCCTAAGGTACCCACCTAACGTGGGTGCTAAGTCCAACCCCGGCCATGCTTCGTGGGCTGAGGAATGACGCCTGCGCTGAGCCTAGCCTCTTACTTAGGTAACTGACCTCAACCTACCCGCCTACGCAGCCGACGTCCTGTTATGATCTGAAATCCCCCTACCTACCGAGATTCGCAACCCGACGACTGCGTCATCCTTCAGAAAAGCAAAGACAACATACCGAAATTACAATCTGCGTTTTCCTGTAGCTCCGGCTCCCGACGCTTTTGCGCCCACCTGCTCGTCTGTAACCGAGATTACTTGAGCAGTCATTTCCAGCTGGCTTGATTGACCCGTCGTCGCCACCACCACTACCAAACCCCCATTCCAAAGCGCAATATCTCGAATTAGAGTACTAAGAAAAATGGAGGAAGAACGTCTCTGGAAGTTCGGCATGCCGGCATGGCTAAATAGCGCCTGGGTGCGCAACGCTGGCATCTACACAGCCGGAGCATTGGTGCGTTTTTTGCGAATCCCCCTCCCCGAAAACCCGCAAAATAGAGTGAAATGAAATGGAACGAAGACGTGCCAAAGGATTAAGAAGATGGAAAGACCGGGGTATATCTTTGCTAACTCGCAGCTATTCTCAACAGTTCTCCCTCGCCTTCTACGTGCTGATCGATGCAGCCGTATGGTCCAAGTCCCCTCTCAACAGCTCCGACGTGCACGTGACGTTCGTGGACTGGCTCCCTTTCATCTTCAGTTCCCTCGGTATGCTCATCATCAACTCCGTCGAGAAGTCGCGGCTGTCCGCCGATGCGTTCAGCTATTCAGGCTCCGGGGTGGCTTGGAAGGCGCGCGTGGTTCTGTTCCTGGGCTTCGCGGCCCTGGCGGGAGGTATGGCGGGCGGCGTGGTCGTGTTCGTGCTCAAGTTTGCTGTCCCCGAGGTCTCGTGGCCGATGTTGGGCATGGGTGTTGAGAATATCGTTGCGAATAGCCTGGTGGGACTGTCTTCGGTCATTCTCTGGGTTAGTCAGAATATGGAGGATGAGTATAGCTATAACCTGGCGTTGTAAGAGTGAGGAAGAGAGAAAAGGGGGAGAAAGAACGAGAGAGGTTGATCGACCGCTCCCTCTATTTTCACTGTTGCAGGGCGCTTGGGCTTTATATCATTTGACTGGGGGTTTGTATCATTACGCATAGGTACATAGATGCATATCGCACCCGTGGACGAAATTGTTCGGGATTCTTAGGACTGGCATCGGAATTTCGGGGTGAAGTGGTATGGCTACAGTAGCTCTGATCATATATTGCAATATCATGCATGTTTTTACCTCCCCCGTCTTCTCGTAGCCGATTCAAGTGCCCCGACTCCTTGATTAACTCCTAGATATAGTAGTCCAGCCCCGTTTCTAATCGCGTATGAGGTTTTTAGTCGAGGGTGATACTGCGATATTATGAATTTACGATACCAATAAGCTCGGGAGGGATGGGACTCAGTGAATAGGGGTCTCTCATCATTTGCACTGCGCGTGTTGACCTACCGAATCAATCTCTGTATACTACAGCAATATGTTGATCTAACAAGAATGCCAGTTTAATACGAGTCGTATGACGTCCACTGGATGCTGGCAGTAGATTTATAGACTGGGTATACCTAATATATACTGGAATACATGACTCTCATGCTTTTAGATGGACTCTAGATTGTAAGGACGTGGGAGCACCATATGGGAAACGAGGCAGCCGACGTTGCTGGAACCGGCAATCATCATTAATTCCCACGGGCAAGCGGCGCTTACGGAACCGCTCAACGTTGACTTCGATTAATTTTTGTGTAAACTTAGGCAACAATGCTACATCACAACACCGTCAGGACAATGTTGCCAATCATGATCGAACCTCGGCCATCCGCCCTCGGGCGCCTCGCTCATCTGCAAACCGTGGACAACCATATCATACGCACCATCTCTGGGCGTTTTCCCCTGACACACATTCCCACCCATAGCGATATTAAGCAACACTGTCCAATCCTCGATCGGCCGCGTGCCAGGAGGCATCAAGTTCTTCATGACGGGGCGTCCGTCAATGTACCACATAAGTCTTCCGCCGCCCGCCGATTTCCCATCGCCCCGTACGGCGGTCCCGCTACACTGCCAGACGAAATCATAGCGGATAGGCCGATGCGGCATATCGGGGATGCGCGTGCCGCGCACTAAATGTTTCTGCGCGTCCTCGGCGTTATAGAAACCCCAGTGCAGACACGAGTGGTTCTCGCAGTCGCCGTTCCATGTCTCCGCTATATCGACCTCGCCCTCGTGCGGCCAGACGAACGGCTCGCGCGGCAATAGCCAGAAGGCAGGCCATATCCCCTCGGCGCAGGGGAGGCTGAGCCAGGCGGTCAGGCACCCGTCGGGCCGGCTTAGTGTCGCTCTGCTCACGAGGCGAGCGGACGTGAACCGCGCCTCTGGGTCCGGGTGCTGCGGCTGCGAGACGGCGCGAAGGATTAGTTTTCCATCTGGGGTGTGGAAGCTGCTAGTGCTGGAGGAGGTGTAGTTCTGCAGCTCGTTGTTGCCCCAGCCCCAAGGATCGCCGTGCCCCTGCTTCTGCTCGAATTCGTGAGATACGGGAATCCCCGGGCTGAAGTTCGGCCGCCAGTAGAGTCGAGGCCCGGGGTTGTGATCTGGTCCTGGACTCGCAGGTGAGCTGGCCGGGGGCCGGCTGTGTGATGGGATGGGAGGTGGTCCCCCTGGACGAGTGTTATAGTTGGGCTGAGGGGGCTGATGCTGTTGTTGTTGCTGCTGATAAGGATTATACTGTTGCGGTGGGCCTTGTGCCTGGTACGGATATGGCTGCTGCCCTGGGTAATTCTGCTGCTGGTGGTACTGTTGTGGTTGATAGTATTGTTGAGGAGGAGCATTGTGGCTGTGCCCTTGCTGTGGTGTGTTTTGCCCGATGGGCAAAATGTTATGCTTCTTATTTAGCTCCTCGGCTTTTCCTTTCAATTGATTGAAGCGGTCCCGTAATGACATCTTTGATAGGAGGGAGAGAGAAAGAGTAAAGTCCGGGTAGATACTTAGATATTGATTATCATGAATACACGTAGGTTGGGTTTTAGAAGTAACTGTAGATGACGCTCAGTTACAGGTGGCATTCAACAAATGAAGCAGGCTAGTAAGCAGTTTACGATGTACTAATTAGCTGTAAAAGTATAATTGTTATGTGCTGCGATGATACCAGTTGAGGCCTCAACAAATGTGCGATTTAAGTATTTGGAGTCATCGTCAGAGGGGTTCTCTTTACACCACTCTTAATGTTGTACTACTTGAACACTCTCGTCGTGCCTATCAAGTTCTGGGCACATACAGTGCACGTCATACGGCTTGTATGCCTCCCCCCACAAACCAGTGGTTCAACTTAGTCATCATAGGCTAGATATAGCACAAGGTGCGCCGCATACATCTGTAGTTCAAGTTGTATCTAGCCTACAACTTGTGATTAGAAATATTAAGTACCTGTATAAGTAGGGCACATTTCATATTGAACATGGGCAATTACTATAGAACGGAACTAGGCTAAATTTCACTTGTAGATTTCTAGATTCGTCATCTCGAATACAGATTACTGGTTTATGCGAAGTCATACCAAGCAGTTTGTCATAAAGCATGAGGCTGGCAGGCTGGCATCCAGAAACATCCTTTTCTACCCCTAGGTAGCGGAATAGGAAACACCAAGAGCTCAGGTGTTGAGCTTGACAGTGTTTTACACACTCAGTCCTGTCTAACGGGTGTTGTGCTGACTGTGATTTGATCATAATCGTGTCGGACCGCAACTTAGTAATGAGTTACCTTACCGTCTTTGTCCCAGATGACGAAACACAGGACAGTTTTAGTTGAAAGGAAGACCGACTCAAACATTTGATTCCAAAGTAGGTCTCTTGTCAGCCACCAATGTTGCACGATACAGGCAAAGACTGCCCTAGATCGAGGGTTGAGGTCTCATGTTCAGACCCAAAGAAGTGGCGGGGACCAATGGTCATTTGACAATTCCAACTCTCTGTCTTCAAGATGGGGGATGGTGGGAGGGAAAGAGTTGGAGAACATGGTGGGGGAGGTTGAGTGAATGGTAGGCAGCAGTTTCTGCGTCAGTTCCTCTTGGTATTTGGTTATTCTCTTGAAGTCTTTGGGTGGAGGAGCTTATGCACGTGAGCCTCTCCTAAGCCTTCCAAATGTTTCGAGTTGGTAGAACGAGTGCAACCAAGGCAGTTATGTCTACCTATGAGTTATAAGAGGCAGCTCCCATCCAGGTGTGTGTGAGTTTGTGGTCAGGTCAAGCTGTCCGGAAACGGAAAGCAACCTTCCACTCTGCAAACCCGGGCATGTCCTGTCAGGGTCTCCCAGTCCCGAGGTCACCTGTGGCTTCCAATAGTGGCTTGGGGGGAGTGGACGTCCTTCGTTTTCCATTCGTCGATGAGATTGAGCACGAAATGCCCACAGCTATTTAGACACCAGTGATAAAGCTCCGATAAAAGGTGACGCCCCCCCACCGCCATCTACCTGTCTGCTGTGGTGATGTACCCAAAGTACCAACCTTGTTGACGTGCGGCAGCTGACGATCTTTTCTACCGGCATAATGACGATGTGGGACTGAATGTACATATTGATACAATATTGCTTATCTAAATGCTTGTGACGGTACATTTGTGTACTTCTTTAGGTCACAGGTATTTTCAACCGCCCTAGACACAGCATACAGGTATGGATGTATGCACTGCATGGTAATCTAAAGGCTTCCTTGGGGACGTTCAGAAAATTTCTGCTGTTGCTTTGCAGCAGCTTCCACAAGAGGTTATCGCACTTTCTTCCCCGGCGCCTTTACTGCGCCAATAAGATATGCGGCTATTTACAAGAAAACGAGTTGTTTGACAGGCTCGAAGTCTTGTCCCTGCATCTCGTCCCATCTTGTAGTTCTAAGTAGTAGTCTGTTTCGGGCTTGGTCACCATATCCGCAGTATCAAGGTACATGCCTAGTACCTGTTGCTGCACAGTTAGGCACCACAAAGCCCGCCCGTAGCTACGAGGCCCGCTGGTTTTAAGGGTGTACCAGGGCAGGTATTGTCGTATCCAGCGACAATGTACATATGGTAGCACTTGAACTCCCTCCCCCCTGTAAATATTCCGCCTGCCCTGCCAACCTGCCAACCTGAATGGTCTTATCACCCATCTTCAAGCAAGTCGAGCTTTCTTGTTCGCTCGTCCTCCAACTTGTACGCACCTACCCTACACTCTTTTCCGCATCGTAGGGTACTCGAGTACATGAAGGAAACGTTCTTGCTCGACCACCGCCGCCATTCCTTAAGTTACGCCATCTCCTCGTCCTCCCCTCGTTAACATTAGTTTAGTTCCTGGCGTGGAACCGGACGCGACAGCCACTCAAGACACCTCTTAGCTCCACAGCACTGCTTCAGTTTACTCGCCGACGCAACCTTCCCATCTTCCAGCATACGTCAATAGCAACATCTCAACCTTCCATCTTTTCACGTCCTCTCACCTTGTTCTCGCATCCAATCCCGTTTGCTCGTTGCTACAGCCAACCGACTTCAATCATCCGAACCGATCGCTACAATCTGCAAGCAGCTACGTTTGTCGCCCTCTACGGTTCTGTCTGTCTTAGGTTAGGACGCTGGGTCATAGCCCCCCGGCCTTGTGACTCTATACACAGCGGGTCACATTCAACGCCTGCCCGAGAGCTTTCTATAGCTCGTCAACATCAAATCAACAGTCACGCCCAGCGCTTATTATTCCATTTCTGCTTTCATCCGTCACGAGCTTAATATCAACCCACGTAGCAATGGGTGCTTGTCAGTCATGTTGCGGAGGTATGAATATTTGTTCTTTGCCGATGCCACTTTCACACATGCTGAGATTTACCTAGGAAACTCCCGCGATGAACTATATGAACCGGTCTTAGCTGACAGCGAACGAGGCGCCGTCGCTGAGCTGCTTCAGTATCTTGAGAACGTGAGTGCGCCGTTCAGGCCCACTACCTAGCTATATCACCCGCAGTAGCAAGAGCCTGATGATAGTCCAGCGCGGAGAAACAGATTTCTTTTCAGGCGAACCCCTTCGAGCCTTGAGTACACTCGTCTTTTCCGAAAACATCGATCTACAACGGAGTGCTAGCCTTACCTTCGCAGAGATCACCGAACGAGGCAAGCCGCCATTCCTGACACTCTCTAAGTTATGGGTAGACTAGGAAGCTAATGCGTTTCTAGATGTACGCGAAGTTGATCGAGATACACTCGAACCGATTCTATTTCTTCTCCAGAGCCCCGATATCGAGGTGCAACGAGCTGCTAGCGCGGCCCTGGGAAACCTTGCAGTTAACAGTGCGTCCAGCTCCTTGGGTGTCTTTTCTGAGTGGCCTTGCTGACAATCCCACGAAGCCGAGAACAAGGTCCTCATTGTCCAGCTTGGCGGTTTAACGCCCCTCATCCGCCAGATGCTATCTCACAATGTTGAGGTTCAGTGTAACGCCGTTGGATGTATCACTAATCTAGCAACACACGATGATAACAAGGCGAAGATTGCTAGATCAGGGGCACTTGGACCGCTGACTCGGCTGGCGAAATCACGAGACATGAGAGTTCAGCGTAATGCCACCGGCGCGCTGCTCAACATGACACATTCAAGTAGGCGTATTCTTTCTTCACTAACACTCAAGGCGCTAACGATTTTTACAAGACGAAAACCGTATACAACTTGTCAATGCCGGCGCCGTTCCAGTGCTTGTACAGCTACTTTCTTCCCCTGATGTCGATGTGCAATACTATTGTACGACGGCTCTCAGCAATATTGCTGTGGACGCTGGCAACAGGAGAAAGCTGGCCGCCACCGAGCCGAAACTTGTTCAGTTTCTAGTTAGTTTGATGGATTCGTCTTCTCCTAAGGTGCAGTGTCAAGCTGCTCTTGCATTAAGGAATTTAGCATCAGATGAAAAGTACCAGCTCGACATCGTCCGAGCCCATGGTCTCAGCCCCCTCTTGCGTTTGCTACAATCATCTTATCTTCCTCTCATACTTTCTGCCGTTGCTTGCATCCGAAACATATCCATCCACCCTCTGAATGAGTCGCCTATTATCGAGGCTGGATTTTTGAAACCTTTGGTAGGCCTGCTTGGGTCGACAGAACACGAGGAAATTCAATGTCACGCGATATCGACACTCCGAAACTTGGCTGCCAGCTCGGATCGGAACAAGGCTCTAGTGCTCGAGGCCGGCGCCGTGCAGAAATGCAAGCAGCTTGTTCTTGATGTTCCCATCACTGTCCAATCTGAGATGACCGCAGCTATTGCTGTGTTAGCATTATCAGACGACCTCAAAGCACACCTTCTCAACCTGGGTGTATTCGACGTCTTGATCCCTCTCACGCTCTCCCCGAGCATCGAGGTGCAGGGTAATAGTGCAGCCGCGCTAGGCAATTTGTCCTCTAAAGGTGAATATACTATCTCGGCAATAAAGTAATTACGATGCTAATAAGGTTTTACAGTTGGTGACTACTCCATCTTTATACAGAATTGGACAGAACCCAACGGCGGTTTCCATGGATATTTAAGCCGATTCCTTGACAGCGGCGATGCTACATTCCAACATATCGCCATGTGGACTCTCCTCCAGTTACTGGAATCGGAGGACAAAACGTTGATTGGTCTGATCGGCAAGTCAGAAGACATTGTTGATGTGATCAAGCATATTTCGAACAAACAGATTGAATCTGATAACGAATTCGAAGAAGACGATGAAGGTGAGGTCATCAACCTCGCCCAACGTTGCCTTGAACTTCTCGGCCAGAGCATGTCGAAAGCACACATCGAAGGCTAGGCAACCTACTTGCTATCGCAGCTATCTGCCTCCCTAATACCCAACCTTCTCTTGCGTCGTTATCATCTAGGTTACTCACAGCATCCCGAGCGGACATAGCGGGTGGGCATGGCGTTGTCGGCGTATCTTATATATCAAGCTAGCGTGTGTGGTCCGGGGCCGAGAGAGCTCCAAGGTTTTTGTAGGGGTTCAGTCTTCGGTGTCCTACCTGACTGCATATCTGCATTGGGAGCCCCAATCTGCGGGTTTGGCGTTTTGTTAAAAAAATTTCCTGGGAGAGCATCCGTGAGGTTCCCCCTCTTGGTGTGTACACCAACGAGAGTCGCACACTTACAAGGTGTCCATTGATTTCATAACCAGTGTGGCTTGGTTTCCAAAGCATCGAGCTTCTCGTACAAGTACCTTATATACTACTGTAATTAGATGTCTGTTCTAGCGAAGACGATATCCGGTGATCCCCAAAGCTCTGTAGGTCTCCACCAGCTGTTGTTAAAGTGACGCGTCACTGGCTTTATTGCAACGGTATCGTTCAATACTGGTTCTTTTGACTGCTATCTTGTCTCTGTGTATTCATGTTGGCGGTTGAAGCCCATTTTCCACTTTTGTGAACCAATTCATGGGATTGAGACCGGTAAGTGATCCTTTAGCGATAACTTTGCCCCTAATGAGAGCGAGGGGTATGGGGCCGAAGTCGCGACTATCTCTTGACCAGGGTAAGTTGTCCCCTACAATGTAGCAGTGGCCTTTGGGCACCTGGTTCACAGTCAGACAGAGTTGACAATTGTTTGGGTGACCAAGCTGCGGTTCCATCTCCATTCTTCTATCGTATCATGTTTATTGTTTATTGTATCATATAAAGGGCCAATTAAGCACGGGAGGGACGGCACTCACTTGTATCATATTCTCACTCCCGACACCACGTCCTACTCTGTCAACAGCTGGGCTGAGATCGTCGTGGCTCCCGCTCTGAGAGCTATCACTTCCGAGATGCATGGCACTTGACGGTGGCGAGTTCAACAAGACGTAGTCTCCCGGCATGCCCATGACACGCTTAAGACCCTCCTCGCCCGGTTCGACGGGAATGGAGTAGACGACGCAATCGCCCACCTGCACGCCGCGTCCTCGACGGTAGCGCTTGTCGGTCACGAACCACTCGTTCGTAGTCGCGAAGGTAGGAAGCATTGACGGGCCCCACCCGAACCCGATGCTCACCCCGTATGCCCAGACTACGTGGGTGAGGGCGAAGGTCTGGGCAGTTGCCAGAAGTACCCGAAATGGGTGGCCTAAGAATGGCATCGTTGTGTTCCGTCTTTTTGTCAGTTGATGGGTCGCGAAAAGGGGAGAGCTGGGTGATTAATGGTGGGGAGCCAAAAAGAGTGTGTGGGTGAGTAAGTAATGACTACACGGCGCTTTTCTTCTTGTCTTTCTTTTTCATCTCTTCTCATGGACGGGACGATGAGCACATCTCCGGTTGAGAAAGGACGGGGAGCGCAAAGCCTAGGATTGGTCGGCTCCTTGTAAGATGTTGACGGTTGTTATCTTCTGGGGAGAGGAGTAATATTTAACTGGACGAGTTGTATAGGATATACAACTGTCAAATGTGCATGGAGGTTGATATACACTCAGTGAAAAGCACTTGTAAGCCGATGACGAGCAAATAATAAGCTGGGGCAGAATTGCTAGTAGTCCGAGCTTGTCCCAATGAGGTAGTAAGGCCCTGCAGCTTTGTTGTCTTGGCATCCGCCTCGAAGCTAACCAGCAAGTACCCGCAACGATGTAATTGGTTCCCCTGGGACCAGCTTGAAACTAATTCGACAGACTCAAAAGCACCTCCAGTGCAGAAACGACATCACCTGTACTCATCATATCCACTGCTGTCGACTACACAACTGAGCACTGGGACGACCTAGACGGAAAAATGCACATTATTTCACATCCCAAACATAAGATTAAGTTAAAACATTAAAAAAAATAAGTAAGGCATAATAAATTATCAAAAATGAGACATACCAGCCATCTCCTATCGCCGGCAAGGGCTCTACACCGCATCCTGCTCCTCGAGCTCTCGAACGCGAGCAAAACAGCAACAACATTTCCCCCATATTCCTCTATACGCGTACCGCAGTTTGTATCTAGACGGGCTCAAGCCAGCCCGGCCATACCAACATCACCATGCCATCTCCGCCGCCGCACCTACTCAAGCGCGCCGACAGCGAAGTCCCAACCACTACGCGACCGCAACATACCCTACCAATGGGTGCGTATCCGCGGCGAAGACGGCAAGCTATCGGCTCCTCAACGCACCGAAAGCGTGCTCATAGCGCTTCCCAAAAACCACAGCCTCGTAATGCTGGCGCATCCACCGCCGCAAGATCCCAGTAGCGCCACGACGGTGGTACAGATCAGCGCGGCCGTCTGCCGCGTCGTCGACACGTCGGTCGAGAAGGAGAAAGCCAAGGCCGAAAAGGAAACCGCGCTGTCGGAGAAGCAAGCAGCGGCGCAGACGAAGCAGCTGGAGCTTAGCTGGGCCATCGCATCGAACGACCTGTCCCATAAGATCAAGCGCTTGCAGGAGTTCTTGGACAAGGGCGCCCGCGTCGAGGTCCTTCTTGCGCGGAAGAAGGGCGGGAGGACCGCTACGCCCGAAGAGGCTGAAGCGCTAATCGAACGCGTTAAGGAGGTCGCTGCTTCTGTGGCCGGGACCACGGAATATAAGAAGTCTGACGGGTTACCGGGCACCCGCATGACGCTGTTTTTCGAGGGTCCGGCGGCTAATAGGAAAGTGAAGACGAAAACAAAGAAGCCAGAGTACTACGAGAGCAAGATCCCGAGCGACTATAGGCCGAGGGAGAGTGGTCAACCGAAGAGGTTTGCTATGAGAAAAGTCACACCGAAAAAATAAGTGAGGTCTGGAAGTGTATTTGAGAGGGGGCTCAAAAGGTACAAATTTTGTACCTGCCTCATCTAGCATTTTAGCACGGTGGTGCGAGCTCGATGCTCATGCAGAAATAGCATGAGCTATGCGATTTCGCGATAAGGCTGCTATCTGCGAGTTGCTACAACAGCATCATACAATACGTCGTTGTACGTCCACATACAATGTGGATAAATATATGTATAGTATACTTATAAAGAGATCCCAATGCCAATGCCTGGCTCGGGATATCCAGCCCATGACACGAATAGATGTACCATAGAGATAGATAAGGCATTTATTAAAAGACATTCATAAACCAAAACGCCTCAAGCGCGAGCACTGAGGCTTTCAAAGCCGTCCTGCCGTCCGGAACGCCATACCATGCATGCAACCATTTTGGACTGTTGTCGTCGCGTAATCCCACCATACCCGGAGAAAATAAATCCATGGTCAGCCTCCCAATGCGAGTTTAAGTCTATGCCCAAATATTCGTGCCACATATCTGCCTGCCAGCCACCAAACAAGTTCTAGATAGACCCGATCGAACCAATGTTAACCTAGTCTTTCATGACGAATATGCTACCCCCAAGCACGCTGAACAAAATCGCGGTCGTCGCGAAGCCAGCAGCTACGCGCTCGCCCGTGGTTATAGGAGGCGGGGCCGGGATCTTCGAATCCGTCGCAGCACCGGCATTCACGTTGCCTATGGACGTGCCCCCCGTAGAGGCGGTGACGGGGGCCTTCTTCACCTCGGCCTTCTTGACTAGCGTATATTGCACGGCGGAGAGGGCGCTCATCTGCTGGCCGACGCCCGCGGTGCCGTCGAAATTGCTCTTCTGCGTCCACTTAAAACCGCACGCTGTGCCCGGATCTCCTTTATATAGGGGAGCCGGCGGCGAGCCGGAGCACTGCTGTGTCGCTGCGGCCGCACTGCTCTGTACGAGAGGCATGAGGGTGTCGAAGATAATAGGTGCCATCTGCGAAGCCGCAGCCATCCAACGCATAAGATACCCTTTAAAGCTCAGCTGGTCCGTGTCGCACTGGTTGAAGGGCTCGCACTGTCGCTCTACCACAATGCCGTTGTCAAAAAAACCCGCCGCGCGGTCCATGAGTCCCTTCGTGCGGTCCTCCCACGTACTGTTCCCATCCGTGACGTTGTACATGACGGCTGCGCCGTGGAGGAATATCCCGGCGTTGTAGGTCCACTTAGCGTCGCTGATCTTGGTGCAGCCGTCCTCGACGCCCGCGCCGTCGTACACGTTGTAATCGGCGTCGATGAATTTTACTTCGACCATCCAGTCCCAGACTTTCTCGGCCCAGTCCGCGTACGTTTGATTCCCCGTGTAACGCGCCAGCCGCGAGGCGATGTTGAAGAAGCACCCGTTCGAGATGGAGTTCTTGTAGTTGAATCCCCCGTTGAAAGTGAAGATCTGCCACCGCAGACCGCCGTTGCACGTTTCTGTGTCCCAACGGTCAACTAGAAACATGATAGGCTAGGGTCAGTAACGCTCTCAGATCATACGCCCAAATCCAGGAACACACTTGAAGCATATCTTGCTTACCGTACTCATTGAACACGGCTTGCACCAGTGCCAGCCATTGGGGCTGACCGGCCGGCGGGTTGGGGAAGTTGTTCTCGGCGGCCGACATGGCGGCCATGGCCCAGAAGCCCTGATCGTCGTTCCCGAGGGTCGAGGTCTGGTTCCGGGGCATGAAGTCCTGGTCGTCTCCAACTTGGTGGACCAAGGCCTGCGTCGTAACGTCTACATACGAGTCGTCGCCCGTATAAAACCAATAGTCGACCATAGTACCGAACATAGCACCAGCCTCCCACCCTATATATTAGGTACGTATGTTAGCAATCTTATAGTGGAAGAAAAGGATGAGGTTGTGAATGGAGGGCATTACGTACAAAAGTACGGATCTGGTAGGTTACCAGGCGTGTCGCCGGTGTTGTTACCAGTGTAGTATTTCAACAAGCCAAAGGCTATCGTACTTGCAGCCTGCTTGATCGAATCTAACTCAATTTTTAGTTTACTGTATTTATTACAAGGGGAAAGGAAGATAATTATTTACCATCACTAGATAAATCAACCTGTAAAGCATCCACCGTACTTGCTAGCAAGCCAAAAGTGCTTGCCGCCCATAACGTCGGCCGCATCGTTACAGAGAAAACGAAAAAGCAAATCCAGGAAGATCAAATGAATGGACTAACGGCCACGCTATAAGATGACTATCAAGCAATAGAAACTCTTGGAGATTTTGAGGCCGTTATAATTAATAGCACATGTTTATGACAAGCAGTCGTTCTTCGTTCTAAGTGGCGGGATGAGGCAAGACCTCACTCGCTCAATCAGCCAGCGGGCTGCACAAGGACCTGTACCTAACCAGGTAGAAAGGCTGTGTAAAGTGAGCGAGCCAGCCTTTTGGGTTTCCTCTTTCCTTGTTGATGATAAAATGTAGTGTTTCCCAGACAAAAAGAGGAGGAAGGAAACAACAATAACTCGAACTAGTCGAAAGGTTAAGGTGATGATAATAAAGAATGGACTCGACCAGGAGTTGAGAAGAAGCGAAACAAAGAAAGAAAAGGAGTGTTGGCTAATAGGCAACAAACAGTCAACCAGCAACACACAAGAAAGAATAAGACCGGAATGAAGAAACGAAGAATAATCGAGCAGGAAGAAGAGAATTAAGAAGATGGATAAGAAACTGAAACCAAAAAGGTGGAAAGACCAAGCCACCTAGGCCCGAACAAACTAGGCAGATTGAAGGTTCAAGAAACACCTCGGTGTCCATGCCCGTGTATGTCCTACCCACTTACCGCCCGACCACATCCCGTACTTGGTAATCTACATCTATACACCAGTAAATAGAAAAAAAAAGTGGTCTACTACCTACCTACCTGTCGTCCCATCATTTTTGGCTTATACAGCGTCACATCGATAGGGCAAGAGGTGCTCTCTGAAAATAGTAGTGGGACGCTGTGCTGGACCTGCACGTGCATGTACAGTAGTCGTGACGGCTCGAAACTGACTGGTAAGCATATGCAAGGACAAAATGGAAGCCGCAGGCAGGCGCCTACGAGGCTGTGTCGTCTTTGTGGATTGGATGAAACTCGCCAAGTTCCAGACGGGGGCTACATTTGTCTCAAGGGGACATTCACCCGGTTTTGAACGAACGGCCGTTCGTTTCCCTTTGTGCTCCTCTAGTTCAGGATTTAGTCGAGCAGGTGTCTTGAGTAAAAATAAGAGAGTCTAAGATATGTATATCTGCATTGCAAATTTGCACAAGTCTATAAATATTTGAAGTCAATCGTCCGTTCAAACTTAGTCGTTGATGGATAGATGGATGCTGATGCCCGTTTTCTGCTGTGCTGCTGTTCTGTGCTTACAGCACCCGGTACCCGTAGTATAATAGGCTGGCTGGGCCTGCAGGTTTGGTCTTGGCCCCATCCTTGCCCGTCCCACCCTTTCAGCGGGGTTCCCCACCTCCCGAGATTCCCAGTGGTCTATCAACTACCTAGTTAGAAAGTTGTCGAGCATGTCTAGGAAATCCAGGTTCGAATATCTGCAGCTTCTAGACTGGATAGCAGCTAGATAGATAAGTAGGCCGACTAAGCATATGTTTCTCAGAGGTTCATCTTTTGCTAGTGTCGTGCCGTATGCCGACATATAAACAAAGATAGGGCGTAGGATATGCTTAATAATTGGCCGAAAGCCCAACCAGATAGTCTACCTAGTTATATGTTGTAGGTAATTCTTTTTAGGGAATAGATGATGGCGCACGCCCGGCGCAGCTACGCCTAGCTAATCAACGTTTGTCTATAGGAATATATGGAAGACCGTAAGTTAAATCATTTTGCGACTAAAGAGAAATTGGTATCAAGCAGTATTATCGTACGTGATCCAGGCAAATCATAAACATTCCTAGGATAGCGCATTGTAGTCTTCTAGTGCACATGAATTCACTCCGGTCAAGAACTCATCTAAGCTTTGACCTTCTTCAAAGGGGGCGCTTCGTCGTCGTCATCGTCGTCATTTTCACCTTCACCATCACCCATCTCTTCGTCCTCATCTTCGAAATCAAGATCGCTCATCGCATCAGCTTCTTGAGCTTGTGCTTTATGACTTGTTAGCATCTAGTCCATATGTAGACCACTCACAGATAGGTACTCACTGAAATACTTTATAGCGCTCGGCCACAGATCCTCGCTAAAGGCAACAGCCAAGTCATCACCATCCGGGAATATCTCAAGCGCCAGCGGATCTTCCTCATCATCGTCTTCTTCGTCATCATCCTCGGCCTCCTTCAACCCAGGAGTCTTTCCTTCGCGTCTCTCGGCACGCCTCTTCTTGTCCTCCTCAACTGCGATAGCGCTCTCCTCAGCCGAGATGTCCTCACCGCGGTAGCCGAACCAGCAGAAGAACGATACACCGCCGAGGCCGAATGCGTCTATCTTCTCGCGGAGGGCCTTTTGGTCGGCCGTCCAGTCCTCTGGCTTGACCTTCTTCTTCTCCTTGCTTGGTCCGTTGGCCTGGCTTTGCTTCTTATCTTCTTCCCAGACCTTAACGGTGAGGTCGAGCAACCCCTGCGTCAGATCCTTTCCGGCCTTCCACTTGATGGGAACAGGCTCGCTGACCAGGCCGGCATAGCCGTCCTTGGAGCGGCGGTACCAGAACTTCTTCTCCAGAACCGTGTCCTCGAAGTACTCGTTATCAGAGAATTCTATCTTGATGGCGATGCTGCGAGGGTCGCCCTTGCTACCATTCTCGATCTCAAAGTGAGAGACGGAGACATTCTTCAAGGATGAGAGCAGCACGGCCGAGTCACTGGGCTGGATGTATTGGTCGACATCGGGCGGTGCTTGCTCAATCACTAAGGGCCAGAAACTGGGAATCTTGGCGACGAGCTTCTCCCTCTTCTCAAACAATGGCTTAGAAAGAGTATATTGCTGACGAACTTGGGCCATATTAGCTGGGATCAGACTGAACGACTTTCTCTTTCGAGTGTTCTTAATGGGATTCCGGCCATCTGCTCCATTTGTCCAAGATGATGAGCACTCACTTATTTCGGTCTCGACATCTTCAAATTCCCTCTCAAGTTCAGCCAAGTCCTCATAGGTGGCATTGATCTCCTCGACAGTTTCGGTCATGCCTACAGAAGAATCGGGAATGGATTAAAGTGTGTGTATCCTACGACTGTAGTGTAGATGGTGAAAAGGGAACTGGGGAGAAGAATGAGGTCTATTAAACAATCTTATATGCCTAGGTAAATAGACACTCCGAAAAATGAAGAGAAAAAAAAAGGGCTTCGGCCAAGGTAAATCCTACGGTACGAAGGGTCGATGGCAAAAAGCTATGAAGCCCAATGGAAATAGAGCTATGGTGGAGCTTTGGAAGCTGAGGATTGAGAAAAATGCACAACGAAAATTTATTCTTGCACGAATTGGACTCTGCCATTGGTCACCGGTGAACACGGGAGCCTGCATGTCCATACTAATGTCCCTAGCTCAACCCACCCACACGCATCTTTAAGCTGGGTCGGTAACTGCACCAGGTACAGTAGGTATTGCCGCCCTAATAACATGAGCTGGACATGAACTCAGCCAAGGCCAGATGAAGCTAAAATCGACCTTACTTTCGTGTCGATGTAACTTCCAGACTTGGTCAGAAGCTTGGGCCATTTTGTAACCAGTCTAAAGGCGCCTTCTGAAATAAATTCCTACTTCCATTTCTAAGCACAGCAAACAACTTAATGCCTGCCAAGATACCATCAAACATACGCTTATTACCTTCATTCTGAGTAGCGCCAAATTGCTAGAGGCCAGTAACATTAAACCGCAGAAATGAAAAGAATGTACTATGTATGAAAGAAGGGAGACTGCAACCTATACTCAGAGGATTTAACATACGTAATTAACACCTATTGAGGTTAGATTTAATCTATCCTGCGCTTAAGTAGGCAGAGACCATCTGTATCGCTGCCAGGGTCCTGACTACCACAGTACGCCCCGGTTTCGGGGAAACGATGTTCTACTATCAGGAGACGACTCTAAACCTAATACAGAAAAAGACTTACAACATTTCCTTATTTGATCTATTTTTAACCTATTTTGTATTAGCACAGGCGCAGT
>Ga0247782_1000411_pt1 | contig 30730 bp, 29 predicted proteins | sample UWRJL019104C5_FD_179928 | JGI IMG/M metagenome (GOLD analysis project Ga0247782, IMG submission 179928) | Plant litter microbial communities from Arlington Agricultural Research Station in Wisconsin, United States - UWRJ-L019-104C-5 | ecosystem: Environmental > Terrestrial > Plant litter >...
AGTTGGCCACGCACTTTGCGGGGCTGGCGACGGCTGGAGCCAGGTGCTTTTGGGTAGAGGGTGCCCCCCTACTAACTTTATGGGTGCCCCCCTACTAATTCTCATAGGTAAGGACTAACCTAACTAAGTACGTAAGAGGTATGTACCTCAACAGAAATAAGAAAAGCGAAGCGCAGAAAACCATCAACGCTATTAGAAATCGAACCCAACTCCACACTTATAACTAACCTCTCTGGCAGACTGTTACAAACAGACATTCTATTATGCACCCAAATCACCATAGATGTACTTACATTATCTTGGAAGAGTGATTTTAACATATTTGCAGTAGTATACTTGTTTGTTGGCATTAGGTAAGTAGCTTCCTGGCTATCAGAATCTGGTAAGTTTCAAGGTTGCGTCCATGCGTTTATTAGTGTGGTGTGGGGAAGTGTGAGAGAGACCAAGCTAATGTACATAGTACATGCCTCCTACCTACATGTGTGTGCTCTTCTTAAGTCCATCGTTTCGTCGACAGTGCCACTGGGCGGTAGAGATAGGCCCTTCGATCTGAGACTCGGGGTCGTTAGTGCTTAGCCTACGAATTGCGCAACATGGAGTCGCTATTAGCAGAGCGCCGCGAGGACAACTGCTATGTTGCTCTCACCCACGGGTACCTACAGGTTCAGGAAGCCATGGACCGTGTCCGTAGCCCCCGTGCTGGTGCCATTGTCTTGTTTGCTGGTACGCTTGCTGGACCATCGCCCCCAAGTTGGCCTCTTGTCCACCTATCTGAACTCTCTCTCACCTTTGTCTAGGCACCACAAGGGACAATTTCGCAGGCAAACCGGTCAAGGAGCTCCAATACTCGGCTTACGCCCCGTTGGCTCTAAAGACGATGCTCTCCATCGCCAAAGACGTCCTTGCGTCCCACCAACTAACGTCCATTGCCATGGTCCATCGTCTCGGTACTGTCCCCATCGGGGAAGAGAGTATCCTCATCGCAGTCTCGGCGCCGCACCGTCAGGCCGCTTGGAGGGCCGGGGAGGAAGCGCTCGAGCAGTGCAAGAAGCGTGTCGAGGTGTGGAAGAGAGAGGAGTTTGAAGGCGAAGAAGGCATCTGGAGAGCCAACCGTGACGGCATTCCCGGCCAGAAAATCGACCGGTAAGAAAAAGACCACTAACAGGGAAGTTCCTATTATATACAGAACAAATACCTACCCATGGAGACCCGCGCTTTGGCCGAGGTCAGGAACCCCTTCTTCCGTCATGCGGAGCCACGCCGTGGGCCCTTGGGGCAGAAGAACTTATGTGACCATGCCGGCTAAAATAAATCCATGCGGGCCAATCTATCCCGCAGCTTTGTTTATTATATAACTACTTGGTATTGACCTAGCTGAACTAGGGCGAGAGAGCTAGGAATTCCTTCGGCCTGTGGGAAATAGTCACCTCGTACTGGCAGCACTTGTATGCATGTTTCTAGTCTGATTTTTAAGTTCGTAAGAAGCAGCGCGAAGAGCGCAGCGTTAGCGTTTATCACCCGTGGCTAAAGTCACACACAACACACAAGACGTAATGAGTTAAGTTCCAGACCTCGAACACCCACGTCCACACGCAGGGCCTGCGCATTCACATTCTGTGTTATATCCTTTGATGCTGCAACGACCGAGAAGAGAATCGAGGGGGGGGAAGAGTTGATAAAAGACCGGCCTTATCATGGCTGGAGTAGTCGTCAATCACTCATTCTGGTGTTCCCGAACCCTGTTGGTTTCATCCTTGCCTCCAGCCGCCTTGCCCGAGTATATCGCTCGGGACGATATCTTCACCTGAGCTCATTGGTCGACGAAGCTTCTCTCCAGAAAGCTTGTTGCCCGTAACCCGTTGCTACAGTAGGTTGGGTTTTTGCAGAGTCTTGTCGATTGGATCCGTGACAAGATCGAACGCGACCTACGTTAGACTCTACTATCTGTCTTATCTCCAGCCTACGCTCCCCATGTCTCGCATAATTCCCGGAGCCGAAGGACACACAGCCCCAGGTAAGCCCTCCGGTGATTGGGTTTAATTAATGACTCTTTGTAAGAGCGTCGTCCGGTCGACTAAGTGCTGCTATCTATCTACCATTGTGCAGGAGGGTACCCAATTTAGGCATGTGGGTGGCGGACAGCCTGTTTCTTTGACATCGATCCAAGGGTTCAATATCGGGCCTGGCCCATACGCGGTCCAGCCGTCCCGTCTCTCGTCGTGCCTGGGATGGGCACCCCGGGGAGTTGTTATCAGCCATCTGGTTCCAACGCGCATATAACCCTCGCATATTCCTAGCAGATGTCACCCCACCGGTGGCAGTCGTACCTTTCTCCCTTTTAATATAACTCTACATGCCACGGTTTTCTGGGGGACGGTTCTTGGGCTTCTCCTCTTAAATCCCGCCGTCGATTCGGTGTTGTCTGAGCCCAAGTCGACTCCACCTGTTGCTGCTGTCGCTTTCTCCCACAGCGGATGCCTCCCCGTGATGAGCATGTTTCGTTTCCGTAGACGCCCTGGAGTGGAGGGCGATGGCACGCCAAAGATATCGTCGAGCGAGGGAGCTGATGCTTTGGACGCCCTCGAGCGGTTCGAGCAAGAACATCACCTCGACCCCAATATACCTGCCGACGAGATCGAGGCTGTCGGTGTTGCGCTGGCTGCCGGAGACCCCGAAAAGGCGCTCGAAGTCGAAGTCACGCTGGTGGAGGACGATAGCCCATATCCTGAGGTATGGCCGTATCCCACTCGCACGTAGCCGCTTCCAATGCGCTCACCCACTATCGCTCACAGGTTCGCGCTGCCGTACGGAACTATGATGTCGGGATGCCAGCCAATACGATACGGGCGTGGGTCATCGGCTTGGTCCTGTGTACGGTCGGGTCCGCGGTGAACATGCTATTCTCCTTGCGGAACCCTTCGGTCACTGTCACCACTTACGTGATCCAGCTCATCGCCTTTCCCCTTGGTCTTGCATGGGACGTAGTCTTCCCCGACCGTGTATTCGACATCATGGGCCTCAAGTTCAACTTCAAACCCTGCAAGTTCAACGTCAAGGAACACGTCGTCATCGTCGCTATGTCTAATGTACGTCTCTCACAAGCCTCGCTGGGTGGGCTGCTTCTTGGTTGGCTGTGACGCTCACGCGGCATAGGCAGCATACGGCGGTGGTGTCTTGTATGCTACCGATGTCTTGATTGCTCAGCAGAAGTTTTGTATGTCCAACCTCTTGTTGACTACCTACGCGAACAATGACTAAGAGAGAAAAAATATGGTAGACAACCAAAACTTCGGATGGGGTTTCCAGTTACTGTTCGGCATCACGACCCTCTGCACCGGCTACGGTCTGGCCGGTCTGACGAGAAGATTCCTAGTCTGGCCGGCCGCCATGATATGGCCCGGCGATTTAGTGAATACAACGCTATTCTATATCCTCCATGACGACATGCCCCTCGATCCGGCGAAGACGGATGGCTGGCGAATGGGTCGCTACCGCTGGTTCCTCTACGTCATGGGCGGCGGTTTCGTGAGTGATTTACCACGCGGTGTGCATGCATCGAGACGGCTGACTTGTAGTGTAGATCTGGTATTTCTTCCCGGGTTGGAGTATGCAGCCACATCTCTTGTCTTGTCCGCCCAAGGGGTGAACTTCTTTAGACGGCCTACTAACCGTCTGATGTAGTCTTTCAGGGCTTGGCGTATTTCAACTTCATTTGCTGGGCCCTGCCCAACAACGTCGTCGTCAATAAAATCTTCGGCGGCCTCCACGGCTATGGAATCCTCCCTACGACATTTGATTGGACTGTGATTTCCGGATATGCCTTGTCCCCGTTGATACCCCCCTTCCACGCAGTGGCCAACACGGTTGCTGGGGTCATCATCTTCTTCGTCATTGTCTCAGCGGGTATCCATTTCTCGGGGACCTGGTATGCCGACTACTTCGTTGTCCAGTCATCCGACGCCTTTGACAATACCGGGGCCAAATACAACGTCTCCAGGGTCCTGAACGACCAGCTTCTACTAGACGAGAAGGCGTACCATGCCTATTCTCCCCTCTACCTGAGCACCCAGTTTGCCTTATGCTACGGCATGGCCTTTGCTGCCGTTGCTGCTGTCATTGTCCAGTAAGGGGCCACCACGAAGGGCCGCTGAGGTTCCCGCGGGTTTCTATCGGTCGGCGACAATCACTGACTTTTGCGTTCTTCGGATAGTGCCATTCTATATCACGGACCTCAGATAAAAAGGCAGTGGAAGGAAGCCCGCTCACAGCAGGGTAAGCGGATCAACAAAAGCCAGGCACTTCCAGATATAGTGGCCACGAAATGAGCTGACATGGTACGCACACAGACGATGTCCATATGCGACTGATGAGGAAGTACAAAGACTCGCCGGACTGGTGGTATCTTGTGCTTTTCGTCATAATGATCGGGCTATCCTTTGCTGTCTGTACCGCCTGGCCGACCGGGTTCCCTGCGTGGGCCTACGTAATATGCATCGTCATCCCCGTCATATGGGTATGTTGCCTTCTCTGGCCCATCTCCCCCACCTTCGCCCACTGACTAAAGTGCTGCAGACGGTTCCAATCGGCATAATACAAGCCATTACCAATATACAGATCGGTCTTAACGTTCTTACCGAGTTCGTAGTAGGCTACTTGCTTCCCGGCCATCCACTAGCCATGATGGTGCGTTATGACACCTGTGATCCCTCTTGACATTCTACTCTTCCCCGTGCCGAGCTGATAGCCATGTAGTATGTGTCCGGGCCTCTTCCCGCCGGCTTCTTCGCGCAGCGGCATGCTGACAGCGTCTAGGATGTTTAAGAACTACGGCTACATCGCCATGCAACAAGCGCTCTATTTTGCGCAGGATCTGAAACTCGGCCACTATATGAAAGTGCCACCCCGGACCATGTTCTGGTCGCAGCTCCTAGCTTCACTGTGGTCTGCTATTGTTCAGATTTCCGTCATGAACTGGGCTCTACGGAGCATCCCGGACGTGTGCAGCGACCAGCAGCCGAACAGCTATACGTGCCCTGGTGGCCGCGTCTTCTACACGGCCTCGATCATCTGGGGAGCCATCGGGCCGGCCCGGATCTTTAGTGGGGATGCCACGTACTCGTCGCTGCAATGGTTTTGGCTCATCGGTGGCCTGACGCCTATCATCACCTGGTTCCTAGCGCGACGATACCCCAGGTCGATGGCGCGGTACATCAACATGCCACTCATTTTTGGCGGATCCGGCTGGATCCCACCGGCAACGGTATACACTTATTTGTGTTGGGGTAGCGCCGGGTTCCTATTTAACTATTACATTAAGCGGAAGTTCAACGGTTGGTGGTTGCACTACAACTTCGCCACCTCAGCGGCGCTCGATTGCGGGCTTATCCTCTCGACCATCCTCATCTTCTTCACGCTGTACCTCACCTCGGCCAACGCTCCACAGTGGTACGGCAACTACGATATCTACGAGACGTTAGACCAACGAGGTTTGGCCATCAAGAGCTTCCTGGCTGAGGGTGAGACTTTCGGTCCTACAACGTGGCCCTGATGGGAATACCTACAGGGGCGGGACAGGATTTCTGGATGGCTAGAGCTAATGAACAAGGTTTTTTTTTTTCTTTTTTTTCTTTTAAAAAATGTTTTTTCCTGCCCACGTAAGTATCAACGTGCTTCTGACGAAGATCACAGCGATTGATAAATGTATAGCAGAATTGCAGAGTGGCTTACCATGACCCAAGATCCCATCACTATCTCACGCGTCTCGTAGACTCACAAGTGACTTGCGTATCCTGAATATCACTGTCGCCTACGCTTGGAACAAGAAAGGAGGAAAACAAGAGAGGGGGTTAGGATGAATATATTGATGCATAATAAACAAATAAACTAGTTAGTGGGTATCTAACTTAGTAACCTAGGTAGGCAGTCAGTCCAGAGAGAGTCTAAGTGAAGGTACAGATTTTTACTCGACTGCTAGCGTCGGGCTTGGCATTCCCAGTGTCGGACTCATCCGATACGCGGTTAGGCTAGGCATTTCGGTTCGGATGAACGGATGACCCGTATGTAGATCGTAAGTACAGATGTTAGGTACCTAGGTAGGTAGGTAGGTAGTTATTTGGAACTTGTGTGCAGCGCCCTATCGCCATGTATGCGTCGACGGAGCTAATTGAGGGTTTGAAGTAACCAAAATAGGGACGGTAGGTACCTAAGGTTATCCGTTAAGTAGGTAAGTACGTTTGGATGAACCTTTGTAGAGCCGAGGATATTTTCTTGGTCTTTGGGCCAGCGTCTTCCCCCTCATTCCTCATTCTCCAGCTTAACCAAATAGTCTAACCAAACAGAAACAAACGGCTTCCGAGGGATAGACTCGGTACTGACTCGGCCAAGGTACTATGTACATTGAGCCTGCCTACATACATACATAGTACGTACCTATCTATATCTGTACCTTACGTACATCATGTAGGTAGGTAGATAGAGTTTCGCAATCCTTCAAGGGCCTGCGTCTCCATGCTAGCCCGCCAAAATACGGTACAGCAACTAAATCCAGCAACTAAACCCTAGATAACCCAGCTAAAACCTCGGCTTTCCTTGTTGGTGATCCAGACGGAGCTCCCCCGACCAATCGACTTGTTCAATTGACTTGTTCAGTTGACTTTCTTCCCCGGTCCTTTACTATTCTCTGCTGCTCTGGTTATTCTTGTCGATGTTCCTGTTCTTCTTTTCTTCTTTCTCATTCTTTTATCACCATTTCCCTTCCTAACCCGGTCCTCTTGCCTCCTACCTATATAACGACTCGGTTACCGTCTAACTGTATCAGTCGGTGTGTCGGTGCGTTGGTGTGTTTGTGTATCTTGCCTATCTATTTATTCTCTCTTGTTGTAGTTGTTGGTTTCTGGTCGAGGACAGGGACGAGGCAGAGGATCTTGTTCACGAGGAGCGCACAACATGTCTGCCGTCAATCGGAGCCTCCGAAGCGCTTCGAGATCACTCCGGCTCCGGTCGAAGCCTACGGCCCTTGCCTCTGCACGCACAGTTGGCCCCTCATCGTTATTAGTGTCTTCCCGCGCTGCCACCGTTTCCCCTCTCCACTACTACAACAGCTTTTCCACAACCGTCGCCAGGATGTCTGCAGCTCCTATGCCCTCTGAACACAAGGGTTACGACCCGGAGATCAAAGATATCGCAAGTTACGTCACCAAGCCCATCGACTCTGAGTTAGCTGTAAGCCCTGCCCCTATCTCCTTGTCTTCTCTTCTCTCTTTTTTACGCGCCTACACTGGCAACCCCACCTCCCCCCATATGCCACTTCGCCGCGGCTAACCGGTGGCCCAACCGTGGTTGCGCGAATACAGTTCGACACGGCGAGATGGGTGTTCCTCGATACCTTGGGCTGTGGTCTTGAGGGTTTGCGCTTTAAGGAATGCACTAAGCTCTTGGGTCCCGTCGTCCCAGGAACTGTTGTGCCCAGCGGTACCAGGGTTCCCGGCACCGACTTCGTTCTCGATCCCGTCAATGGTGCCTTCAACATCGGCGCCATGATTCGCTGGCTCGATTACAACGACTGCTGGCTGGCTGCCGAATGGGGGCACCCCTCGGACAACCTCGGCGCTATCTTAGCCGTCGCTGACTGGGTTAACCGGACTAACAAGGCTGGCGGCAACCTGGCTGGCGGCAAGGTCTTTACCATCCGCGATGTTCTCGAGGCTATGATTAAGGCGCATGAAATACAGGGCTGCCTCGCCCTCCTCAACTCGTACAACAAGGTCGGCCTCGACCACGTCGTGCTGGTCAAGGTTGCTAGCACTGCCGTCGTCTCCCACATGCTCGGTCTCAACGACACCCAGATTGCCGATGCCGTCAGCCAGGCCTGGGTCGATGGCCAGAGCTTGCGTACCTACCGTCACTCGCCCAACACCATGTCCCGTAAGTCCTGGGCTGCCGGTGACGCCTGCCAGCGCGCCGTGAACCTGGCCCTGAAGGTTATGAAGGGTGAACCTGGCGTCCCTACCGTTCTATCTGCCCCCGTCTGGGGCTTCTACGATGTCTTGTTCAAGGGCAATAAGTTCCAGTTCCAGCGCCCCTACGGTAGCTACGTCATGGAAAACGTCCTCTTCAAGGTGTCATATCCTGGTAAGCCGCATAATACTCCTCGCTTGCGTCGTACTGGCTTGAGGGATCCGCTCCCGACCTGCTAACGTGTGCTTTTACAGCCGAGTTCCACTCGCAAACCGCGGTCGAGGCGTCCTCCAAGATCTACCATAAGCTCAAGGAAATGGGCAAGTCGGCGGCAGACATCAAGGCGGTCACTTGTCGAACGCACGAGGCTTGCATTCGTATTATCGACAAGCAGTTCAAGCCCATGGACAACTTTGCGGACCGTGACCATTGCATCCAGTATATGTGCTCGGTCATGCTTGTGTTCGGGCGGCTCGAGGCTACCGACTACACAGACGGCGGCGAGGCGGCAACGTCTCCCCTGGTGGAGTCTCTGCGACAGAAGATAACATGTGTTGAGGACCCCCAGTTCACTAAGGACTACCACGACCCGGCACTACGGACCATCTCTAACGCGTTGACGGTGGAGCTGAACGATGGTACCGTGCTCGATGAGGTGGTGGTGGAGGCGCCGTTGGGCCACCGGCTCCGGAGAGAGGAGGCTAAGCCGCACATTCTGGCCAAGTACAAGCGACACTTGGAGCCGCATTTCTCAGAATCTCATGTGAAGGAGCTGGTGGAGCTGGGGATGGATCCCAAGAAGCTCGAGGCCATATCGGTGGACGAGTATGTCGACAAGTATACCGTCAAGAACAGCCAGTTTGTTTAAGTGAGTAGGCAGGGGCCAGCATGTATCCATGTACAGATCGGTTGCAGCTGGATAGATGGTATTAATATATTTTGTGTCAGGTGTCCCACGTTCAATCAGTTTCCAAATGCTATGACGTCTGATATTGCGGCTGGCCGAAAAGACTTCCCTTCTCCAACCTACGGATGTGGTCGACATACTTGTATAGGGTGAGATATACCTGCCTACCAAAGGTATGTATGTACATACCATGATGTAGATAGTAGACGGCGAGAGCGTGCGATACAGCAATCATCGCATTAATCCCCTAAGTAACCCACCTAGTACATAATGTATCTCCTCTAACAGCTTGAAGTGAGGCCCTGTGAGATTACCGCTACCTCTTTGCTGTACCTACCTCTTATGTATCTCGCACCAATGTGCGGTACGAGGTAGGTGGCTTACTACCCGCACGGTCAAGGCTACTCTAGGTATCGGTAGGGTTACTTTGGGCGGGGAAGGTTCAGTGTACACGCCTGGAGGCGCCGTACCTACTACCTATAAACAGATGCATACCTAAACAACCCGCTAAAGTACCTACCTTGGCTAGGATCTCGAGCTTGCCTTGTCTTTACTATTAACCTAGCCGAATGAGGCATCCACATTAGATTAGGTAAGTGGACACTCCGCCACCCCGCTGTACGTCAACTCTCTTTATTAAAATAAATCTATGTGGTACCTGCTCAGATCTGGGCCGTCGGGGGCATTTTCAACACTAACAATCCGACCGTTCGACACTGCAGTGAGCTTTCTTGGACGTCTCTTTGTCCGATTACCTGAAGACCATATACCCAATTGCCTTCTCCATTGGGGCGACTCGTTTCTAATTAGCCATCTACTTTGTCGAACTGCGTGCCAATCGTGTGGCGAAGACACCGCTATCGGTAAAATGGTTACACTCGAGCGCCAGGAGATAATCGCAAACAACAAGTCGTTGCGCCTCATCAAGAATGTAGGTTCTACTATTTCAGTTCAATCCGTTTAGTTACTATTCCTTGACCTACTGCTCACCACTTCTCGCTACTTAGGAACTCGAGCATCTGCTGGACAAAGGCGTGATAAGCGACGAGGTCTTCGATTCCATCCATAGTATGCTTCCAGCCGAATCATCCCTTTCTGGCGCCCCGACTCCTGCGGCGCGCAATCCTTCCTCTGTGCCGTCTCTGCCGCCATCCCAACCCCCTGTGAACGGCATGGCCAATATGGCGCTTCACCAGAACGTATCGCCGAGCCCAGCACCGCCGGCGTATAATGCCACGGGCCCGCCTGCCTTGCCAAACCGCCGTACCGCTCCTCCGCCGCCGCCGCCAGCGAAGCCCGTCATCGCCCGTGCGAGAGCATTGTATAAATACCAGGCCGCCGATGACCGAGACCTGTCGTTCGAGCGCGACGACCAGATTGCCGTACACGAGTACATGAATACCGACTGGTGGATGGGTCGCAATGAACGTACCGGTGCTGAAGGCATATTCCCTAAGAGCTACGTCCAGGTGGATACTGAGAAGGATGTGGCCGGGTTCTACGCTCCCAGTCAGCCAAACTACGTCTCTCCTTCGCCGTCAGCTGCTGCAAACGGCGCATATCCCCCCCCACCGCAGGCGCAGAACCCTTACAACTCGCACGTGCCACCTATGGCTATCGCTCAGGGTGGCGAGCCGGCCGGGGACTCCGGGGGCAAAAGCAAGGTGAGTGAGCATGGCAAGAAATTCGGTAAGAAACTGGGTAACGCCGCCATTTTCGGTGCGGGCGCGACGATCGGTGGCAACATTGTCAATAGCATCTTTTAGTTGTTTTAAAATTTCGCAATGAAAGGCTCAACTAAGGAACGCGGAGGGGTTCGAATTTGCGATGAATCCGGGAAAGGGTCCGATAGGGTTCCCATGGCTTTTACAGCCAGCGATATACAAATGAGTGTATATGACTCATTAGCATGGATAAATATTGAAGGGGGCGTGCATGAGCACTGAGCGAGCATTTGTATGCTGCTCAGGTCATCGCTGCTGAGGCCAGTAGCGCCTACCGGTCCCCTGCAGGCTCTCCATGGTATCTGACTCTTCAACGGGGTTATCATGAAATGCCACGAGGCAGTGGGCGATAGAACTCCAAACAGACGCGGTCGTCAGGACTGGTAAGAAGGCAATCCATCTATATTGCCGACGCGGCCAGGTCCCAACGCAACGCTTCCCCTCAAATTGTGGCCATAAGACGCCAGTTTGCCTTTATTTTTTATTTTTTTTTCTCGGGCCGCTTTAATGCGTACATGCGTGTTCTACTAGTACTCAGTTACGTAAATATCTAACACTGCCTCATATAATGCCATACATACAATCACCTTATCCACCTACGTACCGCCGCATTTTGTGTATTTGTACATCTGTACATAAGCCACCTGGGTACCAGGCTGTAAGAGACCTTCTGCAGGTATTGCTTACTTAACTGTAACAGGTAATACATGTGACTGAGATCGGAGTTAAGGCATGGAGTGCAGCAGTACACCTTCAACCAACCTCTGCAAGTAAATACTTTCGTGGCGACTGGTAGTACTGCCTACTACATACGTACATCTCGCCTGCATAGTGCCACTAACTAGGCGATTTAACTATCATGCTCAATTCTTTCTGCCCCCTCTGCGGTGTCCTGCTTCAAACGTGGCAGGGTCTTGCATCGGAGCTCGAGAGTCCTGACGAGGCCCTCAGTTGGTTATCAGAGCTGCGCGCGAGTGAGTACTGCCAATTTCTCTTAGCTCAGCCCATTATCTCTAGAATGTCTGTATTAAGAGCGAAAAGTACGTGCCACCGGCTCGTTCCATGACTCGTCCGTCAGCGGCGTGGGCTGGTTGAACGACCATGGCATACTCATTGTCCCGAGGCACCCGGATCTCCGTCATACCGACCGCCAACCCGGCCAACGGCCCAAGGACTTCTTCGCTACGTACGCCTTGGACACCCCCGAGCGGAGTCATGGCGCTGTCGAGCCCCTCCGTAACAGGGCTTGGTGCTATGCGGTCCACGATGTCTGTTGGTCATTACTCATCGCTCGGGTTGATCCTGCTGCGTGTTTCACCGCGGGCACCATCGCCGCTCACCTCCTGGCCATCTTCTATAACACGCCAACCAACGAGTACGCTCTGGCGCCGGGCCACGACTACGGGCTCGCTGCTGGCCTCCACAATATCAGGCACGGCGGCTACTATTCCATAGCGAGACACTCCCTGAATTCTTCCTTTCTCGTCGGCGACCCCAGGGAGCCTTTCCATTTCGATGACGACTCCCTGGAGGATTCTGTCGCGCCAAGATCTGTACAGGACATCCCGGCCGCTGGGGATGGCGAGTCGGAGCTTTTCTGCATGCTGCCCTACGAGAATATCATGCTGATCCTTACTTACCTGCCTTCTCGGGACCTCTGCAACCTGCGCCTTGCCTCGAGACACCTGGCGAGCCGTACTTCGCCCCAGCAGCTCTCGCAGCAGTTCTGGTCGAGCCGCTTCGCCCCGGACATGGAGATGGGCTTTGTCTTTGCTGCCAATCACTGCCCTGCGCCGCCCGGACGCCCAGACTGGCGCACGCTGTACTTCAAGGCTAGGGAAGCTTTGAGGTACGACATTTTCCCCGGCTTCCGCAACCGCCGGCGCATCTGGTCTATCTTGGGTGACTGGTGTCAGCCTCTGAGCCTCCGGCTGCTGAACCGTCACCACGTGTCTGGCTCTCCATACACCGACTCACCATTGGAAGTTCCCGATAATTCTCACATTGGTCCCGCCATACTGTGTTCCAATGCTTCTTTTTACCCCGGAAATGTGCGAATCCCACACGGCCTCACCGTGAGGGAGTTAACTTTGTATGGCCGCCTATTCGAACGACAGAGCGTATTTACATGGTCTCCCCAGAGTTTCGTGCGAGGATGTAGGCTACGAGCTTCTTTTGTCCTCACAAATGGCCATTTGCACCTGAGCGGCATTCGCTGCTGCCCTGTTTCAAGCGATGGCACCGGCAATGGCGATGGCGCCGGCGCCCCCAGGTTCCGAGCAGGTCTCATTGCCAGTCCAGCAAAGGAACATGAAGTTGTCCTTGGTCCTGGCTATTCTCTAGAGTGTCTCGATGTCTTGAGTGAGTGTTGTACCCCTTGCTCCTAACGACCCCTCTTACACCTTTGGCAGCTACTTCTACCGGAATTCTTGGGCTTCACTTCCACATGAAGAGTCCCGGCGGTTCTTACTCGCGCATCTTGGGTGACATGGAGACGGCCACCCAAGAGAGGGGGATAGGGCGATTGCGGCCAGGCCAGGACCAAGAGTGGTTGGGACTCGTATTAGGCTTGGACGTACGACCCCACAACCCAGAGAAAAGCCTTGCTCCGGCTGCTGACCAGCTTTAGGCTTACAAAGTAATCTCTATCTCACTCATCGAGGGGCACACTACTCCTGGCGACCCGGGCACCTGCCTTCAACCCTTTCCCTGGGCCGAAGTGAAGCCGGCGCACTCGTGGCATCCGAAGATACCCTTTCCACCTCCAATGTGGGGTTCGTCGGTAGACAATCTGTCTGGCCAAGAGCCCGTCCTTTGTTACTACATGAATTTTGGGGGACTAGACGGATCACTTTTGCGCTCCCTCACGAGAGTAGTCTTCATCATGGGCGGTTTCCCGTCTGTCTTTTTGGGCATGGAGTTCTCGTACGCCGACGGAGATGTGATGCTCTTCGGACAGCGCGAGTACAAAGAAAACCCCGGAAATATGGGCAAGATCCAGTGTGTGCAGCAAGCGTTCCCGATCGATGGCCCCGGCGGCGAGACCATCACCCGGGTTACCAGCTCCTACTCTCGGACGGACGACGCCGTCCGGTCGATTACGGTACCTATCCGCTCCGCCCTTTCCTTTTTTCAACGTCTCCATCTTTCTATTTAGTTGAGCTAACCCAGCTTTGACGCTTTGGACAGATCGCCACCAACATGGGAAGAAGTGAAAAGTTCTGTCTTTACAGGACAGATCCATTGAGTGAGCAGGAAGGGCTGGTCCAATCTCTCGAAGCAGGCCTTGGAGAAGCATTTACGTCTTTCTTTGCCATGACTAAGGTACGTAAAGGTCCGATTATGCTTATGCTGTAGAACTCGCCGCTGATGATGGCGCTCGTAGGCACCAGTAGGCCATTACCGTGGCTTTGTAGCACGATGCTCTTACTTGGGAGATCAGCTGTCTGCAGGCCTGCCCGCCGAGCAACCCGCTGGAGCTGCTCACAATATTCCGATCACGGATGAAATACTATCATTGTCGTCTACTAGGCACATGTTGGCATTCCTTCGCGGCTTTGCACTTAGCGCCGCGGATACTGCAGAGATCGTGACCATACGTGTTTCTATCAACGATGCAACTTCTTCGGGGTATAGAAGACACATAACGGGTCTCATGCTCGAGTACAGAGACAGCCGAATACCCGTTATACTAGGTCAGTGGATCACCGAGATCGGCAGCTTCAGCATCCCGTGTGGGGATCGAGTCTCGGAACTGACAGTCTGGCATCGTTACAACTCACACCGCAGGCAAGTCCAAGCCAGTTGTATATGGAGGTTGATATTCAAGACGGTAAGGGGACAGACGAAGGAGTTTCATGCTGAGGAGCACGAGCCATTTCCCATGAAGGACTTTTGCCTCCACTTCCGCGAGACCCCCTATATGAAGCCGGTGAGTCATTCTAGGAAGCCACTTTGGGTCCAGGGGCCATGTAAGCTCGCGCCGAATCAAGTCTTCTGACCTGTCTCTCGCAGAAAACCATTTTCTGGGGATGCAGTCATGAGTGGGATGGTATGCTTACCCTTGCTTTCCGTCTCCTTGCAAGCGGCTTGTCCGTACTAACCATCGGCTCAAAGATGTCAGAGTGCTCTATAGCTCGAAAAACACAGGGCGGAGAGACCTGATGTCGCCCATCCCTCTTGGACCTCGTCCCGACACGCCCGATAATGACTATTTCGTCAGGCAAGATATCTATGTGGAGGAGTCTCTTCACGACGGGACAGCGAACCCCGCGGTTTCGATCGAGATTGCCTGTCGGGGAAAAGACGGCGAGCCGTCAGGGTTGACATTTGTCTACGCTAATGGCGACGTGCGCACTATCGGAACTCGGGGGCCGCTGCGCAGTTCTATGACATTCGAAGCTGGAGAGAGACTGGCGTGGATGGAGGTCGGGTTCGGGAACCACCGGGGATACAGCGATGCCGTCCAAGATATTGTGGTGAGTTCAGTAGCTCTGGAAACCCATCCATTTCCACTGAGATTCGCATGGCCAGCTAACCAGCGGGTGGGCACGGTCGCCTATGCCAGCTTGTCACGAATTTAGATCGGAAACTACAGCTCAAGGAGAGAAAGGAAGCAGCCCCCTTGGTAAACATACCCCGGAGACTAGTAGTCATTCTTGATCCCTCCTGTGCGCGCCAGCAACGCCCGGCGACTACCAAGACCGAGCGCGACGATGTACTTGATTTTCCTGAAGACGCCAATGCACTCGTGGGCTTTTGGAGCATGCAGCACCCGCGAAATATGTGTTTCCGACTGCCCGTATTTGGATTGCTTGTCGATAAGCAGAAGTAAGAAAATATTGGTAGCTTCTGGCTTACCACACAGCCGCCCCCTTCACGAATCCTGTATCTACCAACTCCCCGATATTATCGGCTAGGCACTTGAGTCTGACGGCGTCCATCTTGTGGCCCTCGCCTAGCTCGCCGACGAACCGCTCAAAGTCCAACTCCTCGAAGCGGCGCGAGCACTTCTCCAAGACACGCCTCAGCACCGAACTCCTACATCTCGGATCTCGGATCGCCGCATCGAGCGTGAGCGTCAGGAGAGATTGCCGTGTAATATCGACGCCACTGAACACATCTTCTCTGCCGTAGCTCTTCTTCTTCTTCCTCTCTCCCCTTCGCACTTCCCCTCTACTAGTCCCCGTCGCCTTCAGTTCCGTGATAGTATCTGCGTAGTAATCTCGAAGCTCCCGCAGCACCCAAGGCGAGTCCTCGGACTGGTTGGCCTCGGTCGGCACACATAACCCCCGCCATAGCTCTGCTGCCGGCTGCCAACGCCAGAGAAATGGATTGAAGTCGCGCGCAAGCCAGCGTGGTAGGGCCTCGTTGCCAAGGCTGCGCGGCACTGCGCGCGCCCCGTCCCAGCCGAGAAGGGCCTTGATGGTTGTGCCATCGTCGGCGAGGATCACGTTACGTAAGCTGAGGTCGGGGTGTGTGAGCACGAATCTCTCTTTAGCCCCGTGGAACGGGACAGGCTCACGGACGTAGCTGACGAGAAGACGAAGTAGCTCATCTACGCCTCTCTCGGCCACGGTGGTAGGCGGATGGACGTCGAGCATAGCCGTGTAGGCGGCCGTCGTAGTATCCCACGGCCCTACGGGTCGGTACAGCGGTATGTTTCGGCACTCTTCGTCTAGGAACCATCGGTGCACCATGGCCTGGACATCGGGCTCTCGGAGGGCCTGCACGCCAACAAGGTGCCCATGTTTCGCGTCGAAGGAGACGGCACCACCGCGGTTGAACTCGTACCGTCCAAGCTGGAGCATGGCTTCTGCTACGTTGCGGAGGATCGTCTCCCTTCTCTTCTTGAGTGCCTGCGCATTTGCGTGGATGTCGGCGCCACCGTCGTCGAGACCGAACCAGACATCTTCCAGTCTTCTGCCCTGTATAAACTCCATAAGTAACCAGGGCGCGCCGATCTCGTTATCGCTCCGGCAGTCGGCGTCGATAACCTCGGGCACAGGCATGGTAGTCTCGGTGCGCAATGTATGCAGCAAGAAAGCCTCGGTGCGGAGGGCCTCCCTGGACGGCCCGTCCCAGCAACCTCCTTCTCCGGCCGAGGGGATCTTCATGATCCACTTGATGGGCCCTTGGTGTCCGCTGCCCCAGAACCGGATCACGTAGAAAGCGTGACCGGAACCGAAGAAAGGATGGCTGATTCGAGGCAGCGGGCGAGGCTCCGGGGCTGTCGCGGGCGACTGTTGATGAAGACGCTCTTCTAGCAGATCTCGGGCTAGGCTTGCCATCGCTCGGGTATTTATACGTTCAAGAACGGCATCATAGTCACGTGCCTTGCGCTGACTGCCCGCCAGCAGCCTGGCGTGTTGGGCCCCAGCCGTCTCGTCCGCAAGTCTCCGAGTAGGCCGGCGTTGGAAATCTACGGGAGCGGCTCTTGCCAGTGCACTGCTCCAAGCTGATAATTCCCGTGGGCCCGGATTAACGTCTGCATCGATAACCGTCTTTCTATTCATTTCTAGCTCCTCCGCGACGACTTGATGGGCCGGTATGGGCGACAAGTGTGGCAAGACTTCGCCCCATGTTACCTGCGCCAAAGAGGTGATATTCCGTCGAATCTTGGCCGTGTCGAGACCCCCGGTGTAGTCAATATGGACCTGGTGGTTCTTGATCCTCCACGAGAGCCCTATGATTACAGACATGTTAGCGTGGCGGTCCCACGCCAGCTTAGCCAATTCGGCTCGGCGGTCACGACGAGATTGTTCGATGTAGCTCTTGACTGGCTGCTCGGCCATGTTGATCCATAACCCCCGAGACTGAATAGGCATGGCAGCATCTCATCTCCTTTCTCACCGGAAGAACAGTGAGCTTAAAACAGAGAGGGGGTAGTAACTAAAGACAAAGGCGTCAAGTTTTACATCCCCTGCTCTGAGCATATATTATTGTCCATAGCACCAAAATGCCGTATGCGGAAAACAAAGACGGCGGAAACTACCGACTGCCTGATCTAAAGCAATGACGTAGTCTGTCATTGACCAAGTGGTACTTTACATCTAAATATCTATATGTCTCCCTCAAAAGACCTTCTCGGCAAAGGGGTATAGCCACCGTTCTCTCTCTCTCCTTCTCCTCCTATACGTGTGTGTGTCTGTGTGTCTGTGTTTTAACCATGCAAAAACACCCGATTCGTCCCTCCATTCAAACTGTCTAACTATCAACTGTATACGCCTGTTGCGCTCGTAGTCCTTCTACCTTTCTTGCCGCTGAACGAGAGAAAGAACATATAGTGGAAATGAAACGAGGCAAACAAAGAGGCACAAACAAATAATATTTAGTTCCTAGTGCCTATCAACCCAGGCCCTCAGTCAAGGACAACCGAGATATGAAGATGAAGTGAGCCCAACTGGATGCCAGGCATGATACTGTGGACCAAAAAAAGGTTCTTGTAGTCGTCCAAAGGATAAGAAACCAAGAAAGAACCAATGCGTCAGAAACCTTACTTGGTGGCATCAATGAAGGCCCATCGAGTGACCGAGACCCATCGCGTCACGATAGACCGGCCCCAGTGCCAGGTCGAGCTCTACTTGGACCTGAACCACCAAGCGCCCAGGCTGACAAAGAAAAGGGTGGCGACGAACGCGATGCCCTTCTTGGACTCGGAGACAAGCATGGACCAGCCGATGACGGCTTCCCACTTCTTAACGAAGTTGCGGTGCTCCCAGGCCTGAGGATCAATCGGATAGGGGAGTCTGACACGAGGGTCTGTGGTCTCAGAGCTAGAGATGGCGTCCGGGGGCGCCAAGGCCTCGGGCGGGAGGACAGGAACGGCTAGACGGAGGAAAACGGCTCTGTGATCACTGGTTCGAACAGGTGGCAGCGCGTTGTACGCTATGATATTCATCTTGGCTCCCACCTCACCGGGATGTTTGCGGACCCAATGAGGGATGTCAAGGAATAAGACACGGTCGCACCAACTAGGCCATCGGTGCCTGGCCCAGGTCCACTTAACGGGATCGGGGCCATACGCTTGACCGCCCGACATCGGCTCTTGGCCCTCCTTTAACTCTAGTTTGTAGGTAGGGGGAAAGGTAATGTCCGCTTCGCTCAGACCGTGCAATGTTCGGCCGGCGGCCATTTCCGTCGTGAGCTGGTCTTGGGCGAGAAAGCGTGGGAAATGATTGGGGCTGTCCGGGTCCAGATCCGGGAACTCGGAGTCCGGGGCCGGGGACGTCTTTGAAATCCGGTAATTTAAGTCGCCGGCGACGAATAGATGAGAGCCTGGCTTGTATATGCTGATTGCCTGCACTGCCGCCTCACGAGAAGCTTCGGCGAGGAGACCCTCCGTCTCGCTATCAGCGTCCGGTGTCCGGGACGTGGTCGTCGGGTATAGGAGCTTTAGCTTCTCTTTGGGGTCTTCAAATACTACAAGCGGCGGGCCAAACAACAAAGTGAGTAAAGAATTCATGGGCTACGGGTGACTCTCGCTTGTTAGGGTGGCAGAACTCACATAACCCAGACACGATGCTTTCCCAATTCTTGTTCCTCTTATCCAAGTTCCACTCCATAGCAGCCAGGTGGGTGCTCACAAAGGTCATCTCGGTGTGAGGGGACTCGCCTGGCGGGCGCCGCTTCTCCAAGACGACGCGAATGCCAACGGCTCCCTTGTTGGCCATGTCGCCATGGCCAAAGCCGACATCGGAAGACTTGAGGCTGAGAACGGTGGAAGGGTCACGGCAAAAGAGCATGATGCCGGTCATACCAACATTCTGCCAGTGCACCAGTGTGTAGCCAGTGTCTTGAGACGCAGCCGAGGTAAAGGCAGCGGCAGCCGTGTTTAGGGCGGATGCATAGCATTGAAAATAGGGCCTGATCATGTAGTCGCCGATAAAGGCTCTCGCGAGCGGTGCCATCTCTTGGAGTGAACTATAAGAATGAGAAAGGCCAAGATCAGGACTCGAGACTTGGAACCTCACCGCGGGGCGCCCGGTACGGGCGGCTGACTTAACTTACAAAACTACGACATCTGGCAAACCAGTGGCATTATGGGAAAATGCATGGCGAAGATGACTAGCAAAGGTTTGGGCGTCGATCCGCTCCTTTGCTGCGTTGAAGGTGAGGATGAAGACGTCCAAGGACGGCACTGACCCAGCCATGGTAATCATCTACGTAGATTCTTCCCCTATCGCTCGACCTTGTCGTCTGGTGTTGTGTTGAGTTACTAGCGAGAGAGAGAGAGAGAGAGAGAGAGAGTTGTATGCAGCCTAGAGACCTAGGAGAGGTAAGCCTTTTTTGTTTAGTTTTGGTTTTCTTCTTGGTTTGTTGTTTACCTTCTCCCTACACCTGCATGCAGCTACCAGGTAGACTAGATATCTGAGGCAGGTACTGCACGATATAACCTGTTGGCGAGGAAAGAGGCTGTAAGATACGGTGTGCCCACCTCAAGGTAGGTATTTATTAGTTAGCTTCTTCTGCCTAGCTGATGTAATGTCGTTGGTTTTCATGCAGGTGCCTTTGAAGCCTGTACAACTGTTTATCGATGGGTACCTACTTGTTGAGTGCCCAGAAGCGTTTAGAGCAAGTAAGGTTAGGGGGACTCGGAGATATCTACCAACCACGCACAATATACCTGCCCCAGTAGGTAGGCACAAAACTTGCGACACAAGGAAAGGTTCACGGAGGTTTCTCAGATCCTGGTGACATCTCAGTTGTCTTATATAGTACTAGCCTGCGTGTGGCTAAGTAGGCACATTGTTATCATATAACCTGAGGTAGGTATCCAGGTTAGATTGGTAGGTTCTATCTGGGTTAGGTTTTATGTACCACGTTGGATGCGGCACGATAGATTGGGCTTAGCGGCTCTGTTGCTTAGGCTGAGGCTTAGCTCAGCCTACTAGGTACCTACCTAAGGTTACCCTGTATGGCCAGGCAGGTGACCGCGATTCTTGCGCATTTATCAATGTCTCTTATCAATAGTCTAACTTTCCGACACTGGGTTCAGATGGACGAAGACGAGGCGCAGGCTTTTTTAGACGACCACAGAGAGAACCGTCCTGTCTCCAAATACACGGCTTTCGAAGAACCGAATACCGCCCCTGATGTCAAAAGAACCAAGACACTCCTAGTTCTTTAAAGTAGCAGGAGTCGTTCTGAGTGTCTTCAAGCCGGTAGTTATAGAAGAACGAAATGGCGAGATCGAATTTCGGGTCGCCAACAACGATGGCAGCAGAGAGCGCTCCATCATCCTTACAGGTCTTAAATGCCTATACCTAGGTATTTCAAAGAACAACTGCCAAAAATGCTCAAAGACTATATCGCATGTTTTGTTTACCGTCGCACTCACTTATCAATCGCCCTTGTCAAAAAGCCCCTTGAAATTATTGGCGGCATAGCATACCGTGAATTCTGACACCGGGAGTTCGCTTAACCTAAATCGTGTTTTGCACCGTTGCATCCTATTAGCAAGTAAAGAGCTACAGAGCTCGCCTCGTTGCCCATCTAAAAGACTGTGTCCGAGCCACTTCGTCTGCTATGCATTTCTTGTCCTACGCCAACAATTATGCCACTGGCTACTTCCAAAACAGGGCTCTTCTAAAGAGATTAGCCCTAACCTAGACAAGCCTATCTGGATAGGGTATATCAAGGACTACGGGGGAGGAACGCTGGTGCAATGCTCAATGCCTCCCTGAACTCATTATCTCGAAGTCGGCCGTATCCTCCTTAAGCAGAAAGAGACCATACAAGCCAAACTTCGTCTCTTGAGCAGAAGCGACGCCGCCTATCAACTGCCTCAGCAATAGGCCAACGGCGCTACTACGCCAATCGACCACTCTATCCTGCCATCAAGGCGACCGGCTGGTCTCCAAGCATGGACGAACTAGCACGGGAGCCACGCCATGGACCCCATTTCAGCGAATTTCAACGTTTCTTGTCTCGGATCTAGTTTCAAAAACAAGCATAAGTTAGTGTGAGGCGACCAGTTTTGGACGTAATGCAGAGCAGGATGAAGCATACCTCTTCTATATATACTGTACTACGCCTTGATTCCAGGAGCCTTTTGAATTACTGGAGCATTTCCATGCATTGGCGTCGTTATTCATCAGGTCGATTTAGCGCCATGGGTTATCAAGGTGAAGTTCCTATTCCGGTTCAGGATAGCAAAATTAGCGGCTGAAACACATACCTACTACGTAACGTTAGGTAGGTAACTAACCCTATCTTCCTTAAGCGTATGGAACAGGCGCAGACACCACGTTCACCGCCCATGTGATCGCTCAGCCTCCAATAAATGGACTACAGCCTGCGTATAGGCAGGTACGTAACTACCTGCCTAATATTAGGTACCATTAGCTCGTTACCACGTTCTGTGCGCCTAAGGCACCACTGCCTGCACACTCTACACCCTCAATATACCGCATCTCATTTCCCTTTCCGCATACACGTCGCCTTCTGAGATACATGTCATCTACGTCAGAATAGATGAGTCTGCGGCTCATCCAAGAATTATAGAAACGAAAGAGACTTCTTTAATACTACCTAGCGTGTACTGTCAATTTGCTATGCCGTCTTCAGAGGGCAGATAATCACGGCCCACAAGCCCTAGGCCCGCCTCCTCAGAGCTGAAAATATTCCCTGGCACCTATTCGTCCACCACGCCCCGTTCCTCCGCTTATGGGCAGGCTAGTGTCTCATCCGCACTGCCACATCCCGGCCCGGAGACCAAAAGGAGCGAGGCCGCAGGGAGCAATCATTAACTCAAGCTCTTCGGTTCAGAACTATGGGCGAGACCCGTTTTGCCATCTGAATATGCTTCGACGAAAATGGGCCACATGTTGATTGGTGAACGACGCCAAAAGCTCAACAGAGCCTCACTGTATCAATACATTAAACGGTGAAGTATTGATGTTGCTAATGACGTCCGTCTTCTGTGACCTCGTGTCATCCGTCCACTACGACCTGATTCACCTCCCCTTCTCATGCGCAGCCATTCGGTAGCCATGAATGTAGAGGGACCGATCTGGCAAATCTTGTCACACGGGCAAGTATGGTGTTTCCGTATTAGGACCTCCTGTTGCTGAACGACGTAGAAACTCAACCGTAACATGCAGGAGAAAGGAAAGACGAAGTAAAAACCAAGCAAAGAGACAGTAAAAAAAGAAAACCCTTAGCTAGGTCCGATCGGAGATCGATATGCCGCATCGATAGAGTGTGCCTAGAATGGACTGGTTGGCTTCACCCCCATAGCCACGTACTCAATCTCTGGTTAAGCAACCACCGAACGCGGTCAGCTTGATAAGCGCGCAGAATCGGAAGTTCGCCCCGATGAATCTAAACCACAGGAAACGGCACCCCCGCAAATTTCCGAGTGCCGGAAGTGCCGTTCAAACAGGATTAGAGAGACCAAGAGATACGTGACTGAACGAGCAAGTCGACAATCAACTACGTCTCTGGAATCCTCTGCACCTGCCCGAGCCATGGAACCAAGTCGCAAACCGAGAGTCATCGAAGAACAGAAACCAAAGCAACCCAAACACTATGAAACGGGATAGTGCGCGGTACCCTAGTGCCCAACTTGCGACCATAGACTTAAAATAAAAAAGGTCTATGATGCCAATCGTACGGGCAACATCGAGATACACACAGGGACGGGAGTGTTTTCGTGGAGGCGGTCATAGATAGGTAATCGAGTATTGCCACCATAGAGAGGGATTCAACATCAAAGCGACGACGCTATCATCATTTAGGACGGTAAGAGCCAGGCGCATAACCAGAGCCGGTGCCTTGAACCTTGGAAGCTGATCGCAGCCTATTACCGAAGACTGAAGTGTCAGCAAACGTGTCAGCAATTCCTCCGGCCAGCGTTATGAACTACACCAAACTCGAAGGAAATATGATTCCTTACTAGGAATGCTTAAAACTGGGCTGGGCTGGCGAGACACTCACATCCTGTCGCTTCCACCGACGGCTCGGTTGGTTTCGGGAGTGTCAACACCTGGCGCACCGCGGTCAATCACTTTACGACGAGAGCCCGGAATAACATTCGGCTTGGCGGCGGCCGCCTGGGTAGTCTGGCCGCCCGTAGCAGCATTGGTGCGGCCGCCACGCTTCTCATCCTCCTCGGCATTCTGGCCAGCAGCCTGGGCAATGGCTTGAGCATTCTTCTGGTATTTGTAGACGGTCCAATCGAAGACATAGTCGTACTGGAACCCCTCCCGGACAAAAAGGTCTCGGAAGATCTTACGAAGATAGCTGTAATCAGGTTTGTCATCGAAGCGGAGGGATCGAGTATAGTTGAGGTAAATAGCGAATTCATTAGGGAAACCTCGGCAGAGAACTTCGGTGGGAGTCGTCATCTTCTTCTCCATGATTCGATCGTACTTTTGCTTCTTAGTAGCAGCTTTCAAGCCTTGCCAGGGTAGAGATCCACGGCAGAAGTACAACATGACGTAGCCCAAGGACTCCATGTCATCACGACGAGATTGCTCTGAAGGAGGTCAGTGTCTTCGGAGTGGAGATAATTCGGAAATGAAAAAACATACCGACACCCAAGTGAGTATTGATGGAAGCATAGCGAGCAGTACCAGTCAAGTTCTTGTTCTCACGGTAAGGAATATGGAAGTGCGTCTTGGGGTCCCGATACTTCTTGGCCAAACCGAAATCGATGACATTGACCTGGTTGCCACGCTTACCGATTCCCATGAGGAAGTTGTCCGGCTTGATATCACGATGAATAAACGATTTTGCGTGGATGTATTCGATGCGTGAAATTAGCTGATCTGCCAAGAGAAGGACAGTCTTCAGCGAGAACTTTCGGTTGCAGAAGTTGAAAAGATCTTCTAAGCTGGGGCCGAGCAAGTCCAGTACCATGGCATTGTAGTCACATTCAGTACCAAACCAGCGGACGAAGGGAATGCCGACACCCCCAGCAAGAGACTTGTAAACACGAGCTTCGTACTCAAGCTGGGGGTGCTTGGCCTTGACAGACTCCAGCTTGATAGCGATCTCTTCACCGGAAATAATATTGGTTCCGAGGTAAATATCACCAAAGGAACCAGAACCAATTTTCCGGCCAATACGGTACTTGTTACCGACGCGCAAATCCTAGTACGGACCCGTGTTAGCCTTAGGCCATACTATAATACCTAATGAATCCCTCCATAACCGTTGGACACAGGCCTGGAGCAACGTTCAACCGTTGCTCACTATTTTGTCTTGCCATCCCAGTTGGAGAGGAAGCACAGCAGCTGAGGTTTACATACCATTGTAGTCATTTTGGCGTTCGGTGAGGAAAGTTTTACGATTTGGAGATGAGGCCTGTTTAGCCTTTAGACGCTCGAAAACGACGGCGTAGATTGTTGAAGGGCGATGCGGATGGTATGAAAGATCTGGGATTTCTCGTTAACTTTACTAACCTATGCGTAATGTGGCAGGATACGGCGAATAAGGCTCGAGAACAGGAACGAGGGTTGTTAAGAGGGTGTGGTAGTTGAGTGCGGGTGATGAAATAGCAAGCGGGTGGTTGTTGGTTTGGAAGCTAGTATGGAATGTGCTTTGGCAAGGGGGGGGAGGGGAAGCGTGCTAGCGAGAAACCAACAGACACAGGTAGCCTTGCAAACAAACGACGGCTGTTTGGCAATAGGGAGAACGCAGGCGTATTTCGAACAAAGCAAACAATAACATGTAACCGGTTAAAAACCGTGTCAGAGAACGGAGTAGATGATGCCTGAGCCTTGTCGCCAACAACAGTTGTGACGAGTCCGTACACACAAGGTGGCTGGGGATAGGCCAACACGAATGGGTGGCGGGTGGATAGATACATGTAAATAGAGCTAGGAGCTGGTATAACCAGAGGGAGGCTAAAAGGAGGAGGAAGTGTCGGTATTCTCAATCTTACCTCGTAATGATTAGAATCAATCAATCAAGCACTCAGACTAAGCAAAGTTGCTGGATGTTGAGGGGAGAGAGGGCGAGAAGAGTTTGCTGGAAAAAGACGGCAACACGCGAAACGGAGGGATGAGAAATAGAAGAGTGAAAGATGTGACACTCTGAAATTCACACCTCTTCGAGACCTTCGGCAGAATAAGGCCAGATAGAGTTGAAAGGGCGGATGAATGGATTGCTGTGTGGTTTTGGGTTAACAAGTATCTAGGAAAAGAGGGAAGGGAGAGAAGGGAGATTTGGTCAGTAATTGCAGGTTGGAAGGACGGTTGTCACGGTTTAGTTGCCTGGGTCCACAACTTGCCATATGTACATGGTCAGTAGGTACAAGGTAGGTGCAGAAAAGAAGTACAGTAAGTAGGCCTAGGCTAGTAGCTGAGTAGGGGCATACACCTACCTACGGTCGGGTATCTAGGGTATGCTGCAGCACAACTAAACCGACTGCTAGATTAACTGCTGTTGCAGCACTGAGATAAGACTTAGTGAGTCCCTGTATACCTACCTACAAGGCCATCTGACCGCCTAATAGTACCTTCTTTCCCAGGCGAGTGGTACAGGTGAACCGATTGAAGCACACAGGATCTAAAGTGCATATACCTAATACACCGCACCACCGGGAACATGCTATGTCCATGTAAGAACCTGCAATGCGTCCCTATAGCCTATATGTACCTCAAGCCTACTTACCACACGTATCTGCTAAAGGCTACACGTAGGTAATGTAGTAGGTAAGGCACAGCTACCAACCTAAAGGGATCTCGGTAGTACGGTTGGGCAGCTACCAAACCAGGCAAACTAGGCATCCAAGGCATCCAATGTCTAGGCATCAAAAAGCCTACCTACATATGTAGTTGGCAGGTAGGACTTGTCCAAGTGGATAGAGCTGGATATAGCGGTTCTTCCCCTGCTCATTTCAGTGAATGGAGGACTGCCAACCAGGTGCATTCATATCCTCCTCTCGTCTGCACTTGCATTCGGGGCCAGTTGAAGGGCGCGCGCACCCACAGGGAGGCAGTACAGAAATCTTGGAAGGGCGGTCAAGTGGCAAAAAATAGATAATTGTAGTGTTGCCCCCAATGGGCCTATCTTAACACACTTACCCAACCACTTTCACTACATACCTAGCCTAGGAACTCAGATGATGAGTACTTACTCAGCTATAAATATTATCATAAATATATACATGGGTACCTACCTACTGTCTGTAGACTCCTCAACGCTTGCGGGCGCAACAAGGCAATTGGACTGTTACCAGGTATGCTAAGTGCCAGAACGAAATCACAGTTATAATTGCATGTTAATGGCATTACATAGTATAGTACCTAGCTAATAAGTTCGCTCATCGAGGGGTATATTATGGGCACTACATAAGGTAAGCAGTTTGGTAAGCATGTAGTACCTAATCCAGAGTCTTACGTAGATAGTACATACATGGGATTACTAATCGGTGTCGACGAGCCGATTGGCGAAATTTAGTGCTTTCTCTCCTATGTTCCTGTGCCCTCTATTGTCAGTGTCTGATATGATGATTTTGGTCTGATTACCTAGTTAAATCATGAAAAGGCTGGAAAACAAGGAGAGACGGGTATTAGTCTCCAAATATTGAAAAAGGGAAAATGCATTAGATATGCTGCACCTATATTTGTACCTACATACCTACGTGTAGGGGCAGTGCGGCGGGTTTGTTACAGCATGTACCTACTGTATATCTGTGATGATGACGGTGGGGACTACGAGGTTCTAGATCCTCGGTCACACCATAACGGTGCAAATCATTTCTCTGTCCAACACTGCTGTACTGCTGTACAGTATACAGACCACGTAGCCCATCTATGTACATACATAGGATGTAGTAGGTTAGGTAGCCACATAGCCACCTCAGAGCCACCTCAATGGTATAGATATGTACATATTCTTAAGATATAGCCTTGTTTCATCTGGCTAGAAAACCTGTTAAGATTTCTCTCTTCGTTTCTCTGCATTCCTTCTCTTCCGCTCTTTGCTAGGCACATTTCTTGTTTCTCTGCTTTCTATATCTGTATGCCATATTAATATGGATATGTGCCCTTAGTTGATAACTCGATATACTTTGCCCTATCCAGTACCTACCTACTCTCTTATGTGCTTTAGCTCCCTAGATAATAAAGGTCCAGCTGTGCCTAATTCCCTTAAGTCTATGTATGCCTGCCGCTGCTCTAGATAATTTCACACAGCTTGGAAGTTTCCGCAGAAAAGGACAGACTTGTTAACAAGCATTACAGCGACGCTTCGTCTTCAGCAAGATAGATACACATATTATAAATATGTTTAGGCACCGAATCAGTGTGTAATAATTCAAGATCGGAAATCCCCTTCTCTTGACTGCAATAATTTTTTTGGACTAGAAACGGACCGCCTACCTATGTAGGTAGCTCGTCATCACCGTCTACCTACAAGACTAACAGCTTCTTTCATTTGTCAAACTATAACGAAGTTCATTAGGGAGGCATGACAACAAGCCTTTCATGCTGACGTTGGACACACATACGTTGGATGAAGAGCTATGTAGGTCGGTGTTACCATGGCCAAGTCCGGCTCCACGAGCTTCTGCCCGAGCTGTTAGATGGTTTTATCACGGTTGGTTCAGGAGTATAAATTGAAGGATGTCGGCGGAGCTAACCGCGTGTGTGCACATGCCATCTCCACCAAGGCCAATTCGATTCCTCATTCCCTTTCCCAAAAGATACGATATCGGCAAGTATGGAGGTTAGCAGCAAGGACACCGTGCTTATTGCAAAGAAAGGAAAGGAAAAGAAATGAAAAGAAAAAATATGAAAGGTAAGCCACGTCCCATAAGAAGGGCGCTCACGTGGACAGACCGTATCCCGTTCAGCAAAGCCATAGTGTTTCCACTGAAGCTTGCCGTGGCGGTTGGCAAGTGTTTGCATCGATATCTATGTAAGTAGCCGGCATGGCAAGATGGCCAAGGCTATTGAAGACAAAAAGCCAGTGGGTTTCTTGACCACCATACATAAAGTATGTGTACCATCTACCAAGATAAGGCGGTAGAGGTACCCTTGCGCGGATGGCATCTACCTAACTGTTAAACTGCGTATGTATTACTTTTTAATCGTTGGGATCGACGCCACAACAACTATTTCGAGAAATATACTACCTTTGTCTTGATGTCGTCTTTCCATCTGGACAGTACTTGCACTGCATACTGTACATACTTATAGGTACTGTAGTATGCATGCCAGGCTTAGTTTTGCTGGCGCCAGCTGGGAGCTTAGGCTAGCACCATCCACATCAGCTGGGCCGTATCATCGGTGCACATGGTGATATTTCTCGTCAGTAACCAGGTAGTATACAGATTATTAGCGATATCAACATGTATACCTGTGGGTAGCTTACTTGTCGAGATCTTCACTCTGTCGTACTATGCAGTTGCAGGGCACTTGAGGCCGGACGGCGAGAGAAAGCTTCACTGTATGTACAGGTGCGATCAACTATGTAGTAGTAGGGAAGGATTCGGTGCATCAATATTTTCAAACAGCCAGGGACAGGAGATCATTGCATTGAGTAGGCGTTGTCGTTCCACCTAAGTAGGTATGACGGATCGTCACCAGGGGAAGGGAGGCGAAGGTGTTGGTCTACTGGAGAGCGTAGGCAAGCCACTCGGCGTGTCCCGATCGATATATCGAGATGAACTCGGTTGTTCTTCAGCCTCGAGCGACTTGGAAACTACCTGGATCCTCCAAGCCAAAAATAAACCAGAAATAAGCCAGACGCCCGAGATGCACTTACGGCTGGACGGCCTCCATGGCGGTATCTAATTAATAGTAACAAGAAGAAGAGCAAGAGGAAAAAGAGGAAAGATGAGAAAAAATATCACAGATGTGGATGTATAGGTACCTACAGCATCTGCATAAGGTAGTACCTTGCTATAGCAACCCGTGGGATTGCCATGCGCCATATAAAAAAGACTACCGTAGTATGTGCCAGGTTCTGTGCCAGGGTTTACAGTAGAGATGGGCCGAAGTGAGTAGTGGGCGTAACGGCGATGGGGTAGATGGGCCAGCAAAAGGTTTGCCGGCCTGGACCCCTTGTCCTGCTCGGGGCGACAATGGAACTTGTAGCAGCCCCCTCGTCTCGGGCTTCATCTCTGAAGGATCCAAGCTTTCTTTAACACGGGCTGCGGCACTAAAGTCCCTAGCGGCCAATGACCAACGACAAGACGGCCCCCAAGTCCCTCTTCGACCCCTTTTGGCCATGCACCAATTACTAGGTAGGTAAGTCTCTTTTCCCGGGCCGGGCTAAGGAAGCTAAAGAGGCTAAGGAAGCTAAAAACGCCGAGGACTTGAACCTACCCCCCTCGTCCCTTCCCCCTTGTCCGCTTACACACAAGATGAGCAGACGAGCAAGGGCATGGTCTGAATAGAGGGAGTGGGAAGGGAAAATACCTAACCTAACGTGTACGTATATACATAGGCCGAGGGGCCCTCAGTTGGCTATCAACCTACTATCTATGTATCTAGGTAGTGCCATCGCCTTTCTATCGATCGACTCGCGAGACTCCTCCTTTCACAAATCCCATCTGTTTGGATAGTAACTTGCCCGTGCGTATTTGTACGGTATCATGTCTTGGTGCTGTTGAAGGTGTTGACACGATTGCAACCCTAACCACTCGTGATTGCAACTCGTGGTGGTCTCAGCGCGACATGCGTCCCCGGTATTTCTCGTCCGCTTCGGCGCTGTTCTGCGTAGGCGTGAGCGCTATGGTGAAGCCGGACTCGAGAGAAGTCCAGCCGGGCCTGGTGGGACGAAGGAGCCCCCCCGACCGTCTTGCGGTCGAGACTTTCCATGTCCGGGCAGGGCCGACGACGACGAGCGCAGGTCGCCAGCCGACCAAGTCAACTCCCTATGCTGTTCCACTCACCACCACCTTTTTCCCGCCCGATTCATGCAACGTCGGTCAACTTACCCAACTGGCGCCACCGGGCTACTTCATCTGGCTCAATGAGCCCGTCCCCGTCCCGGGCACGACGATAACGGATTGCTATCCGTCCGAATTTATGGAGTATTACAGCACCTACCGCTCCGATGCAACGATGCTGCAATCGAGAGTACCCATGATGAGTCCTCTTGTCTGTCCGTTTGGCTGGCAAGTTGTCTCCGAGCAAGACGATTACCAAGCATGTTGCCCAAGGTGAGTCTTGGTGGAGCCGCA
>Ga0247782_1000412_pt1 | contig 30461 bp, 20 predicted proteins | sample UWRJL019104C5_FD_179928 | JGI IMG/M metagenome (GOLD analysis project Ga0247782, IMG submission 179928) | Plant litter microbial communities from Arlington Agricultural Research Station in Wisconsin, United States - UWRJ-L019-104C-5 | ecosystem: Environmental > Terrestrial > Plant litter >...
ATTAAAAAATATATATTTTTTTTTTTTTTTTAAAAAAAAAAAAAAAAAAAAAAGCATAATACAAAGATAAGGAATGATATTTGGAGATTGTTGGAAATGAAAGTCACGTGGGGCACTCCACCCCTTCTATTTGTATATAATTATAAATACTCCTTACCTAGTTACCTTCAGGGTTGTTCTTCGTCCCTGTCCTCAATCATGCAACTCTATTTACTGCTACACCTAACCTTCTAACAGAGATGAACATGCAGAGGAGATCAGATGAGATAAGATGAGATGAATGTAAACATATCTTGGATGGATGGGCGTTTTGTTCTGCGTGGTAGGTACTGAATTACCTACTTGCGTCTAAGGTTATGTGGATGTGGCTAAGAGCTAGGGGCTAGGGGCAGTGGCGTGCCTGCTGGACCTCCGAGAGAAAATTAAAATCTCAAGCCGTGTTGAGAGATGGACTTACCGGCCTGAGGCTTTCATCAAGGCGTTTGTTGTGGTTAGGTATATAGGTTTCTGCGGAGTGTGTACAAATGTCATGAAGTCTGTGACGAATTGGGTTTACCAAAATAAGACCTCCGTGTTTTTGTCTGGTGTTTGGGAAAAAGACCTAAAATAGAATAGGTCTTTAACTGATTTCCAATGTGCAATATAATCCAGCCTTCAAGATTTACACGTGGGCGCAGTAAAAGCCATCTCTATCTAAGCACCAAAACGGGGGCCTGGATCTAGACGTCCATCTCACCTATGAGCTGCTATGGGTTACGCATTCTTGTCTGCTTAGGTCCAGTACAAAGGTCGGTTTTCTTACCTACATAGTATGTATTACATAGACCAGGATGCTACTGGAGGACACTTATGGGCCGACACAGACCACCGTAACTGGCATGCTCATGTCACGGCTCATCTACACAAAGCGCATCATATTTTCTAACAGCATATGCACTAGGTACGTGCTGTTAGAAGTGGCGCCCAGGGGTGCCGCCACCAACAGTGGCGAGGACAGACTGCTAGGGCCACCCATGGGGTGGGCCTCTTGGGTTCTAAGCCCCGCATAGTAATTCGTACGGAAACTCGAGAAACAGAGAATAGGCGGCCAACAAGAATACACGTAACGACATCACAATCGTTGAATCCTACGTGATTCAGGCAGTAATTACAGTAATATCTCGCTTATTTCTGACAAGTGCACTGTTCTCAAATCTCATTAAACTCTTGTAGGGTGACATCGCTTCAGCGAGTTTCAGGCACAGCCAACGCTCCTACCAATACAAGCAATCGAAGACGAGAATATATATGTAGGTCTGTACTGGATGTGAAGGCTGTGTACAGTAGTAGTTTTACCTTGCCCGATCAGCCTCAAACCCCGCTTTGTTGGACTAAGGTAATGCCTACGCTCTCCTCAAAATGCCCAGGTTTTTCAAGTTCGTGTCAACTCTCATGATCCTAAAGTCTAATGACAGTTCGAAGCCCAAACTCTTCACATAATGGATGCCTTAGCTCCAGTGCCGCGCGCTGATGAACTCAGTCTTGCAGTAGCTCAGTTCTCCGCCACTCTAACAGATGAACAGCGCATGCAACTGAAGAGAATCAAAATTATTCCCGATCCTAGCTCGATCATCGTCTTTACTACGCAGCTAGATGCCGAAAACAGAAGTAGAAAAGGTGGCTCGGTAAGCAGTCGACTCGGTGCATTCCTGCAGTCAACACGAGATTTTTGTACTGTTGTCGATACCTTCGCATCGTCAAATCCAAGCATAGCCGCACTTGTTTGGGGCAGCGTCAAATTGACGTTACTAGTAAGTCCTTAAGCATGCGATTAACGTAACTAAGACTTATTAACTGGGCACTTCATATATAGATCATTCTTAAACATACCTCGTATTATGAAGCTATATCCGGTCTTTTTATGCAGATAGGCCGTCTCTGTCCGCTATTCTCCGAGTACGGAGCCTTATATAAGGGCTCCCGCCCGCTGCAAGAATCTTTGTCAAAATTCCAAGCGTCTGTTGTACGGTTCTGCAAGCATATAGTTGAGGCGACCCAGCGGCCATGTATGTATTGCACTCAATATATATCGAGTGATTAAATCTAATGACAGGGGAATAGGGCAGCGCCAACTCTTTCAAGCTTTCTATTCGTCCTTCCACCAAGAATTCCGGCCAGACGCAGACGACATCCGGAATCGCAGTGACGATGTCAAGCAGGCCATAGGTCTCGCCAAAGCACACATTGATGAAAGGGAGAGGCAACTGCAAATCAAAGAGCGATTTGACGCGTTAGGAAGTAGAAAACTATTGAAAACCTTTTTGGGACGCAGGAAAACGGAGGACGAAACATTACGCAAGTTACTAGTACGAAAAGAAGAGCGAAGGGAGCGTGAGTCTCAAGCCTTAAACCCGATATTGTTGGCAAGTGGGGTTAATTTATACTAGAAGAACGGAGACAGCGACTATTAGAGGCGCTATGTGCCTACCGCCCGGAAAGATGGCTGAAGCAAAATCAGAGGAAACGCTTCCGCGATACTGCGAGCTGGATATTTGAGACTCAGGAGTTCTCCAGTTGGCTTTCTCCGATGGGACCTTCTATACTATGGTGTTCCGGCAAAAGTAAGTCAGCCAGCGTGATTCCCGTGGAGACCTACAGTGACCGTCTTCTAGTTGGCTCAGGAAAAACAATTATTGCGTTAGTAAACTCGAGACCATCACGTAGGATGCATTGTGACGCACACTAATAATACCGATAAACGGCAGTACGAGCGTTGTTGACCATCTCATTCTCCACCAAGGCCACTCTGAACCCTGCGTATCTTATTTCTTTATTAATTCTAACGACAGGGAATCCCTCAGAGCGGAGATTATTTTACGTTCAATCCTACAACAGAACCTCCCAGCCTCCACCGAACTCTCCCCTGAAACAGTATCACAACTACAACATGTAGTTGATAACTACAATATCGATGAGATATTGATGTGCTTCAAACATGTCACTCACACCTCGAAGCCTTTCTATCTTGTAATCGATGGTATGGACGAATGCGAAAAGCTAGAGCGGGATAACCTCTTCTCGGCACTTTCGTGCTTAAGAGCCGAAAGGCAAAATATGAGGCTCTTTTTATCAAGCAGAGAAAGTCTTTTTAAGGAAATCTGCAGCCGTTTCCCCTCTTTAGAGCATATAACGATGGATAACCCGGGAGCTCGGGATGATATAATCACCTATATCGATGGGGTTCTCCAGGAAAAGACAGACAACAAGACACTAATAGTGGGAGATATGGGTTTGGTTACCGAAATTAGGGAAGCGCTAGTTAGTAGTGCCGATGGGATGTAAGCCACTTCCCCGATACGATGTTAATATCTTCGTTAACTTTTTATTATAGGTTCCTCTGGGTCTCCTTACAGGTGGATGAGCTCTGCGAGCAGGTTTGCGATGAGGATATCCGTAAAACCATTACAAACTTACCGAAAACGCTGGAAGAAACATTTATCCGAGTTCTACGTCGTATTTCATCACGAAGCCACAAGAGCCTGGCGGAAAAGGCATTTCTTTGGATTGCTGCTGCCGCACGGCCTTTATGCCTCGAAGAGATGCGAGAGGCCATTGCTATAGAAATTGGTCAAAAGTACACAATACGGGAACGGCTTTGCAACGACGTTAATGACATTGTCGTCGCGTGCCAGAACTTAGTGCACGTGGACGAGGAAGATGGATCGATCCAGTTTGCTCATCACACTATCAGGGATTTTTTGGTTGAGAACCCTAACAAGGGCCAACAATCAATTGAAGACGACTTGCGTCTGTTCTTCGTTGAGCTTGATCTGGCTGATCACTATATTGGTGAAATATGTGTCACGTACCTCCATTTCAACGATTTCAGAACGACATTGACTCAAAGAGAAAAGCCGATTACGTTCCCAAACCCATCCAAGATTGCCACGCTGGCTCTGAGCTCGGAGTCGAGTAGGGCTTCAAAGCTCCTCCAGAAGAGGTTGCAGAAAGGGGCATCGAGATCTATTGACATGGCTCATGTCGTTAAGGCGTCTCCGACGGTTCAACTAGACCATCCGTTCCTGAAATACGCTTCAGCCTACTGGCTAGCCCACACCAAGAACTTCAGTAGTCACCGATCGATGACATGGGATTTATGGGTAAAGTTAGTGTTCGAAGATCACAGTCTATTAAAAAGGCCATGGGATTCCACACCTGAAGCTGTTGATGATGCTATTCTAAAATGGGCTCGACAAATCAATCACAATGCGCTGATCCAACATTGCAATAGGACGCTAACTGGAAAGAGAATTAATAGGGATGCACGTGTAAAATTAGTAGAGGGGCACTTTGCGGCTGAAAATGCTTGGCACTAGACTTTTCAGGTAGTGCTAGTCGCTGCCAGCCCTGCAAAGTGCAAGGCTGACTAACCCACCTCGAGTTACGGCATATATGCCGTACGTGACCATTCATACCTGTACAGGCCATTATGTACTATATATGTCACGCTATTTATGGCTAAGTTATATCTTTTTAAATGGGCTCACCGCCTTTTTTATGTGGCAGAATAAGTCTATAGTTATGGCCAGAATGACTGCTGCACATTGGAGTATGTTGGCCACCATATAATTTATATGTGTTTCCTAAAAGCACTACACGGGCAGCAAACTACACCTCCGTGATTTAAGATGATAATAGTAACTGACACATTATGTGGGTAGCCATCCCATGGGCATAATAACTGCCATGGCCACAATAGCCATGAGAGCCTACATGAGTGAGAGTTAATAGTAGGGCCATAATAGACCTTACGGAGTAGTGTGAGTAAGGCCTGACATGCTCATGCTCATCGTCATAGCAGACATGAAATAGAGTCATCTAGTCTACTTAGTAGGCCTTGCCGTAACGCCCATTAATACAGATTCTGTTACGTAGAATATATACCGTTAATTCCTACGCGTGATTAGCGAGGTCGGTTTTTTCGTGACAGATTCCCATCTAGCACGGTGCCGTGCTCTACAAAGTCGCGCACCCCTGCCGCGTCGGCATTCTCGATGCAGATGAACGGAGACCGATGCCTGTTTTCTTCGTTCCAGCCCGAGGAATGAAATCCCACCGATGGATCCCTGCGCTAGGGAGCTATTTCCCCGTGATCTCCTTGCTTGAGGCGTCGGTAGAGCTTTTAAGAGTTATATGGTGTATTTCCCGCGCCTACTTACCTAGGCAACAGCATATTGTGAGGCTAGACGGGTATGAAGTTGATAAAAGAGCTATACCCCAGTCTAGATTGCAGCCTTATTTCCAGTATTTCGTTAGGCGAACTGCGCAGCTCATTGTTGTTTAGGGAAGGTTAGAAAGCAAGTGGACAGCCCCTGCATACTGTCTAGCGTGTGTCTGAATGGCTCATCATCTTCACTGGACAAATTCATATCAAAAATACTCTGGCCGTGACAGGATGCTCCTGAGATGAGGTGCTTGTATCGCTGATTGTGGAGTATAGCCGCTACTTGTTGCCATCGACACTGGCGATGTCCTTGAATATGGAATCTCTTATAAGAATACTACTAGCCAAGCCTTGGTATTAATTAGCCTCTCGAACCGGTATATAGAGATAATGAGGCCAACCATGTCAAGGGCCCCCTTGTTATATGTGCGCTTAACCATATTCAGTATTCAAAAGCATAGCTTGAGGCCGGTCAAGGCGTTATGAACTTGGGAATTCTCGAAAACAGCGTCGTAAATACCTCACTCTTATAGTCATCCCGAACTAAGCCACGCCAGTGATTTACTGGGTTACAAAACATAGAACATATGCAGGCACTCAAGTCAGATAGCCGACTTCGTACGCAATCCAGCTTTTATGTTTGTGCATGGGCTATTAAGAAGAGACAAATATCATAGATGGCAGAGTTCCTATTCAGCTAGTAATTAGTCAAAACTATAGTAGGTATGCTTAACAAAGAGTAAAAGCTTATGAAAGCCCACTTGAAATCCATATAGGCTATGAATACCACTTGATCAACTCTTTCGGTACTCAGGTATTAATGGTAACCTGCTCCTTTTCTATCGACGCGTTCTGTCGGATATTTATTGGCCGCATTTACATTACCTCAAATCGGCCTTGGGATCATGCGGGCTCTGCCGGATTTACCCCATGGTCGATGACTGATTAGTACGTACCTGAATAGGTAGTCTTGGATCGGAAGACGGCTTGTCTCCGGTCTTACTAGCTTTCTTCCCCGGACTTTAGACCGCTTTACTTCCATGTTGTAATATTCCCAAAATGTCCATTATAATGGTACAGGGGCAAAAGGGCCCATACTAGATTGCTTAAGTCTACTCATTTAGGGTTTTTTTTTTTTTTTCGCCCGAAGCAGGTAATATAGCCTATGTTTCCATGCTCGTAATGTTCAGAAATTGGGGTTCAGGGTATCCCCACATAGCGGACGAGATTCGGGGCCGGTTCGTTCGGTGACACAACGTGCTTATTTGAACGACCCTAGAACCTATTACTTAATTCCAACCTACGTTGCTGTTGCCAAGCCCGTCTAGAAAGACCAAATCATAAACGTTGACTTCCAAGAGCCCAGAACTCGACCTCGATCGGGGGCAGGGCCAGCGTAATATGTCCTTGCGGATGTATTAACAAACCTTACGTGATAATATGTAATAACCGATGAGTTATTTAAGAAAACTAACCTTCCCTTTCAAGATAATAGCAAATGCAATATTGTTCTTGACGCAACCGTATAGTATGCATGACCGTGGCACCGTTGTCCACGACTTGGGAGCGATTACTGTATCTATTACTGTTTCGCACCCTGTACCGTATAAAGTTGCTGCCTGTTTCCGTCAATGATTTGGAGAAAGACACAGTGCTTGGCATATTCTATACCGATACTTTGGTTTTCTACATTGTCCTTTTGTAAACAACATTTGTACATAAACACCTGCGCCACCTACTTGTTGGAAGTAAAGGGAAAAGGATCAAGAGTTAAATACCGAGGATGTAAACAAAGAAAGGATCAAGCACACACATAAACACACAAAGACAGAGAGAAAGAGACAAGAAGACACGATGACCAAATCCCTAGCAGCACGTCTAGCAATCCCCGTCGCCCTCCTAGCCGGAGTCGCCCAGGGCATAACGTGGCTGAACATCCCGGACGTCGACGCCTACTACCCCCTCGGCACCGAGTTCGTCCTTCAGTGGGTCCCCGAGGACCGCACCGACACATTCAAGATCTCGCTCGATTCGTTCCTCACCCACGGCATCTACATCGGCCCCGGCAGCGGCTGGATCCCTATCCCGCAGTACGATTATAAGAGCGAGCAGGTTCTTGAGACTGGTTCGTTACCCCTTTCATTATTATGTCGGAGAAGAGGAGAGGGCTGTTTGCTTGTTTGTTTGTTTTAACATCTGATGCCTTCTTGCCTACAATCTTGGCAAAGTTCGGCCGGTTGTTGCCGACCGTGGCTTTCTTGATTTTGTATGCTTGATAGATTGTAGATAGTGTGAGGGAAGTAGACACAGGAGAGGAAAAAGAAGGAGATGGAGCCTATTACCAACCCAGTCACTAACCTTCTTCCCGGCTCTACAGATGTCAAATACTCCGACGGTAACTTCACCTGGCCCATTGAGCCCTTTGATGGGCGCAGTGGCGAGGAGTGGTGGTATAGATGGACTGCATATCCGTCTCAGTATGAATCCGATTCACCTCGCGGTTTCCACATTGGGCCTCAGCCATCATAGGCCAGTCTCGAAGCTTTTGCTGCTGGGAAGAGAGTAGGATACTATGTGGTGTTTGGGCTGTAGGGGGGTACGAGATGCGAGGTCTTGTAGTGATGGATGGAAATCCCTGGCTTCACGAGTCGCTTGGCCGTTTTCTTGCCCTTTTCTAACACGTTCGTGTTGATGTGATGTATATAGTTTGTCCATGCCACTTGTTCATATTTCTTGCACATAAAGCCGTTAACCTTGGTCTTTCAACTAAAGTGTGACAGAGAGTAACGTCTGATCCAAGTGAAAGGGGTAGAATATAGTGTGAACTCTTGCTCCGTAAACGATCTGGTGTGCTATAGCTAGGAAGGTCTCCTTAAAGTAGTAAACCAGACGTTATAGCTTGTCGCTAATAGCCTTGTCGTAGAGTGGTAGGTGTTTCGATTAATGGTACTGTCGTAGTTGGTGCGTAGAAGGTCGGAGGAGGGATTGACGACTGACAAATTGTTCCCGGATCTGAACATAAGCCTGAAGTAAATATTCGTAAGTATAATAAAACCAGAAGGGAATCTATAGAGCATTTGTAGTTTTCCCGCAAACCCTGTATGATTCCACCGAGGGCTTGAGCACTGCACATGGCATTAAAACCCTGGGCCCTCTTGCCCACAAGGCCTAGGTTACTAGTTTGTCTTGTCTAATTCGGATAGGAGGTAGTCTATAACCTAGCTGCTTCTGGGAGTAACTAAACTTTCATCCTCTGAGAATATGCAGGGAAAAGGGTAAATCTAAGGTATTAATGTGCTCGAATATAGTAGATAGTCTTTGCGATAGTGCTAACCGCCTCCTATATAGGTAATTCTAGACACATCGTTGAATGCCTGTGAAGAGGTTAGCAAAGCCAGGGATGAAGAAGTGGATGTGTTTAAGAAGTAACTTGCGATCATTCTCGGGGAGGAAGCTATGAAAATAACCTCTCGACGCGGCTACACCCGCTGTCGTTCCTCAGCCGCATATCTAGCCCATCTCTTCTATGGCCCAGTTAGTACTTTGCTTATATTGCTGTACTGACTTAATATTAATGATTATTCTGAATGATTGTAGGTGACTAGGGTAGCTCTCGAGGGTATAGGTAGCAGTACCACGCAACTAATGAACGAACGAGTTCGATGTACTTATCTGACAGTATCAACGGCTCTCTGTCAACTCCCCTGGTGGAATGAAGGCAAGTTGCAGGCTCATCAGCAGGGCGCCGGACCTAGCGGCAGATGTCAAGCTCCACGGAATGGAGGGGGAGGGGCTGAAGGGAAACAGACAATGTATCTCACATGGTATCCTAGTTCTACATTTCCGTTGCTACTAGATTAGGTAGTAGGCACTTACGATGGTGTCTACAGCGGTTTCATAGATACCGTCGAGAATGGTACCATACCAGTGGGTATCTGCACTCTCCCAAGTACACCATACCAGGAGTAGAGCGTGGGATGCCTGCAATGACATCGCGGGGAGCCTCATTATCCCAAAGATACCAAGTTAAGGTCGTCCATTGGTATGCTAGGTAGGTAAAGTAAAGTAAGATAAGAAATCAATGGCGGGCAGAGACTGCTCCGGGTTACCGTATGAAAGTCTGGGCAACTGAAGCCACGTGCTGAAGTATTGCCATTGTAAATTACCCCTTGTACTTATTAATGAATGGACGCCTGTAGGTAGCCCTACTAGGCGGTTAGGTAGTAGCAGAAAATACTGGACATTATCAACATATTAACTACAATAGCCGAGCACTCCCTCTGTTGACTCTTTAACATTGGCACATGGTTAATTGTTAGACTGTCGGTCGCCATTTTCTGAGCACGATTGTTCTTACGTTTCTGAAATACTATAAGAGAGTCCATACGGACATAATATATCAACGTCTTGAGTTATAATTATAACCAGGCATCCCATCACCAGACTTCTCCTTTCATTTTACCTATCACTTCTAGTACTGCTCGTTAAAGGCAACAGTAATTCCCATCAAAAGAAAAAGATATAAGAAGCAAAAGCAAGAAGATATCTCAACGGTTAGTCTTTCAACTAAGATGTCTTCTTCCCATTTCTCTTTGTTATACTAAATAAACTATGACATACTAACTGATAGGTCTATAGCATCCACCAGCCAAGATGTCTCATAATCGCCGACAGCGTGACGCCAAGGGACGTCTCATCGTGCCCGATCTCTCGCTTCCGCAACGCCCCGTGACGATCAACCATGGCGGCCGAGTTGTCTCGCTTCCCGCGCGCCCGGCCTCCCTCGTCGCGCAACCATTGGAGAATCTAGAACTCCTCGCGCCCGGCCTCCCTCTCCCAATGCATCCCGCCTATCACACCGCCGACGCCGTGGCCCCGGCTCAGTCTAGCTCCCTTCCTTCCCGCCCTGTCTTCCCTATTGCCACCATTAACCAGGAGCACGCGGGTGCCGGCCTCCCCTTTTTCCCCGCCCAGCAGCCTCAACAGCTGCAGACAGCCCTCCCCGCGCGCCCGTCAACTCTCAGCGTCTTCGGCAACAATGGCTCGTCTCTCCCTCCTCGCCCTGAGCAGCAGGGTCTTGTCAAGTCCGCCTATGGTAGCGGCAGCAACAGCAACAAGAACAATAACAAGAGCAACAAGAAGGGCAACGGCAACGCCCAGAAAATCGGCAGCCAGGACAACGACGAGGTTCCTGCCGCAGAAAACTGCAGTACCTGGTGGGTTAACCTCCCACCAGGCTGCACCTACCAAATGCTGTTCGACAGCATGCGCGGCGTCGGCGCAATCAGCCACGCCAGTATCAACCCGCCTTCGGGCACCTACGTCACCGCCTCCGCCAAGGTCGACTTCTTCGAGCGCGCGTCCGTGGACCGCCTCTTCCGCCAGCGCCGACAGATTCGCGTCGGCGGTGTTGTGCCCACCATAACGCACAACCGCAAGCGCGTCGCCGCCTTGCCCAACGTCTACAACCCCTACAGCGGGGAGAGCGGCCGCGTTTCGCGTGTCTTGTGTGTGGTTGGCGACCCTCGGGTCGTCAACGTGGAAGGGCTGACCGCGCTCTTCAATGAGCAACGTCTCCGCTTCGAGGTGGAGTACGTTTTGGAGGAGGTCAAGGGTGACGGCACCCACGAGGTCGTCTTCGCCTTTGCCTCCTACACCATGCAGGCGTTTCGGGCCTTCGGCGTCATCCTAGCGCGCCAGCGGCGCAATGACCTCCCGGATGTGGCCCTTTGGGCATGTGTGTCTTGTGTTTTCGGCCCCGACCTCTGCGAGTAGGGGAGGTTTTCGGTTGCTTTTCTGTTGCTTTTCGGGTGTTTTTCGTGGTGCTTGTGGTGTTGTTTTCCTTTGTTTAATGTATGAGTAATGAACTGGTTAAGGGGGCAGCTAGGTAGTGATTATGAACGTACCCAACAGAACTATGAATCTGCTATGCGTGAGTTATCATGTATGACGACGTCGCCGACCTTTGACTATGAGGACAGCTAAGAGGCAGGAACCTCCAGGGGCAGCTGCAGGCAATGTCTGAGTCTGTATTCAACAACTGCGTAAACAACTAGCTAACACTAGAGATAAGCGAAGACGGAAAGCGCATGGAGGCACAGACCTTGTTGTTTGTGCATCCACCTAATGTGTATACACGCTGGTATGCCTCTGCTCAAAGAGTACTAGGAATGAGAAGATCAAGACCGATGCCAACTACGACTGAGGGGATCGAGAACTTCTAATACGGCCATGCATCGCGCACGTATTGCGATCCAGAAAGTCACATTGCTCGCAAGGAATGGGCTTGACGGCAGCGAAATGCAGTCTACTTCCAGTCTCATCCAAAGAGCAACTAGTAGAAACTCTACTATTAACTTCACAGCTACTCAGAGTTCCTTATCTACAGAACTCAAGATACTCAGGCCCAATGCAAGCCACTTGCTAGGTATCTACCTAGAACTTTTTACGAGGGCGTATATAAGATAGTGTGAGCAGTCAGCTTTTTATTCAGGGGGCGGGCACTGTCTTCTGCTATCAATTCTTAGCCACTCTCATGCGTTGCTTATTTGCACAAGAGAGCTTGATGAAAATTCGTTTGGAATCGGACTGTACGATATGAGTTAACGTTCAAGTACCCGCAATGCGGTCAAGATAAAGTTAACGAGGAAACCCCAAGACCCCTATTTAGCTTACGTAAGGATGCACAAGATCGATCTTAGTCTTGGACTTGGTCTGGACTTTGTTCTGGTCCGTGCACAGGTCCACCCTGTTTTGATCCAGCCACCTCAAAGGAACGTCCTTTTTGCGTGCTTATAAAAATTGCCTCAAGCTTTGATACGGTCTAGATTTCAGGACCTTGAATGAACAACGAGGCTTTGTCGAAAGTTCATTCGAAGTGGGTGTTGCTCATCTTCACAGCCGCATGAAAAAGTGCATTTCATCCACCTATCCTCATGTCCATCCATAACAGTACTCCGGCGCTCCGGCCACGCAGAGCATTCATCGTTCACCCAAGGCTGTCTGTCTAGCCGGGGTGCTCCACAAACGAGAAGAAAATCCTAGCTACCATATAGCTGCACAAAAAGGTTGGTCACATATTGTCTTTGTCTTGAATCGGATTTTAAATTGGGCTCTATCGACTTATCTACTTTCAATGTTATATGGGCTCTCATTCCATCCGAAGATTGACCATGCTTTAGCTCTGCTGAGCCAAAAGCGCTGCCCCCAGATTTTCTAGATGCATGACGGGATTCCCAAGACTTGACTTGGCTTTACCTTGGTGTCATGTATCTACATTTCGACGGTGCAGACATAACCTGTAGCGTTCCTTGCCTTAATTTTTCTGAGCCGGGAACTTAAGCCTTGAAATGAAATATGGAGTTATGTATGCAAGGGATGCACGTAAGCGACAGCAATAGTTTAACGCAGAAAGGATGAAAGGGAATAAGACAGCTATTATTGCTATCCACTTTGCTCAGACTACTATCTAATCCACTGGCCTCAAGCCCCCCATAGGTAGCTCAACCAGTACAAGAACTATCTAGAAATCCAGCGTCCCTCCCAAAAAAAGGTTTTTTTTGTGTTTTTTCTTTTCGTTTTGATATGTGTTTTTTGGATATTGTGCTCCATCTCATAGCTCTCTGCCCAGTGTCTTTGTCGTGGCTGATATTCGTGGGATGACCGGTAAAGCATATTGACCCTATTTTAACCTTGCTGCAACATGATACCTCTAGTACAACCGGCACATTGGATATGTGGCCTTTATATACTTGTACCGGAATCCCCTGAGGGCCTTTCTTCTGCAGATCTCCACACTCCAAGTAACAAGTCGTCCTGCTACTGTACCCCAGGACGGCAAGAGTGCAGAAGTCTATAATGATCGGTGCATCCGCCGTGAAATGATATCGTGGCAGCTGGGCATTTCGAGCCAAACAGCTGCAGAACACGCCAGGCCTTGCTCCTGCTGTCGAATCGATGCAGTGCGTTGCCATAGGCATGCTCAGTCGGACAGGAAAACTATATTCCTGGAAGGATACTCTTGGATGTAGGATCCTTTGCAATCGGGGGTATAGTGCATTAACGCTGCTCCAAAGGGCTCCGAAAGGGGGGTCTATCGAACCCCAACTCAAAGCGCTGAAATTGAGGCCATCTCTATTTCAACCGATGCCTCCCACTGCCTGCCGACACCGTGAACCGTACCTCCCTTTTTATCATCACCCCATGCACCACCGCGTCACCTCTTGTCAATGTTCCTTCCTTCCATCTCGTGCGTCAAGCGTCAAACGCCAAACGCCGTTTTCCACCCCTTTCCGATCTCGTCCAAACATCAAGCTTGGCCTCGTGACGTCAGATGCTATGTGAAACCCGTTGAAGAAATCGGAAAACGGTGGAGAAATAGAAAGAACCAACGAAAAACCTATCATGGGTATGATACAGACAAACCCTCAAACCATCGACCGTGAAATATGTACAGCTCGAAAAGGAAAACAAGAAAAAAAAGTGACCGCAGTTATGATGACCAAACAAAGCTTTAATCGCAGTCACAAGTCATCAGGGGAGATTGGCAAGCTAGGCTTGCTGTGAGGGTTGTGGCTGGCCCCTACCACCACCTCGGCCACGCCCTCGGCCACCACGGCCACCACGATTGTTTTGTTGGAACTGTCGAGGCTGCGAATCATAATTTTGAGCGCCTTGAGCGCCACGGGGACCCTGTTGTCGGTAATCACCTTGCCCTCTTCCTTGTTGTTGCGGAACACTGCTCTGTTGGAACTGTCGAGACTGCGACTCGTTCATCTGAACGCTTTGAACGCCACGGGGACCCTGTTGTCGGAATTCGCCTTGTCCTCTTCCTTGTTGCTGGGCGACATTGCTCTGCTGGGAGGGTTGGGTCTGTTGCGCCTGTGCTTGGGAATCGGCCTGCTGGGCCTTGTTCGATGGTACCTGTCTCGGGGCATATGTATTCACGGGTCGCGGGATGTTTTCGGGGTTTTCGTACACGTATAGCGACTTGTCGATTCTTGGTGGGATGGGCTGGATTTCAGTACCGAGGTCCTTCTCGATATTGTAAAGATTATAACGATCTTCCCAGCTGATCAGATTGATAGCCAATCCAAGGTGTCCATAGCGGCCAGAACGTCCGATACGATGCAGATATGTCTCGGCATTTTTAGGAAAGTCAAAGTTGATGACGACATTGACCGCTTGAATATCGATACCTCGCGTGAGCAGATCTGAACAGACAAGATTGCGGCAGACACCGTTGCGGAAATCATGGAAAACTCGGTTACGGGCGTTCTGGGCCATCTTGGCATGACTGTAGAAGCACGAGTAGCCAAGTTCGGTGATCTTCTTGGCCAACAGTTCGACCCGGTTGGTCGAATTGCAAAAGATGATAGACTGGTTAATCTGAAGCTTGGAGAAGAGTGTATTTAGGCAGTGAACCTTAGATTTTTCTTCCACAAACGCATAATATTGCGTGATACCCCGAAGGGTCAGCTCGTCCATGAGATTGATTTCATAGGGCTTCGACATGTTCTTATCAGAAAAGTCCTTGACGGAGAGAGGGAAGGTTGCAGAAAACAGCATGACCTGCCGATCTTTCGGGTGATACTGCAAGAGCTGTTCAATGACAGGAGTGAACTCGAGAGAAAGAAGTTTATCGGCCTCATCCATGATAAACATGGGGCATTCGCTTAAGTCGGCGACGCCCTTGCCAGCCAAATCGAGGATACGTCCAGGAGTGCCCACTACTATGTGGACAGCATCCTGCAGACGCACAATATCGTCACGAAGACCGGTGCCACCGGTTGTCACCATAACATTGAGGCCTAGATGTTTTCCGAGGATCTTGCAAACCTGCGAGGTCTGCATAGCCAGCTCTCGTGTGGGGACCAGTATCAGACACTGAATTTTGTTAACCTTCGGGTTGATGCGTTCTAGTGCTGGAACAACGAAAGCAGCCGTTTTGCCAGTGCCGTTCTTCGCTCGGGCTAATATATCTCTTCCTGTCAGGGCTACAGGGATGGCCTCTTCTTGGATCGGTGAGGGTTTTTCATAGCCGGCTTCAAATATTCCCATCAAGAGATTTCGCTTCAGCTTGAAGTCTTCCCATTCGAGACCTTTTGTCTTTGTGACATCTTCGGTTTGGTGTCTGCTATCCCGGACAGGGATATTCAGTTTGCTTTTCCATTCATTGTTATCCACCGGCTCACTTAACGTAGAAGCACGCAGGCTTGCAGAGAGTTCATCGGTCATGTTGTATCCGGGGGAGCACTCTGTACTCCACTATTTATGTTGATAGAGGTTTGTGATGGTTGGTGTGCGTGTGTAGATATGGGAGTGGCTGGCTGAGTCGACCTGAAAAGACGAAAGGCAATGCTATGTTGATGCTCTCTTAGTCCTATTGTATAGCCTTCGATCGTGTATTGCGTGGAGTTATGGAAAAGACGCCGTACGGGCAACGGTGGACTAGATGCTCCATCCTTGTAAGCAAGAGCTACAGACATTGTGACAGGCAAATAGTTAAGAAGGGGAAAGGGAAGGGGAAGGGGAAACATAGACCAAGACAACAAGGAGAGAGTAGATAATAGAACAAGGTAGGCCCAGAGGGAAGCCATGTTACAAATAAAGTTACTCAGCGATGTCGTGATAGACAGACAAAACCCCCATCGCCAACGCGGAAGGACAGAAAGAAAGGTACGATAGGGCTTGACTTGAACGTAGCGAGGCTGAAAAGGCAAGGGCGAAGGTAAGCTAACGGCGACATATGGGCAACTTACAAGCAGCGTGTTGCGTTCAGTTTCTGGGTTGACTTCAACTGGGCTCCCCAGATGTTGTACGTAGCTGGACCCGGATCGCAGGGCGTCTAGGCAGATTAAGTTCTCTGATACCGACAACGTTAGATGCTGATGCGTCGAGGTTGTGGGTTGCCAAACTATATTTGACAACTCTAAATCAAATCAGTTCTTGAGAAGGAGATCCCTGGAAGATGTCGGGCTGGCGCGTGGCGGGAAAGCGTGCGAGGAGAATAAGAGAGAAGGAAGTAGTGAGGGGCGTGCAGAAAGCAGCCAAGAGGTGCAGAATCGGGTGTGTGAGAAGAGGTATTGGTTTTAATTATTGTTGTTGATCTTGGGATCTCAGGTGTTTGATGTGTCAAGTCAATTGAGTTCTCAAGTGACAACAGGCTGACCAATGGGAGTAGAAGTTGTTAGTTTTTAGGCAGGCCAAGCCCTACCTAGCCACAATGTACCTGAGTACAAATCTTGCCGAGGGTCTCTGCGTTGATAGGAGCTATGCTGTCGCAGCCGTGCAAAACGTTCACTGGGGCTACAGGGAAGAGAATGATTGTGCGCTGATCCTCAGGTTTTCTGCACACCTACATCTGTACAAACACCTAACCTACTTGGAAACGTGAGTACCTAGAAGTTATAGCAACTTCTATTGTATGTAGGTCTAGGTAGCTCGTAGGTACATAGTAGAACACCGGGGACCCCACCTATGTAATCGATACACCTTGTCGGTTGATTCTTCACACAAGAACAAGATGTGGAGCATGTGACTAAATATGTTCTTTACTCAAATAAGCTAGAGGCACAACATGCCTTTATGAACCTATACTTATTTGTTACTTACTTAGCGTTCTGGCTTATGTATTTTGGGGGGTGGGGGGTAAGGTACCAACGTAATGATGGCTGCCATCCAAGCTGCTATTCTAGAGTAGGTAACAGTTGTGGAATAAACATAGTGGACCTGCGGTACTCGCTAGGTAACGTGTACCTACCGCACCAACTCGAAGAGCAGTACTACTACCAGCCTAATGTTAATTCATTGTTTGCCATCACTAGGAGAATCTTGAATCAATACCTTCTTCTGCAAGCTTCATCCATTCCACAATTGTTTGTATTGTTCAATTGGAATACAATCGCCATCACAATGGTTGTCCAAAATTGAACATGCTTGTCGAAAAGTCTGCTCGTATCTTATTGTGTCCTCATTCCTCAGCGCCAGGCGTGTCTACTCCGATATCGTATATAACGTCATCATGTTCAGGTAATAATCAAAGAAAGAACCCATCGCCAAGGTTGGCCCGGAATCGATCCTGGCCTGGGAACCGGGTAAACCTGCCTGTTGAACATCCATGGGCCGTTATTCAGCATCACTCTACTCGCTGCTACGCTTCAGTTTCTGGGCCAAATCATCAGCAACCTTCTGGCTCTACCGTGAATCATACCTGGCCGTCCTGGCCGAATCCCACACCCTATGACATTTTCTCTCACTCTAAAGGTGCACGATACAATAAGGCACTATTCTATGAGCTAGTGAAGACCTATCATCCTGATAGGCATCACACAGCAACCGACCCGAGCATCTCACGCGCTGTACGACTAGAGCGCTACCGCTTAGTGGTAGCTGCGAACGAAATCTTGAGTGACCCTGTCAAGCGGAGGGCTTACGACTTGCACGGTGCTGGATGGGGCGGGAATCGTTCACTGAAAAACTTATATCGCGAAACTGACAGGTCGTGGCGTGATGAGCCGGGGAACGCGAGCGGAAACGCTACCTGGGAAGACTGGGACCGGTGGTATCGTGAGAGAGACGGGGAGAAACAGCCAGAGAAGGGCATATTTATGTCCAACGAACTTTTCGTTGTCGTGCTGTGCTCCTTTGTAGTCTTGGGAAGTCTCACTCAGGCGCGGCGAGCCCATTCCAGTACCGCAAATCTCGTCGAAATACGAGATCAGAAGCACGCAGAAATCAGTGAAGACATGAGACGGCGACAGATCGAAAAGGCACCTCTCAACCACGACGAGAGGGTGGAGATGTTTCTACGACACCGCGACAGTTGGGCCCCGGTATCATCTACACACGGCAATTCCACATCAGCTTCTCAAGGCAAGTAGAGCAGAGACAAGGCGCGTTGTACTGTCACGTGCCAAATGTAAACGAAAAGCAGAAGAAAAAAGATAACTGAGTTTGCGTTACCTTTGAATGCGGGTTTGAATTAGTATCTTCAAATCAAAACGATATGAGGTAAAAGCGGGACGCGCGTTTCACACAGGACACACCATCCCTGAGCATCTCTAAGGTACGACTTAAGTCTTGTCTGGCCTATGCAAGACGCATGTCGCTTACAGCATTTCCGTAATTCAGAATACCTATCCGGGCACCGATGCCCCTTCTTTTCGATGCCTCCTATTGAGGATAATGACCCTTTTCAGCCGCTTGCGGGTGGCAAGCAACCACATGGTCGTACCGGGGTTTAGACTATTTCTATGTGCTGCATGTGCTGCATGCACTGCACGACATACCGAACTCTCGCAATGTATTACCTATAGGTCCTCTCGTACTGCTGTACAAGCGAGCCAAACCTTGTAACAGGTCTTGCTGGCTGTGCCGTGGTTACACCATTTATAGCGCATATGAAAGCCATATACAGCACGCAGTTTAGACGCTACCTTATTTGAGAACCCGGAGACGGTCTAGACCGAGTCCATGCAGCCCTTTTGCGTGAAGCTCTGGTTCGCTATGTACCTACCACACCATACAGAGTCCTGGATCCTCACATAAAAGTGCCAAACGTCGTATCATATGTTTGGATTCGGTCGGACATACTGGGTTAATACCCTAATAACAACATCTCCCTGTCGCACCTCAGCTCAAATAGTCACGCTCAAGGCACCGCCACAACCGATCGACAGTTGGTCTTCCAGAGCCCTAAACACCCGAATAAACAAACCCAACAGGTAACCAGCCAGTCAGCCAGCCAAGCAATCCGCCAACTCTGCCAAACTCTACTAGACTAGCCTATCACCAGTACCCTCCCAACCTCCACTTTCTCCTAGGTTAGGTACAACACTTGCCGTTATAGTGGCAAGAGCCCTCCGCGTCGATCATGGTGCTTCGCTCCGTGTCTCTACCAGCTCACAACAACCACACGCATACTGTCATTTTTCTTCATGGACGTGGTTCTAACGCCCGCGAGTTCAGCGAGGAACTATGGGAGTGTCGCGACCGTCGCGGCGTGTCCTTACAGCATATCTTTCCGTCGGTGAAATGGGTATTCCCGCAGACTGACGAAACCTACACCGGGCCGCTCGAGGATCGGCCACACAAATGGTTCGACATTTGGAGTTTATCAGATCCTGACAAATACCGTGAACTACAGCTTCCTGGCTTGCAAGACGCAATACCGCAACTTATTAGCCTCATCCAATCGGAAGCAGCGGGCGTCGGGCTGGAGAACGTTATACTCGCAGGCATATCGCAAGGGTGTGCTACGGCGATCCATGCTCTTTTGAACTATCACAAAGCAGGGACTGAGGGGAACCACCGGCTATGCGGGTTTGTCGGTCTGTCGGGCTGGATGTCGCTGGGGGCGGAGTCAGTGCATGATTCTCGACAACTTCTGCAGCTGGAAGGTTTCGATCCAGACTCAGACTCTGGCGACGACATCCTCCGCAACACGCCGGCGTTCATCAGCCACTGCGCGGACGACCCCATCGTTGCGATCGAGCAGGGGAAGCGCTTAAAAGACACCCTAACGACGTACGGGATGCCCATCACCTGGCGGGAGTATCCTACCGGCGGACACTGGATCAACGATCCGCAAGGGGTTGAAGATATCGTTGATTTCTTTAAAAGACAGGGCCTGATAGGTTACTGAACTGGGTAACAAACAAGATGGGCAGGGAAAACTGAAATATGATGTCAACACTTATGGGAATCAAACGAGGAATCAATCTTGGGGGCCATACATACATTTATATGGGGCGTATTTGGCGTTTGTTCCCCTTTTTCCCCAGTATTTGGTTCTAGCGCCGGGCGGGTCTTCTATCATAGAAGAGTTCGGCAACAGAAGCAACGGTGTTTTAGGATCAGGCATATCGATCGCACTCATTCCCTACAAAGATGCCATTTTGGATAATAAACTAAGGTAGGCATGGGGGCAAGGCAAGGCAGGGCAATGGAAAGGGAAAGGAAACGAAAGGAGCAAAGGTTATCAGGGCATCCATCGCTGGCGAGGTACGGGACGGTTCGGTTCGGCGTTGGAGGGAAATTCATCCACCAGGAAACAGGAGAGGTTTCGGTAATTTTATTTCATTAGATATTACTTCTTCTCTTTGCTTTCCCCCTGCTCCGGATATTGTCTAATCTTCCCCTATCATGGTTTATCCGAACTCGGGCTACATACGCACTCGCAATATATAAAGAACATAGTAATAGAGTAATCCTTTGTTCTAAAATATTTGGGCCTTTGATCTTTGAATATTGGTGTCGGCTGCGTTTAGAGAATTAAAAGCTGTTCTGCTACGATATCTATTGTCTCAGCTACAGATTGTGCTAGCCCCTGTGACTTGTTGCTTTGATGGAAATGGTATTATCGTGACTAGGGACATAAGATATATAGATGTGTCTCGTACATTTTCGATCTTAGGTAGTACACATAGATCCTACAATACATGACTACTAGTACAAAACATACAAATTATCGTATAACCGTACATTTAGACCAAACCCAAAGAGAAAAGACCCAGTAGTTTACGAGCTCAAGCGAGGTAAATAAACCTTCTCGATCCGCTCTTTCATGATAGCCTCGGCATTCTTGGGATCAATACATTCCTCTTTACCTAGTCTAATCATGCGTCCGACGAGGAACATCAACTTGCCCTGCGGGAAAGGCTTACCCGTCGTGTTCGCATCGGCAAATTGTTTCAGCACGCCCTCCTGGCTCTTGACAGCCTCATCCGCGAGGGCGGCGTATTCATCACCCGTAAGCTCGGTAAAGTAGAGGTTCTCCTTCTCTATAGCGTCTTTGACCGTGGTATATTGGGAGGGCACATGGCCGCGGAATATGGCCCATAGTAACTCCTTGGCGACTTTTGCCGTGATCTGTCGTGTGTGCAGGTGGTATAGGAGATCCGCGAGGTGCTGAGCCGGGACGCGGGAACAGGAGCCGTCTGGGGAGAACCCGAGGTCTTGCGCGGGGTCGTCGCTCCGTTCAGACGTGAGACGGCCGAGCTCGTGTAGGATCCAGTTCGCTGCGAGCTGGAAGCATGCCTTTGCATCAGCCTCTGCCTCGGCCCCGAGCGTGGACAGGGGCATGGATCGTAAGAGTTCGATTACGCTCCAGAAATACTCGATGCGCATGCCCCCATCCAGCGAAACAAGTGCCATAGCGTCCTTGGAGGAGAGCCCGAAATCATTAATCAGCGCATCGACTACGCTGTCGGGTAGCTCGCCCATCGTGTCGCGCAGATGCGAGATAAGGTCCGAGCCGATGATCAGGGGCGGAACGTCCGGATCTGGCATATATCTGTAATCGACCTCGCCTTCTTTACCCCGCAGCCGTCGCGTCTCCGTCGAGCCGATAGACCATCCACGCGTCTCGCCCGCTATCACCCCACCTGCTTCCAACACAGCGATTTGTCGGTCGCGCTCTGCGATGATGGCATCCTCGACAGCTTTGAAACTGCTGAGGTTCTTGATCTCAGTGCGCTGACCGAGGGGAGTATTCGAATCTTCGGTGCCTGTCCGTCGTACGGAGACGTTAACATCGGCGCGTAAGCCGCCGGCTTCCATGCCAGAGACGCAGGCGTCGACAGCGTTGAGGAGGGTCTGGACTTTGCGCACCAAGGCAGCCGCTGTCGCAGGATGGTGGATTTCTGGGTGTGTGATGATTTCAATCAGAGGTACGCCTACTCGGTTGAAATCAATCCAGTGGACCTCCCCCGGCTGCGCGAGCGTCTTTGCCGTGTCTTGTTCCATTTGGATTTGCTTGATGCCGATGGAGACGCTCTCGCCGTCCTCAGCCGCGATGCCATCTCGGGCTTGCAAGACAATGCGCCCGTTGCGCGCAAAGGGCTCGTAGTATTGCGTGATCTGGTACCCCGACGGCTGGTCCCAGTGGAAGTAATGTTTCCGGTCGAATCGGCTGACGGGCTGGACGTCGCAATTTAGGGCGAGCGCCGCGCGCAGGGCCGGGAGGAGCGTCTCCTTCTGGAAAATCGGCTGGCTTCCCGGCGTCGCCAGGTCGAAATAAGCGACGTGCGAGTTAGGCTCATCGTTGAAGGAGGTTGCGGCAGACGAAAAGAGCTTCTTCGCCGTGTTCAGCTGTGCATGGATCTCGATTCCCACCGTCAGTTCCCAGCCGTCGACAACCTGGTTGTTCACATTTTTCTTCTTCTTCTTTCCCGACAGCTTTTGCTTCTTGGCTTCATCCTTCAGCTGCTTACGCAATGGGACATGACCTTGAGTCGAGGTTTCGGAAGTGGGTGGAGCAGTTTCGGTGTGCAATGTTCGGATGAGCGGCGCGTTTGGGCTGGTTCGGAATAGCGACTTTATCTGGGAAGCCTGGGATCGGGCTCCTTTACGAGCATGTAAGCATCCTCTACTTCTCAATTGGCCATTAAGTAGATATCTACTCAGAGTCGCCAGTCGGAAGTGAGGCATTGCTTTGAGACTCGTTGCACTCTAGCTTCCTTCTCCGAATCATCTGCCAAAGTCTTCTCCAAAGTCCGTCCCAGAACCAAATTGCACTTACGAGCGAAGCACTACCTATCCCATTAGCTCTAAATCATAATTGGTTAGCGTTTCCCGGAAGAGAGCAGCCAGTCAGTAATAAGTGTGGCCCACTGGCGCACTGGACGCACCAGAGCTGTGGGACGGGGCTCCAAAGTTTCTAGTACCCAAGCCTTACACGAAAATATGTGTCACTACGGGTAGAGAGTACTTTCCCCACATTACCAAGTGTGGAGTAATAGCGCAACTGCTTCGCTCCTCTTATCATCATCCATTAGGCGCTGCAGACGCTGAGAGAAGGTACTTTGTGGTAACAGATCATCCACGATGAGTTCGAACTGAGATGCAAGAGTCAGGAAACTTCAAAATTTCCTTCTGGATGGTTTCCAGTCTGAGACTAGGACCATATGTACATATGTACATAATTCAGCTGCACTAGTTGCTCACTCTTCTGAACTAAATGCCAGATAATGGAAGGCACCGATTCCAAACGGGTCAGGACGCGAACATCACTGGAAGAGCTCGTGTGAGTAGCGCTCTTGGTCCACCAATCATCCATCACATGGCCGGCACTGCAGTCATCTTTCATGCGGTCGCACGCGTAACGAATGGAACTAAGACGTAGTTGGGATTTGAAGTGGTGTGCTGCGAGACGCTTTCGTCTCACACCATCTCATCCCTGAAACACAATCGTCTGGTCAGATCTGTGGGTGCGACAAGGGAATACATACAGCTGTGTGTCCCGGATAACGATGATAGGGAAGTCGAAACGGTAAGCAGGTAGTATGGGAAACATCATAAAGCCTTATAGATTTATTTCATCCAATCCCGCTTCTCTGCCGTCGGCTCTCTTTCTCTCTTTCTCTTTTCCTTTTCTCCTTTCGTCCTGTCTTTTATACCTGTGTGATATCATGAGGAGCGTCCATCCATGACCGTCTATCACGCGCATCCGTCCCAATCATGTGTGGCACATAGTTCCTTCGCCCTACCGTATTGTTAATTATTCCTTTCCCCCTCTGCTGGACATGAGGTCACCAATACCTAGCTTTTGCTTTTCTCCCTTTTAATCTCCCTCATATATATAAAACCAATGTGACAGCGAGGATAACACCGCAAATATCGCTTACTCGTTCATAATTGGCACCAATTTCGCTACTGATTTCGATTTGTTTTGAGCTCTGGATACCCAATCAAAACGACAGCCCTGCAACAGACGTCTGCATACAGCGCTTTAGATCCAACAAGGCGTACTCGCATTGAGTGAATGTGCATGCGTGTTTCACGCCGGGTCCCTATCCTTTCGTCCTTTGCCCCTCAGCCGCGAAGTCGCTTGTGTCATCATAGTGTAACCCGTTAAGAACCTTGAAAAGGCGTATGGTTGGACAAGTATAGTCGAAACTAAAGTCAAACAAATACATACCCTCATCTACCACTACTCAATCGCCACTCATCGGTCTGCCTGGGCAAGTCATCGCCATGGCCGACAGTGTGGATCGTATACGTCAGGAGTCGCCCTCAGCTTCGCGCTCGGGCTCAAGGAAAGAAAGACCGCGCAGTCAGGCGCCGGAATTGATCGCCGAACACAGTTCAGCAAACGCTAAGAAGGCGCGCAGAAAGTCGGCCATCGTCTTGGGTGATATCACGGCAGACAATAATCAATCTCAGAAGCCGTTCACTAAGCCGAAAGAGGGACATGAAGATATACTAACCGAAGCTCCCCCAAAGGCGGCCAAGGAGATAGACGAAGTTCGCGAAAAGGTCCCGCTGAAGGAAAAGAGCTCGTCACCCAAGTCGCCGTTGATTAAATCGACCCGGCCAGCCGGCCCATCCAAAATCGGACTGGTTAGTGAGTCAGAAGGCTCGAGTGGGAGCGGCGAAACTATCACCCAGGCACCACCGCCCAAGCGAGACAGCCTACCAAGGAGCACCAATTCCAAGCCAAAGAAGTATTCCATGAACAAGCCCGATGCACTAAGTTTCCTAGACTCCGACTCACCTCAAGTCACATCCGACAGCACACAGCGTATAGTGAAGGAGTCTTCGAAGGTATCACCGGATACGGCGAAGAGCACATCACCCTCAGCCCAGAGCGCTTCATCTGGAACAAGTAGCTATCCAGATGATCTCTTTGATATTCTTGGCGACCAGGAGACTGATCGAAGCACAAGCCCGGAACGAAGTGTTGACGGGGAACCCAGAGGTCGCCAATCAGGTGGAGCAGAACCTCGCATGAGGGCAGAAAGGTATAGGAAACGGAGCTATGGCACCCCTGAAATGCCGCATGGGAATGTTCAGCATCCTCACATACCGCCAGAGGACCTCACCCCCCGCGTACCAAACCAACAATTTGCTAAGCACCTCCCGAGAGCTGAGAAACTTCCCTTGACCGGTTACGAGTTACTAGCCTCGAAGCTGTCGGCTACCTGGCCAGATCATGCCGGGCCACAACTTCGGCCAATGTATCGCAGATTCGAGGCCTTAAATCATCGGCTCTTGCTTCACCTCCAGGATGAGATCTGTGAACTGGAAGAACAATTGCACCGTCTGGATGCAACTGATACGCAAAATAGGCGCTTGCAGAACTGCATTCTCCCGGCATCGCGGCGAGCTGAGTACATGTCAGGAGGTGAGCTGCAATGGCACAAGACGGATATCCTCGGAAAGATCGGCTTCAAGCTAGAACAGTACAGTAAGCATGTGAACGTCCTTTGCTAGTAATGCTAGCTGTTAACTGCAAGGTAGACCGAGTCCTATCGTCATTCAGGGACACGCAATACTTGCTGGCACCGGCGCCGACAGAAGTGCAGACGTATCGAAATTATCTCGCCAATTATGCACCAATTGCCGACACCGAAACCCGGTTTCTCGATGCGACTGAGGACTTAGTTTGTTTCGGCTACAACGATGAAGAAGATAAATCGGAAGATACATCAGAAGATGAAGAAGATTTGGCGACGCCGTTATCACGGTCAGACCATGCAAGCTTTCACAACCGACGTCGTGCATCGATCTTCTCCCAGTCAGATACATCTCGCCGGCAGGACAACAGGAGCATTGTGTCTCAAGACCAAGATTTAATTCTGCATAAGCTCTCGTTAACACACGTATCGGTTGCAGTAGCAGGAGCTGTCATCGTGCCAATTTTAACTTTTGTCGTCATACCCGGATTTATTGGGCGAATGACAGTTGTATGTCTAGTTGGGATCGGAACACTTGGGGCATTGGTTCAGGGGCACGTTGTCGAGCTACAGGCTACTCAAGAAACATGTCTCTGCTTCGGACTGTACGGAATGGTCATGGCTGTGTTAGCTGGGATGATTAGTTGAACATGCATGAACGTTGTCGGTGGCGTGTGTACGTGTGCCTTCTGCGGGCCAACAAGTTGCCTATGTATGTATTAATGTAATTGTCCTGGGACCAGGACCCGCTCTTATGTTCTTATATACATTATACTTTCTAGATGGGGTCGTAGCTTCTGCTGTAGTGGCTGATGATGTGAAGCTAACCACAGCGAATACAGGGAAACCCCGAACAAAAGTGATCATGTTTTGCCTCCTCCCTTGAAGCTTAATAATGCTGTTCATCCATTGCGTATTCACCGATGACTGCATGTCTAGGAAGCCTATGCGTATTTCGGGTATGTAAGGCGTATGGTTTGCTACAGACTGTATAGTTGAGCATTGTTCTACACCAAAGCTCACAGCATATCACGAACCTAGAATTAAACCTTGTCCATGGGTTAGGCTGCTATTAACTTTCCGCTCACCACGTAATCTGTTCGCTTAACATGTAGTATGCTCATATTAGCTTACTGACGGTACGTGTGCGTGTGCTCAACACGTAAGTGAAGTGAAGACTTATCCATGGTTTTTTGACTATAATAATGGCTGCCCCCCCAAGTAGTGGCAAACACCATCTTAACTCATTGTCTAACGCTGTCACATCCAACCTCCTGTCTATATCCATAAGATCACTTGTTTATCAACCCTTCTCAAACATCATGTTCTGTCTATATCCACTGCCTTACCTTCCTGTTGAAATGGATCATACAGAAAGACCCCCCGCGGGTAAAAGTGTCATTCAGTATATTCCCGACCGCGTATATACCTGCATTGACTGCGGCAAACACTTCGAGAAGCGTTCCGAAATACTAAATCACGTCGCCGATGCCACACACATGGAAGGTCTGATATGCTATTCCTGCCGATGGCTTTTCAGCACACGAGAGGCGATGGCCCAACATAGCCTTAACAAACACATCGACAATGGCAAAGAGGTCAGAGAGTCGACGACGGTCATGACGCAAAGCAACACGCCCTCGACGGATAATATGCACCCCCATTTTTGGCCGAAGTACTGGGCTAAGGGCAAAACCCCAGAAAAGGCGCTCCTGACTAGACCCTTCGGTAGCTATGCCTGGACGTCGCCGGCTTTGAACCCCAATATGGTCCTTGAGATGCTGGAGCCCAAACTCCTCAACGAAAGACAGCGCGTCTTCATGTGGTGGCCTGCTGCTCTGGCCATGCCGGATTGGGAGGAATACTCAGAGGAATACTCAGAGGAATGCTCGGATGAATACCGGAATGATGTGAATATCGGGGGGCCGGGCATCTCCGCGGCTGGGTTCGACATCTGGGACTATCCGCTTGTTTTGCCAGACCCAGAGAGACCGACGCCCGCCGACGCTGACAACATCATCAACGGCATCAACAACACCACCGCCAGACCCGCCCAAGGGAAGAAGAATAAGAAAATATACAAGGCGCTGGTAATCGACTGCGAGATGGTGGAATTGCACAACAAGGATGAAGATGGCAACGCTATAACGGACCTCGTGCGTATCACCGTCCTGGACTTCGTGACGGGGGCCGCGCTGTTGGATGCCCTCGTGCAGCCGGTAGGGAACGTAAAGTGTTGGAGAGAGGGGCTCACCGGCGTCACGCCCGAATCGCTGAGGGACGCGAAAGCGGCACAGGCGCAAGAGAGGACAGGCGATAGAAAAGAAAAAGGTAAGTGATCAACCAAACCAAACACTGACCCCTCTTCTCCATCAAAGCAGACTGGATAGCAGCCGGAATGGCTAACGAGTATGCAATGACAGGCAAAGAATACAACAAGAAGAAAAGCCCGATGCGGGTTCTCCTCGACGGATGGCCGGAAGCCCGCGCGTTCATCTTTTCCATCGCCGACAGCTCGACGATCCTGATCGGCCACGCCTTGCACAACGACCTGAAGGTGCTGCGGATTAAGGCCCCGCGGATCATCGACACGCAGTGCCTGGCCGGCGATGCCGTGTTCCTCACGGCAGCGTCGTACTTCCGGCGGCAGTACGGGCTCAGGACCCTGTGCGACAAGTTCCTCAACGTGTCCATACAGGAGCAGGGCCGGCCGCACTCGCCTGTGGAGGACACGCTCGCCACGCGCGAGCTGCTGCTGTTCTGGATGATGGAAAAGAAGAAGTTCCGGGCCTGGGTGAAGGAGGAGCGGGTAAAGAATTGGATATTTGTTGCTGATGAGGAGGAGGAGGAGACGGAAGCGGAGGAGACGCAAGAGTCGGGTAATGATGCTGGTACCTCACCGTCGGCTGCGAACATCAACTAAGGACAAAACTCCATGCAAGTGACTGGTAGGGGCAGGGGCCCTGTATGTCTGCCCATAATCCCCCATATTATCCCTTAGCTGGACACCCACACTGGATATGGTATGGTATATAAAAGCTAGGGAGCTATTGAGGCGGTAGAGACGGGGATGCCATTCATTTCATGGATTGTATTGCATTTATTCAGGCTCGGAAGCCACTACTAGTCGGGGTTCCATTTATGTTGGAACTACCTACATAGCGTCACATTTCGCTTTTCACACTTCAAGCAATATACAGTCATTTCCTTATATTTCAAATCTCATTGATGCTCTTGGCCATGCGGACCTCGTAGGTGATAAGTGCAACTGTATAAGCGGCCTTAAGCGGCGTACTATATGTCGTCTCTGTCTCACTATATAATTACACAAAATCCTTAACCATGAAGAAGAAAGTCATTTTCCTTGTGAAGCGCCTGACACTAAGTCGTGGACAGAACGTACGATAGGTAGTGCGAATGAACTGTGACAGGATGAGGCAGAAGTAGCTTGTTGCTTACGCTTTCAAGGCATCCTCTTTTCCCTTTCTTTTTTATAAGACCCACGACACAAATATGTCTACCCTCAAGGCGTCAGAAATAAGGAGACATACTACGTGTCAATGCACTCACACCAGAAACTTTCAGAAGGTCAAGTATAGTAGTAACAGTACCTATCATAGTGTCATGACCAGGCAGAGCACCAAAACAGTCGATACGGTGCACAGCACCCGGAGCACCTCGCCTAGTTCTAAGCTCTAGGGGCAGTGAAGACACAGACAAGGGCGTGGCAAAAAAACAAATGGTCCGGAGACTCATGCACTTGCAATAGACTTTCGAGCTCCGAACCGTACATACATACCCTTTGGGTTAGGCTTTAGGTATGCATATACATACAGAAATTGCCACTTTTTGCTCGCCACCTTTTCGCTATTAATAGCCGCTGTCCAATTCCACTCTGTCCGCCACGTAAGCCTCGGACCTTTCTGCCGGATATTATTTATTACTCCATACGTGTAAGGATATAGCAACCGAAAGAAGAGTCTCGTATCGATCATACCACTACGTAGGGGCGGTGACATCCTCAGCGTTTTGTCAGTGGTTATAACTCTGACCGACCTACTGATGATTCTAATTCCCTAGCGTATCGTCTAGATGACGAAGATGCAGCCGATGAGACAGGTTGACGTGCCACTGGATTGTGATTACATAATCATGCGGCTTAACGCTCAACTACATCGCATGGCATGCCCTACCAGAGGCAGACACAACATAGGATATGGTGATTGATTATTGTAGTGGATGATAGATATTTCATAACTATATCAAAATATTTCGGCAGGTAGATATAGCGGGTAGAAAAATAATGGTGCAAGTACGAGAATAGATCAAATGGCTTGCAGGAGCACAACTGGAAATTAGCGAAAGGCACAGGTCGCATTTGGCTGACTGATTAATCTAAAAAATGAGGAGGTGCATGTGGTTTTGGTATGAAAACGCTAAGCATATAGTAGTTAGATATACAAGATTCTTCCATGCCTGTGATACACCATACGGGTTATGGTCATCAAGTGCAGCCCAAGTTCGAAGCAAATAACAATCTACCTATGGAACTTAGTAGATGGCGTAACCAGAACCTAAGATAGCGTAGGGCACTAGTCAACCATCTATTAAGTGCTATCTATTGTATGTACCCAGGTACCTCTGTACATACTTTCATACCTCCCCCATTGAGAGGGCAGGTAGCAAGCCATATAGCTCCCGACAACAGCAGCAGTCATTCAACAGTACCCGGTGGTCTGGCGTGATGGTCTCTGATCAAGACCCCATTCAAACCTACCTAGGTTGCTAAGAACCACGGGTTCAGATACGGTCCGTGGCGTTAAGGGTCCTCGTTTTCGAGGGTGATGAGGGACACTACCACCGAGAAGGGGACCTAGCCGCGAAGCGATGGCCGCAAAGAAGTACCCATTGTATACTGAGCGTATACGAACCTGAAAGGGGGGCGCGCTGTAGCGAAGGCACTGTTGGGTGTCTCGCAAGACCTGAGGCAGGGCGTGAAGAGGGGTTGTCGAGGGAACCGCTTTTTTTTTTTTTTTTTTTTTTTTTTTTTTTTCTTTTTATTTTTTTTTTTTTTTTTTTTT
>Ga0247782_1000413_pt1 | contig 30375 bp, 4 predicted proteins | sample UWRJL019104C5_FD_179928 | JGI IMG/M metagenome (GOLD analysis project Ga0247782, IMG submission 179928) | Plant litter microbial communities from Arlington Agricultural Research Station in Wisconsin, United States - UWRJ-L019-104C-5 | ecosystem: Environmental > Terrestrial > Plant litter >...
ATAATAGCTTTTATAGCTATTAAAAATTAAAAGTTAATATATACTTTTTATATAATTACTTATATATTAATTAAAATATTAAACTTAATTAATATTTTGCTTATTTATTATTTAGCTATTTTTTATAATTATAATAACCTAATTATTAAGCAATAAAGTACTTTATACTAAAATAATATAGCGCTATAATAAAACAGCTTAAATAATTATAGCTTATTTATAATTGCTTTACTATATTACTTTTAAGTTTTTTATATAATTAAATATAGTTAAAATTATTTTAAATAAAATTTTGTTTATAATAAATTTAGTTTTATTAAAGTTATATATATATATATTTTTAAACTTTATATTTTATTATTATATTTTATATAAAAATAAACTATTTATAATATTTAAATAAATTTTTATATAAAATGCGCTAATAATTAATTTAATAATTAAAATATATTATAAAAGCTAATTATTATTATATAAAAATAAAAGTTTAGTTTTTATTAACATATTTTTTATTATTTAACTTTAATAATTAGTTAGCTATATTTTTAATATTACTATATTTAAATAAAAACAATTATATAATAAAGTTAAGTATATATTATATAATAGCTTACTTTTTAAATTTAATAAGTTTTTAATTATTAGTAAACTTATTAAATATTATTATATAACTATATTTTTAGTTAAAAAAGGTTATATATAATATATTATAAATTTTAGCTACATGTTAAATACTTAGTTTTAGGTTTATATAAATTGCTTAAAGCTCGAAAATAATATTAAACTTTTTTTAAAGGCCTAATATAATAAGTAGTAAAAATATAATAGATCAAAAGTTATGCGCACAAAGATAAAAAAAGTAGCAAATATAGCCAGGTAGCAAATATAGCTATAAGATATGTTATAACAAATAATATATAATATAATAGTTAACTATTATATATTATTTAATTTTATTAAAAAAAAAGTTATAAATTTTTATATAGCAAACAACTAACTTAGTTAACGTTGCTATATAGAAAAATTAAAATTATAAAATAAAAAATTACTTTATATATAAAATATAAAAAAGTTTTATGCTATTAAAGTAGCTGCTACATAAAAAATAGTAAAAAAGCGTATAAATAGTAGCTATATAAGAAAGCAAAAAACCTTGCGCATTATATTATAAAATATATAGCCAGCCTAGCTATAATATATAAACATATTAAAATAAAATAAAAATATTTAGCAAATTTAATTTTAAATAGTTTGAATTAATTTTTGATTATATAGTTAAGTTATAAAAAACTGTTTATATAAAAGTAAAAAAAGTAGCAAATATAGCTAGGTAGCAAATATAGTTATAAAATATATTAATTAAAATAATAGCAAAAAGTATTAAATTAGCACTTTAATAAAGCAGCATTATATTTTTATTATTACTAAATATTTTAAAGTATTTAATATAGTTTATTATAAGCGCTTAATAATTAAGCTATAAAAAAAAGGTTTTTATTATAAATAATAAGCTAAGTAAAAAGCTTTATTATAACTATAAAGCGCTTTTCTTTTAATAAAAAGTTTGCTAAGCTTATTATACTATATATAAAAGTATTATAAAGCTTGCTATTATTATTATTACTTTTTTTATTTTATATATTTCATGATGAGAATTTATAGAGGGGCACCCATGAAATCACTAGGGGGGCACCCACCAGCTGAGCGCACCTGCTAAAAGTATTTTCAGCCGGCGCCAGCCAACGCCTGCCCCGCAAAGTGCGAAGCCAACTAGCCCCCCTCGCACCCTTACTTTTTGCAAGGCCTGCCCTAAGGCCTTACGCCCTCACTTCTATGAGATAGGTGGCCGTAAGGGAAAGGTCCTAATTAAAAGGAGAGTGTGTAGCCCTTAGAGCCTTGCAAAAGGGCAGGAAATGGCCGTAAATTAGACCACTACACCCTACTCTACTTAAGTAACATAAAACCATTAAAAACGGCCTTTAACTGTAGTAAGTAAGTGTATAGATCTATATGTGTATGTATATAACTTCAAGTAGGCTGTTAAAAAGGTTGCTAGCAAAGACAACAATTTAATGTATAGTGCTAATAGCTATTATATATTGTTTAGCATTGTTAAAAAAAAAGTTATAACTTTTTATATAGCAAACAACTAACTTAATTAATATTGCTATATAAAAAAAATAAAATTATAAAATAAAAAATTACTTTATATATAAAATATAAAAAGTTATAAGCTGCTAAAGCAGCTGATATGTAAAAAATAGTAAAAAAGCGTACAAGTAATAGTTATACAAAAAAGTGAAAAACTTGTGCGCAACGTGATAAAATATATAGTAAGCCTAGCTATAATATGCAAATATATTAAAATAAGCAAAAAATATTTAATAAATTAAATTTTAAATAGTTTTAATTAATTTTTTATTATATAGTTAAGTTAACTATAAAAAATTGTTTATATAAAGGTTAAAAAAAGTATGCAATTAACTTAAGTGTGCAATTAACCTATAGGATATGTTATAAGCTTTTATGTTAAAAAGTTTTTTATTATAGCTTTTATTTTTTAAAAAAAGCTAGCAGCTTTTGCTAGTATTAAAAGTTATAAAAGTAATAATATTATAAATTTGTTTACTTTTAAATATTAAAGCTAATAATATATATAATATAAAGTTTTTATAAAAAGTAATAATACTTAAACTTTTAATTACTAATAAAATATAGTATAAGTTTTTAGCTTAACCATATTAAAATAGCTAAAAAAAGTTAAGTAAAAAGTTTATAAGCAAGTTTACTTGCTTTTTATATAAGTTATAAAAAAACAAATAAGTTAGCTAAAAAGCAATGCTTAATATATAGTATTATTATTTTTAAATAAAAAATTAGTTTATTTTTATTAGTTTTTAATAATAAAATTTTTATATAATTTATATATATTTATGCTAGCTTTACTTTATAATATTTAGCTATATATTTTTTTATTTAATTTTGCTAGTTAATTAAGTGCTTATTTATATTTTTATAAAATTTGCAATAATATATATTAATTTAAGTTTATTTATAATAATATATTAAGCTTATTTTTAGTTATTAATTATAAAAGCTAAATATAAGTTTTTATAAACTTTGCTTTATTTATTTTTTTATTGATAATTTTTAAATATGCTTTATTATAAGTTTAACTTTATATTTTATAGTATATAATAGCAAACGTTAGCATTAATAAAAGGTTAAAATATTAATATAGTTATAATAGTTTAGTTAATATTAAGAGATAAGAATAAAAACTATAAAAATTTTTTTTTTTTTAAAAATAAACTAGCAAGTTATAAATACTATATAGTAAGCAATAATATAAAGCAAACTTTTATTAGTTTAATAATTATTATTATTTTAAAAGCTAGTTTATAAATATATTTTTTAAAGTTTAAAATAAACTTTTATACTTAATACTTTATACTATTGTTAGGCCACACAGTGGCGGTGCACAGTGTTAGGTGGTAGCATACTGTGCATCCTATAGCAGATCTCTTATTGATAGCTTCTTTACCTCTCTCTCTTCTTTTAGCAACAATAATAGATTGATTATATCTTATAACACTGTCTTTATGTCCTATTAATACCTTTGTGATTGTCTAGCAACTATTAATAATTTTAAATTTTTAATAGCTATTTTTTATAATAGCTATAACGTATCCCACGGCTATATTTGCCACCCAGCCATATTTGCCACCTTTTCTTTCCATATAAAAAAGGTCCGTGCGCAACATTATAACTTGTCTAATACTAATGCTATAATAATATAAATAGCACTAGTTAATTCCTAACTAAATAATAAGTTCAAATATAATTTTTTTATATTTAAAATATTATTATTTAGCAAGTTATTAAGCAATATGCTAAGCAGAGATTATATGATTTGTAGCAAAGATTATATTATAGTATAAATAGTATAATACTATATAACTAGTTTAATATTAAAGTAATTAAAATAAAAAAAATACTACTAGATTTCTTACTATAATAAAAATCTAATAGTTATATTTTTATTATTGTACAACTAAAATTAATAAAGTTATAAATTTACGCACAAACCTTTTTGCTAAGATCTTTTTAATATTCTTTGTTTATTTACGATCTTAATCACTTACTAAATAAAAGTACTATAAATAATAAAAAATCATATTTAAACTCGTTATTTAGTTAGAAATTAAATAGTACTATTTATATTATTATAGCATTAGTATTGGCCAAGTTATAATGTTGTGCACGGACGATTTTTGTATAAGAAAAAAGTGTGCAATTGACCCGGGTGTGCAATTAACCCATGGGATACGTTATACTATTATTTAAAAATTACTATTATAAATTAAAAAGCTTAAGTTTAATAACTATAAACTAAGCATATAATTTTTAATTAGCTTTTAAATTAGTTAAAAATAAGCTAAATAATAAAAAAGTTGCTAACTTTTTACTAAATACTTTTTAATAATACTTTATATTATTTAATAGTGCTTTAAATAAATATATGATTAATTTTTAAAATATTTTAAGCTTTTTAACTATTTACATATATAATATATAATTATATAAGCATAAATTTTAAAGTCTAGCACTTTTAGCTATATATGCTTATAATATAATAAGCTATATATTGCTTTTTAATTTAAATATATATAATTTATTTTTTTTACTTAAGTTTTTATTTTTATTATTTTGCTTATTTATTTACTTTTATAAAACATGCCAAGCTTACTATATAATTTATATTAAATTATATATATTAATAGCTTAGTATATAACTAATAATTTTAATAGCAAATAATTTTTATTTAAAAAATATTTTATTTTAATTTTTTATTATTAATTTTTATGCTGCTAAAATATTATTTTTATAAGCTTAAAATATAAATACTTTTTTTAATAAATTATAATAAGCTAATATTAATATAACTTATTTATAAGTTAATAACGTTAGCTTTATAGCATAGTTAGTAATATAATATATTAGTACTTTTAACTAATAATTAAAAAATATAAAAAATAATTATAATTATATTATAATACTATTTTTACAATTTTATTTTAATATATAAATTTTTAGTTTATTTATTTTATTTTTAATATTTTAAATAAGTTAATAGTTATATTAAAAATAACCTTTTATAACTAACTAAATCTGCACTTCTTTTTGTTTTTATTTTTTGCTTTATTTTTTAAATACTTTATATAAGTAGCAATATATTTATGCTTTTAAAACGCTAAAGCTATAAAATATACTTTTAATTTTTAATTTTTTTTTAATTTATTAAAAAATATTATTAAAAATTTGTTTTAATTTATTAAGAATAATTTTATTAATATTTTAATAAAATATTTATTAACTTAATTATAAAACTTTTAAATTAACTTTAAGTTGCTTAACTTTTAAACTATAATAAAAGTATTAATAATATTAATATTATTTAAAAACTTATAGTATATTATATAAATAAAGTATGCTATAATTATTAATTTTTATTATATTAAAATAGTAGTTAACTAAACTAAATCCTTTTTTTTTTTATTACTTTTTATTAGCTTATTAAAAAAGCTTAAATATAAAAATAAAACTATTATATTATAGTAATTAAGTTTTAGTTTACTTTTTTAAGTATAATACTAATACTATATAAAATATTTTTTTAATATGTTTTTATTATTACTTATAATATGCTATACTTTAAAGCAAGCTACTTATATTAATTTAAACTAAGCTTATTAAATTATTTAAATTAAAAGTAAATTATATAGCTAGTATACTATATATAATTATTATACTTTTAAGCTTTAAGCATTAATTTAGCTTATTTTTCCTAAAAACAAATTAATATTAGCTAAAAACTTAGAGTTTATAAAGCAAATATAATATTTAAAATTTTAAAATAAACTTATATTTTTTAAATTTTATAAAAGCTATATTAAGCTTTTTTTAGTTAAAAAATTATAAATACTTTTAATATTTTTACATAATATTTGTTTTATTTAAGCTTTATGAATTTAACTGCTTATATTTTTAATAATATAATTAAATATATATTAGCTATTTTTCTTTAAACTACTAAGTAGTTATATATTTTAAAGCTAAAATTTTTTATTAAATAATATTTTAGTTTTTTTAAAAATTTAATTATAATACTAGTAAAGCATTTTAACTTATAAAATAAAAAATAAAAAAAATTTAAGTTTCTTAAAATTTAAAAGTTATTAATATAAATAATTTATAAATAATTAGTTTTATTTATTATAGCTTATATAAATTTCTTTTTATTATATTATGAACTTAATTTATTAAAAATAAAAAAAATGCAAATAAAATAATATTGTTTTAATTATATTATAATGCTAAATAAAATATTATTTGTTTATTATAATATTTTTATTATTATTTAATTTAATAAGTAATTAGTTTATATTAGTACTATTTTTATATATAATTATTAAATTTACTATTATAAAATTATTAAAAAAAAGTATATTTTTATTAATTTTACTATTATATATAGTATTAAAATATAAGTTATTTTTATTTATACTAAGCATTGCTTTTTTTATAAAAATATATTTAGCTTGCTTTATAGCTTTTATAGCTTAATATAGTATAATAATAATATTATTAAGTATAACTTAAAAAATAAATTTTTTTTAAACTTTTAGTTTTTTTAAAAACTATTATTAATAAGCATATTTTTATATTAATAATTCTTTTTTTAAAGCTATATAAGTGCTTAAATTATTACATTTTTTAAAATGCTAAAATATAGTAATAATCTTTTTTTAATAAGCTAATTAAACTTTACTTATATTATTTTTATTTCATTTTTTATATTATTAATTAGCTTTAAAATTTTTTTAAAAATAATAAAAATATTATTTGTAAAAACTATAACATATTTTTTACTATGCTAATATAATGCTAATATTAAATAGTTTATTTTTAAATTAAGCAAAAACATAATAATTTAGCTAACAATATAACTAAAAGTCATAAATATTTTTTTTAAAAGCTATAAAGCATTAATTTTTTTAAGCTAAAAATATTTTATTTTTTATTAAAGTATTATTATATTTTAAATATATAGGTATAATATTATTTTTAAAAAAATACTTATAATAATAAATTTAATATAAGCTTTTTTTAAAAAAAAAAAAAAATTAAGCTTATAAAGCTTATAAAAAATATAGTTTAAAACCTTTTTTTATATTATATTTATTAAGTTTAATATAGCTATTTAAATTTAGTATAATTTATACTACTTTAATAAAAGTTTTTTTATACTTATATTTTAAATTAAAACTTATAAATATATTTAGCTTTTAAATTATTTAGTATTAACTTTATAAATATTATGTTTTTTAATGCTTTTAATTTTAATATAAATTTTTTTTTTGCTATATTAATATACTTATAAGTAGCTGCTTTAGTATTTTTTAGTTAATATACTTATATAAATTAAGCTATTCTAAGCTAGTAATTATTAAAAATAATAGGTATTAATAAAACAAAATAAAAAATTATATTAATATATAATATAAAAAGCTTAAGTTTAATTAATATTATATTAAATTTATATATTATTTTTTTATTTTTTTTATTTTATATTTAAAATAATATAAAAAGTATAATTAATATCAGGACATGATCATCATAGCACAGTGTATAAGACACAGTGCATATAGGGGTAATATACTATATATACTATAAAACCTCTCTACTTATAGCTTTGCTAGCCTAATCTCTCTTCTTAACAACAATAATATGATCTGCACTCACAACACTGTCTTCCTATCTTATCGATATCTTCGTGATCGCCTAGCAGTTAACTATATAAAAAATATTTTTTAATATTAAAATAAAATTATAAATATATATTTTTTAAATAATATTGATTTATATAATAAAGGTTTGAAATTAATAAAAAGTGCTAATATATTTTAAATTATTTAAATTAAAACTATAACTATTTTATATAATTAAGCTTTAAAGATTTTAGCTAAAATATTAGCTTTTGCTTATATAATTTAATTTTTATTACTTTGTTTTAAAATATATTATTGTTTATATTATAAAAAGTATTATTTTTAATAATATTTTCAAACTTTAGTTTTAAAAATTAAAAATATATGCTTTAAATATATATATTATAAACATATATATTTTTTTAAAATATTATATTATTATTTAATTATAATATCAGCTAAATATAAAATATACTTAGTTATACTTAAATTAGTTTTTAATAATATATGCTATTATTAATTTTATAAAAAAATTTTAATTTAAGCTATATATAATTATTTTATACTTTTATAAATATAATATTAATTAATATATAATATTTTATATATAGCATTGTTAATATTTAAGTTTAAAAAGTTAAATATTATTACTTAAATTAATAAATATAATATAAGCAATATAAAAAAGTTATAATTTTATATTTTTAATATTTAATATTTATATATAATAGTTAAAATAATATATTTTTTATTAATTTTTTTTTATAGCATAAATTTTTATTAATTTTTTATTTATATTTTGCTTAACTTATTAACTATATTATTTTTAATTGTATTTAAATAATAAAGTTATATTAAACTTAACTTACTTATATAAATACTATTTAAAATTTATTTATTTTATTTTATATTTATATATAAACAGTTTATTAATTTTAAAAACTAAAAAGCTTTTATAGCAGCTAATTTAAACTTTTTAGCTTTTTTATTTATTTAAGCTAATATAAGCAATTATATAACTAATATTATTATTATATTTAATACTATTTTTTTTAATAATTTTTATTAAAATAAAAAAACTAATATTATATTTTTTTAAAGCTAATTTAATTTTATTTTTATTAATATTAATAATAATGTATTAAATTAACTTAAACTTTTATAACATAAATTATAATTATATTAATTTAATTAGCTAGCACTTATAAATAAGTATATTTTTTATTATATAAGCATAAGCTTAACTTTTTATATAATTTTAATTATATTTTTAGTTATAATATTTATAATTATTTTTTAATATTTTTCAATATTTTTTATTATAAAATTAAAAAAGTTTATAAAAAGTTAATAAATAATATTTATTATATTAATATAAATAGCTTAAAATTTTTGTTAAATAAAAATTAAGTAATTATAAATTTAATATTAAAAAGAATATATGTAAGTTTATTTTTATTTTTTTATAAACTAGTTACTATTTAAATAATATAAATAGTTTTAAAATAATAATAACTTATAGCTAATATTTATAAATAAAAATTATATTTATATTATAAATAATATTATAGCTTAGCTAAAAAATAATTTTGTTTTAGTAAGCAAATATATAAAAAAAAATAGTTAAGCACGTTTTTATATATTTTTTTTTAATTTTAACTTTTAAATTATAAGCTAAAATAATAATAATAATATTAGCGCTAAGCTAATAATATTATAATTAAAATTAATATTTTTAAATATAATTTTTTAAAATAAAATAAAATTTTATAGGTTTAATTTAAAACTAAAAAAATTATTAATATAACTAACTAGTTAACTAATAAATAAATTTATAATTTATAAATAAATTTAATATTTAAAGTTTTTAAAACTAATAATTAATTATTTGCTTTAGTTAAATATTTTAAATAATAAATATATATAATGCTAACTAAGTTTTCAAATATTAATAATATATTATATATATAATATATATATATATATATATATATATATTTAAGCTATATTTGCTAATAAAACTTTAAAAATAATATTTTAAAAGCTTAAAATTATAAAGTTAAATAAAAACTTTTAGCTTAATTTAAAAAGCATAATTTAAAAAGTAAATAATTAGCTTTTAATATTAAAAACAAAAAATTGCTTAATAAGCAAAAACTAAAGTTTTATTAATATTAAAGCAAACTAATAACTTAAAAAAACTTGCTATATAAAAGCAAACTAATAAAAAAAATATTTAACGTATCCTATGGGTTAATTGCACACCCGGGTCAATTGCACACTTTTTTTCTCATATAAAAAACGTCTGTGCGCAACAATATAACTTGGCCAATACTATTGCTATAATAATATAAATAGTACCAATCGATTTCTAACTAAATAACAAGTTTAAATATAATTCTTTTATATTTATAATATTTTTATTTAGTAGGTTATTAAGGTAGTAAATAAACAAAGAATATTAAAAAGATTTTAGCAAAAAGGTCTATGCGTAAATTTATAACTTTATTAATTTTAATCTTATAATAATAAAAATATAACTATTAGATTTTTATTAAAGTAAAGAATCTAGTAATAATTTTTTTTTTTAATTACTTTAATATTAAACAAGTTATATAGTATTATAGTATTTGTACTATAATATAATCTTTGCTAAAAATTATATAATCCTTACTTAGCGTATTGCTTAATAACTTGCTAAATAAAAATACTATAAATATAAAAAAAATTATATTTAAACTTGTTATTTAGTTAGAAATTGATTGGTACTATTTATATTATTATAGCATTAGTATTAGCCAAGTTATAATGTTGCGCACGGACGTTTTTTATATAGGAAAAAAAGTGTGCAATTGACCTGGGTATGCAATTAACCTATGGGATACGTTAGCTAAAATATAAAGTTTAGTTTATAAAAATATAATTTTTTGCTTTGCTTTAGCTTTTTTTTATTTAATTTTAATTGCTATTATTTTATATTTTTATTATATAGTTTTAATTTTTTTATTTGGTTTTTTTTTCTTAGGTTTTTTTTTATTTTTTTTAAAAAAAAAAATTTTCTAAGCAAATTAAAAACTTAATAAAAATTATATTTATAATAATATTATTTAATAGCTATTTAAATATTTTTTTATGTAAAATATATAATTATATAGTTTTAAATTAATATTTATAATATTAATAAATTTTATTTTAAAATAATTATAATTATAATAAATAAAAAATTTAAGTAAAGATTTTATAAAAAATATAATAAATTAATATTTATAATAAAGCTAAGTATAATAATAAATATATATAAGCTTATAATAAAGCTTAAAGAAAGTTATATATATATATATATATATATATATTTTTTTTATTAAGTTTTATAAAGCATGTGCTAATATTAATAATAAAAATATTGAATTTTTTTATATTATTGTTTATTAATTATATTAAAATTTTTAGTTATTTTTTAGTTTAAGTTTAAGTTTAACTATAAGCAAAAATTTAAATTTAAGTTTAAAAAGTTATTTTTGCTAACTTAACTTTATACTTTGCTACTATAATAAAAATTAATAAATATTTTTTTAATAATTTTATATAAAAGCTAAACTGTTTTAATAGTAGTTAAGCAAGTTATTTAATTTAATAAATATTATTATTTTAAAGATATAATATTAGTTTAATTTTTTTATATAATTATATTTATTAATATTATAATAATAATAAGCTTAATTATTATTTATTAATGCTTAACTATATATTATTAAGCTTTTAATATATATATAAGCTTTATTAATTTATATTTTAAATAAATATATTTATACTTATTGTTTTATTTGTTAATAAACTTGCTTTAGTTTAAAATTTTTATTTTAACTTTTTTAATTATTATTATAAATATTTTAATAAATATAATAATATATTATTTAATTTTAATTAATATGTTTACTTTTATTAAATTAAATATATAGTTAGTTATACTATATTATATAAGCTTGTTAAACTTTTATTTATTATTTAAATATATAATAATTTTAATTTGCTTTAATATGCTAATATTATATATTAAAACTATAAAAAATAAAATATAATAGTTTAAGCTAAACTTAAAATAATTAGTAAGCATAATTTTAGCTAGCTTTATATATTATTAAGCTTTATATTTTTAATTAACTTAAAAAAGCAAAAAACAAGTTTATTTTTATTACTTTAATAATTAATATTAGCTATAAAAAAGTTTATAGTTTAATTTAGTTTAATTATTATAATATTTAGTTAATATATTAATTTTAACTTAAATAAATAGTTTATTTTGATTTTTTTTATTTATATTTATAATATTTAAAAAGTTATTTTTAATATTATAATTTTTTAAAAGCTTTTATTTTTAAATATTAGCTTAAATATAATTATTTATTTTATTTATTATGGCTTAATTAATTAAAATATAATATTATTAAAACTTTTATATTTAATAAATATATTTTGTATATTTATATTAAATATTTTATTATTAACTTTTTTTTATATATAAGCTTTTTTGCTTTTAAATTATAAAGTATTAAATAAAATATTAAATATTATTTTTTAATATTACCTTAAATTAAATTATTTGCTTTATCAAGCTATACTATAAAATATATATTTATAATATTTAAAAAGTTATTTTTAATATTATAATTTTAAAAAGCTTTTACTTTTAAATATTGGCTTAGTTTAAATTATTTGCTTTATTTGCTATAGCTTAATTAATTTTGTTATATGTAAAAGTTTTTGCTTTTTTAAATATATATTAATATTTTAAGCTGCTTTTTATAATTATTTTAGCTATTTATTATAGCATATATATTATATTTTAAATTATTAACAGCTTTAGCTTTGCTTGTTAAGCTAGCTTTTTACATTTTTGCTGTATTTTATAATAACTTTATAACAATTATATTTTTTTTAATATAGTGCTTAGCTTTATTTTATTAAATAATTTGTAGCTATTTTTTAAAAAGCTAACTTAGCTAGCTATTTTGCTTTTTTAGCTTTATTAAGTAGTTTTTATAGCTTGCTTAAAATAAGCTTAAGTAATTAGCTTTTTTTTTAAAAAAAAGTTAGTATAAACTAGCGCTATATTTATTTATTTTATTTAAAAGCTTAAAAGCTAATATAAAAATATAAATATAAAGTTTTTAACTTAATAACCTAAATATACCAGTATTAAAAATATAAAAATAGCATAACTTATAGCTAATAAAAATATTTTAATAAATAATAATTTAATATAAATATACTAATTTATAAAAAGTAAAAAAAAGTAAAAATAGCAAAGCTAATATAATAAGTAAGTATAACTATATAATAAAACTGCTTGCTAAGCTAATATTAAATAATTTATTAATATAAAATAAAATAAAAGTAATATTTAATATAAAAATATATTAAGCTAAAAACGTTTTTAAAATATTTATAGCTTTATAAACTTAAGCTTATTTATTAAGTAAGTTTACTTAGCTTTTTTTATAAAAATAAGTTAGCTAAGTTTAATAAATATATAACTTTTATTGCTTTTATTATTATTAAGTAGTAAAATAGTAAATTAAAGCATAATATTTAAGCTTTAATTAAAAACTTGAAACAGCTTTTAGCTAATAATAAAAGCTATTAAATTTTAAGTATTTATTATTAAATATAAAAATTTAAAACTAATAAAAATTATAGGATTGCTTTTAGCTAATTAACTTTTTATAAACTTTTTTAAATTAAAAAGCGCTTTTTTATAGTATGCTTTTTTTATAGTATAAAACTTATATAAAAAGAAGCACAAATTATATTATACTAAAAAGCTTTTTAAAAAAAAACTTAGTTTTACTTATATTATTTTTACTATATTTATATAACCTTTAAACTAATTAATTTTATACTTATAATATTATTCTTTTACTTTATAATACTTTTTAAAGCAAAAATATAATTATATAATTAGTTAGAATTTATTGCTTACTTATACATATATAAACTATTAGCTTTTTATAAATTTTATTTTTATCAACTTTTATTACTTTTTATTATACCTTATATTATTATTTTATTACTAGCTAATGCATATATTATATTTTTATAATAATATTAAAATTATTTTAATTAATATTATTTATTATTTATAATAAAATATTTTTATTATAAAATTTTTTTTATTAGCTATAAGTTATGTTATTTTTAATATTAGCATATTTAATTTTTATAAGCATGCAATAATAAGTTTAACTATGGTTTTAGCTTAAATTTATGCTAATAATAAAGCTTATATTTAGTTTTTATTTGTTTACTTTTTTTATAATATTGTATTAAAAATTGTTTATACTATATTATTAAGTTTATTTTATACTTTTTAAGCTTATTAGTTTAAGTACTATATTTAATACTTTTTAATATATACTAAATAGCTTAAACTTATTTAATATTAGCTATACTAAACTTTTTAAAGTTTTTTATATAATATATATGCTTAACTTATTTTAAACATAATAATAAAAAAAGCTAAGTTTAAAACAAGTTAACTTAAATAATTAAAAAAATATAAAATAATAAACTATAAAATAATATAAAAAAGTTAATATAAATATTAATAGTTTAAAAAAAGCAAAAGTATAAAATGCTTTTATTATTTTATTTAATTTATATAACTAACTATTTATATTAACTACTTAAATAATATTTTTAATTAAATATTAATTATTATTTATATTTAAAAAAAAAAAAAGCTTATAGCTTATTTTATTAAGCAAATATACTATTATTATACTTAGCAATATTTTAATATTAAATACTACTAATAATAATAATTACTTTTATATTTTACTTTATTTACTTAAAACTTTTAAGTAGTTTTTAGTATTTTTTGCATATAATAAAAATGCTAGCTATTAAATATTAATAATTTATAACTTAAAAATACAAACTATATATTAATAAAACTTTATTTTTAAATTACCTTTTACTGCTTAATAATATTAGCATATATAATATAAAAAATTTTTTTTATAGCTTATTATAGTTTTTTTTATTTTAATAATACTAAATTAAAGCTTAAAGTTTAAAATAATAAAAAAGTTAAATATGCAAATATTATGCTATAAAAGCTATAAAATTATTTTTTTTAAAAAATAGTTTATTAAATATTAGTTTATTTTAATTATATTATAATATATTAAATAATTGCTATAAAAGCAAAATAGTTTATTATTAAGCAAAATAAATTAATATTTAATTTAAAATTATTTAAAGTGCTATAATCTTTTTAAATAAAAATAGTAATAGTTTAAACAAGTTAATATTATAGCTATTGATATTAACAAAAATAATATTATTTAAGTTTATTATAACTATATTATTTATATTTAATAAAGCTTAAATACTTGCATACCTTTTTATATTTTTAAGTTTAATAAAAGCTATATTATTAAAATTTATTATAACTATATTAACATATCCTACGGCCATATTTGCCACTTTTTTTTCCATACAAAAAACGTCCGTGCGCAACATTATAATTTAGCTAACACTAATACTATAATAATATAAATAATACTAATCGATTTATAACTAAATAACGAGATTAATATAATTTCTTTATATTTATAGTATTTTTACTTGGTAAGTTATTAAGGTAGTAAATAAACAAGGATTATTAAAAAGATTTTAGCAAAAAGGTTTGTACGTAAATTTATAATTCTATTAATTTTAATTGTACAATAATAAAAATATAACTATTAAATTTTTAATAAAATAAAAAATCTAATAGTATTTTTTTATTTTATGTATTTTAATATTAAACCAGTTATATAGTATTATAGTATTTATACTATAATATAATCCTTGCTAAAAATTATATAATCCTTGCTTAGCGTATTGCTTAATAACTTGCGAAATAAAAATATTATAAATATAAGAAAATTATATTTAAACTCTTTATTTACTTAGAAATCGATTAGTACTATTTATATAATTATAGCATTAGTATTGGCCAAGTTATAAAGTTGCGCACAGACGTTTTTTATATAGAAAAAAAAGTGGCAAATATAGCTGTAGGATACGTTATTTGCTTCTAACAAAGCTTTTTAAAACTTAATATAATTAATTTTTTATTTTATTTTTGTTTTTAAATTAATAACTAATACTACTAATACTATACCTTTTTTTACTACTAATTTTTTATATATATAAAAAGTTTTAAATAGGTTAAAAATTAAGCAACTAAGTTTTTATATAAGTATATTATAGCTTTAAGTTTTTAATTTAACTACTATTATTATTATATTTATAAATTATAACATATTATTAAAAAAAGCTATTAATAACTTATAGCAACTAAAAAAGCAAGCTAATATTAAAAATAAAATAAATATAAGCTAGCTATTATAAAAGTGCTAATATAACTATAAAGTAACAGCTATACATTTTATATTTAATTATAAGTTTAAAAATATAATAAATATACCTAAGTTTTTTAAGTTTTAGTTAATTTATTTTTTTTAAAAAAAAAAAAAAAAAACTTTAACTTATAAGCAAGCGCAAATTTTATGCTTTATACTTACTAGCATTTTTAGCAATAATATAATAAAAATATAAATTTATTTAAAATTAAAATATATGCTAGCATATTATAAATTTATTATAATATTAAAAAAATATTATATATATTTTATGTTATTTTATATATAAATAAGCTATAATTATTTTTAACTAATTAGCGTTTTTTTATTTTTATTTTAAAGCATAATAATATTATTATTATATAACTAGTTATAAAAAAGTATATTAAAAAAAAAAAAAACTTAGTTAATGTTATTTTTAAATTTTTCAAAATTTATTTTACTTATTTTATTAATAATATAAAACTAAAAACTAATTAGTTATATATATAAAATTTATATAGTTTAGCTTAATAAAAACAATTTAAGCTAAAGCAAGCATTTTTACTAATATAGTTAAAGTAAAACTTTATTTAAAAAGTTAACTTTAAAATTGCTAGCTATTAAATGCTAAGCAATTATAAAAGTATTAATAAAATATTAAGTTAATATTATAAAGTATTAATATAGTTTAGCTTAATAAAAGCTATATAAGCTAAAGTAAGCATTTTTACTAATATAGTTAAAGTAAAACTTTATTTAAAAAGTAAACTTTAAAATTGCTAGCTACTAAATGCTAAGCAATTATAAAGATATTAATAAAACATAAAAATAGTATTATAAAATATATTTATTGCATTCTTGTTGCTAAAAAAAAAAAGATATAAAAAAGCTTTTAATAAGTAAACTGCTATAATATAAAAGGATATTATTATACTACTACTATATCTTGCTACTATATGCTTTTATATATACTACATAAAAAAAACACATAGATTTTTGTTTACAGCAGTTATAATAAATTATTATAGCTTAGCTAACTTTATCTTTAGTATTAATTATATATAAAAGTTTTAAAGTTAATAAATAAGTTATTAAAGCTTATAGCTAAAAACTTAATAATACTTATAAGGCTATAAAAAAGTACAAAACTTAAAAGGTGTCGTAAATATTAATGCTTAAAACCTTAACTGCTTGTTAGTTATAAGCTTTGCGCTAGACTTTTTATATAGTAAGGGCATTAGCATTTTTAAGAGGCAGCACTATTATATAATATATTATAGGCTACTTATATAAGGTAGTATTTTATACTATAAAGTTATATTTATAAAAATTTTCTTACTTTTTTACTTTTTTATACTTATTATTATATTATAAATAATCTTATATTATTATTGTGCTATAATTAATAGCTTTAAATAAAGATATAAATTATAAATTTCTTATTAAAACAAAGGTTATCTTGCCCTAACTAAGGCCTCGAGTTATAATTTATAAAGCTTTTTTTTTAATAAAAAGCTTGCTAAGCTTATTATATTATATATAAAAATGTTATAACGTATCCCACGGCTATATTTGCTACCTGGCTATATTTGCTACTTTTTTTTACCTTTGTACACATAACTTTTGATCTATTATATTTTTACTACTTATTATAGTAAGCTTTTAAAAAAAGTCTAATATTATTTTTATGATTTAAGCAATTTATATAAACTTAAAACTAAATATTTAATATATAGCTAAAATATATAATATACTATATATAATCTTTTTTAATTAAAAATATAATTATATAATAATATTTAATAAGTTTATTAATAATTAAAAACTTATTAAATTTAAAAAGTAAGCTATTATATAATATATACTTAATTTTATTATATAATTATTTTTATTTAAATATAATAGTATAGCTAACTAATTATTAAAGTTAGTTATATAATAAAAAATATATTAATAAAAACTAAATTTTTATTTTTATATAATAATAATTAGCTTTTATAATATATTTTAATTACTAAATTAATTATTAATGCGTTTTATATTAAAATTTATTTAAATATTATAAATAATTTGCTTTTATATAAAATATAATAATAAAATATAAAATTTAAAAATATATATATTTACAACTTTAATAAAACTAAATTTATTATAAGCAAAATTTTATTTAAAATAGTTATAATTATATTTAATTATATAAAAAATTTAAAAGTAATATAATAAAGCAATTGCAAATAAGCTATAGTTATTTAAACTATTTTATTATATAGTTATATTGTTTTACTATATATTATTATTGCAAAAAAAACTATTTGTTATTTTAGTATAAAAGCACTTTATTGCTTAATAGTTAAGTTATTATAACTATAAAAAATAGCTAAATAATAAAAAAATAAAATATTAATTAAGTTTAATATTTTAATTAATATATAAGTAGTTATATAAAAAGTATATATTAACTTTTAATTTTTAATAGCTATAAAAGCTACTATTTATATAATTTTAAAAAGTATTACAAAAATAATAATATTTTTATGCTTTATATACTAGTACATTTATTATATAAGCTTTAGGTTTTTAATATTAGCTGTTTTAGCTTTTTAAAATAGTTATATAAAATAAAATAAAAATTTTAAAACAAGCATATATTATATATAGCTATAAACTATATTCAGGTTTTATTTTTTTAAAGTTTATTTTATAAAACTTTTTATTATTATTTATATATAATTAGTATATACGCTATTTAAAAATATTTAAGATAATATTTTAATATAAAGCTTAATTAAGTAAAAGCTATTATTTAGTAATATAAAACTTTGCTATATACTTTTAAAAACTTATTAAAAAGCTTATTAGTATTTAGTATTATTTATAAAAAAGCTTATAATTAGCATAATAATATTGTTAGTTTTTATATTTTATAACCTAATAAAAATATTTCATAAATTTATTAAAAAAGCAAAACAAATTTTATTAATAAGCTTTTTATTTTTTTGATTTATAAATAATAATAATTATATATTTTTTAAACTAACATATCCTATAGCTATATTTGCTACCTGGCTATATTTACTACCTTTTTTTACCTTTATATAAATAATTTTTTATAACTTAACTATATAATAAAAAATTAATTAAAACTATTTTAAATTTAATTTATTAAATATTTTTTGCTTATTTTAATATGTTTGCATATTATAGCTAGGTTTATTATATATTTTATAGCATTATATAAAAGTTTTTTTGCCTTTTTATATAATTACTACTTATATGCTTTTTTGCTATTTTTTATATAGTAGCTACTTTAGCAGCTTATAACTTTTTATTTTATAATTTTATTTTTTTAAATAATAATATTAACTAAGTTAATTATTTGCTATATAAAAACTTATAACTTTTTTTTTAATAAAGCTAAATAATATATAATAGCTATTATACTATATATAATTTGCTATATACTTTTAATAATATATATTAGCAAGCTATTTTAATATTATATAATAAAATATTTAATATATATAAATAAAAATATTATATTTTATATATTATTTAAAATAATAAATTGCTAAAATAAAAAAACATGCTATTAAATCAGCTATTAATTATAAAAGTAGTTAAATAAAAATTTAGCTAAGCAATAATATATTTTAAATTATATAGCACTAATTTTGCATTTTTAAAATATTTTTATATATTAGCTTTTATTATTAATATATTAAATATATTAAAAAAAGCCAAAAAAATTTTTATTTTTTAATATATATAATACATGCTTATATTAAAAATTTTTTTTTTTTCATATAACTATTTTAAAAAAGTAAAATAATTAATATTAAAAAGCTAAGGCTTATATAATAAATATGGTAGTATATAAAGCATAATAATATTATTAGTTTTGCAATACTTTTTAAAATTATATAAATAATCGCTTTTATAACTATTAATAATTAAAAGTTAATATATACTTTTTATATAACTATTTATATATTAATTAAAATATTAAACTTAATTAATACTTTATTTATTTATTATTTACTTATTTTTTATAGTTATAATAACTTAACTATTAAGTAATAAAATATTTTTATATTAAAACAATAAATAGTTTTTTTTTGCAATAATAATATATAATAAAATAATATAGCTATATAATAAAATAGCTTAAATAACTATAGCCTATTTATAATTGCCTTATTATATTACTTTTAAGTTTTTTATATAATTAAATATAGTTATAACTATTTTAAATAAAATTTTGCTTATAAAAAATTTAGTTTTATTAAAATTACATATATTTTTTTAAAACTTTATATTTTCCTATTATGTTTTTTATAAAAATAAACTATTTAAAGTATTTAAATAAATTTTTATATAAAATATACTTATAAAGAGGACATATTTTTTTTAAGGAAAAACTGTTAAAAAGGTATGTACTGCTTGCGCAGGCTTGCTAAAAGCAAGCTAAGAATTAGCTAAAGGCTTAATAAAGCCTTACGGCTACATATAATTAGCACACAAAATAATAGTAATCTTTTTTAACTACTTTTTAAAATTTAGCATATTATTTTATAACGTACTAAGCTTTAAACCTTATACTTTTTTATTTTTATATTTAATAGTTGCAATATAATATTAAAATAAAAAGTAATACTTGCAAAATTTATAACTATTAAGCAAATAGTTATTGCTAAACTAAAACTTTGCTTAAATAAATTAAATATAAATAATAACCTAAATATTAAATAGCTTATAAGCTTAAAGCTTATAATATTTAATAAAAAAAACTTTAAATTATTAAAGCTAAATAATTTAAATAGCTAGTATAAAAGTTTGTAAAAATAAAAAAGTTAAAGTTTATATTAGCTAAAATATAGTTGCTTAGCTAACTAAACTTTAAGCTAATTATAATTATATTTATAGCACTATAAAAATAAATTTATTAGGTATAATTAATTATTAGCATATATAGCAGCTATAATAGCTTAAACTAGCTAATTATTATAACTGCTAACAAAAAAGCAAAAGCTAAAAGCAAAAAATATTATTATTTACATATAACTATAAGCAGCTTAAACAAAATATTATTGCTATAAAAATTAAAAATTAAATATTTATAATTAAAAAAAGTAATAAGCAAAAGCTTAGCTAACTAAACTTTATTTAAATAATTTAAGTATTAACTTAAATAAAATAAAATTTATAAACTAACTAGCATATATATTATAAAATATTAAATTATAAAAACTTAAAAAATAAAGCAATACTTAAAAACTTTTAAAAGTTTATTTAATAAAACAATATAAATTTTAAGCTGTTTAGAAAAACTTTTAAAAAGTAGTTATATAAACTATTTTAAAGCAAAAATAAAACTTTAAAAAAAAAATTTTTATAATAGCAAGTTTTAGTATATAAGCTAAAAAGCTATTGCTAGTTTAAAAATAATTTATAATTAGCTTTTAATTATTAATATAAACTTTAGCTAAGCTTTAAGCAAGTTTTAATTAAATAAAAAGTAATTTTTAAAAATATAGTTTTAATATTAAACAAAGCTAAGCAGCAATAAAATATTTAGCAAAATGTTAATAAAAAAGCTAAAAATAATAAATAATATATGCTTTTTAATAGCTTATTAAAAAATAAGCAAAGTACAAATAACTTAAAAATAAAAGTATAAAGCTTAGCTTAAAGCTGCACTATAAATATAAAAAACTAGTATATAAATAATTACTAAAGCAAGTTATTATAAGCAAGCAAAAAAACGCTTAAATATTATAATTATAGTAAGCTAAAGCATATAGCTATAAACTATTAGTTTATACTATAAAACAAATAGCTAACAGCTAAATAATAATTAGTAATGCTAAAAAGGCTAAAAAATAAAGTTTAAAATATAATTACTATTTAGTTTAGCTTACAATTAAAAAAAAAAAAGCAAAAGCTAAGCTAAAATAAAAAAATATTTTTAATTTACTTTAATAAAACTTTTTAAAGCGTTTAGTTTAAAAAAACTTTTTAAAAGTAGCTATAATTTTATTAAATAATAAATGCTAAAAAAAAAAAATTATTATAAATATAAATATAAAAATATAAGTTAATATAGTTTATAAAAACTTAGTTAAAAAATGCTTATAAAAAATAATAATTTTTATTTTAAAGCTTATAAAGCAAAGTAAAAAAGTACTATAATATTATAAAGTATATAAAGCTATTTTTAAAATAATTAATATAAAAAGCTAAATAAAAGTTTTTATTTAAATATTTTATATTATAAAAAAAAGCTTAATATTTTTAAGTTATTACTATTAAAGCTAAGCATAAGCTGCTTAAATATTATTTTAAATATAGCTTTTATAATATAATATTTTAATAATATTAAAAAAGTTAACTTTAAAAACTTTATAAGCAAAATAGTTAGTAGTAAATAAGCATATATTATAAATCTTACTAATTTAAAGTTAAAAAAAAAGCTTTTTTAAAAAAAATTAATAGTAATAAGCTTATAAATATTATTATTAACTTACTAGCATATTTAAAAAAATTTTGCTAATTATAATTTAAAAAAGCAACTAAAAAAATTTTTATACTAAAAAAAGTAAAGCATTTAATTAATTAAATTAAAAAAGCTAAAGTGCTATTTAAGCTAATTTATTTAATTTTAAAGGCTTAAAAAAGTACTTAACAAATATTTAAAAAAATTTTTGCAAACAAATAAAATTTGCTAATTATAAGCTAATATAAACGCGCTAATTTTATTTATAGCTAAAAAAAATAATATAATAAAGCTTTATATTAACTATTAAAAACTAAATAAATATTTTTTATTGCTTATATTTAAAATTATAAACTGCTTAAAGTTTGCTAAAGTATTTTTTAAATTAAATTTAAAAAATATATACTATAAAATATATATTAAAGCTAGCAATTAATAAAAAAATGCTGTTTAAATATAATATAAATACTTTAAATAATATATATTATTATGCTTTTTAAACTAATTAATATGCTAGCTATATTTTAAAGCTATATATATAAAGCATTAGCAAAGCTAACATATTATATTTTTAAATAATAAAAATAATATTGTAAGCATTTTTAATTAGTTTATAAGCGCTTAAAGCAGTATAACTTATTTATTAAATTATTATAGTATAAGTTTTTTAAAATAAAAATAAAAATTTTAAAGTTTATTATTATTACTAAAAATATTAAAATAAATTTGTAAAAAGTTGTTATAATTTAAAAATAAAAATTTTTAAAGTTAGTATATAATATTAAATATTTTTAAAATTTATAAACTTTTATAAAAAGTATATTATTAAATATTTTAAAATTACTATGCTAATTATAGTATTGCTAAAAAAATAAAACAAGCATAGCTATTTATTTAAATAAATTAAAAAAGCAAAATAAGCTTTTAAAAGCTTTAAAAAAGCATTTATGTTAGCAACTATTTTTTAATACTAAAATAATAAACTTTTAACTAAAATAAAAACAAATATATTAATAAAAGTTATTTTAAACATTTTATTTTAACTATATAAAAAGCAATAGTAGCTAGTAATATACTAGTTATATAAACTAATAAATATAAAAATATATTAAGCTACTAGCTAATAATAACTTTTAATAATAGTTAAAAGCTATAAGTATTAGCGCTAATACTTTAAAGGCATAAATAAGCTTTTTATAGTTTAAATAAACTATATAGCATTATAAAAAGTTATTAACTTATTAGCATATAATTTTTAAAAAAAGTTAGTATACTAATTATATAAACTAGCTTAGTTTAATTTTAATATTAAATATTGCTTAAGCATTTTAAATTAGCAAATAAACTATTATAAAAGCTTAATTATATAGTAAAAAAAATAAAATATAAAAATATAGTTTTTATACTTTAAAAAAAACTTTAGCTGTTTAGCAAACAGCTAAAAAAAGTTTAAACTATTATAGTATAATAATAAAAACTAAAAAATAAAAAGCAAAAAATATTAGTATAAAATATTTAAACTGCTTAAATAATATTATTAAAACTATATTTAAAAAAATAAATCGCAAAACTATGTGCTAATTTAACTTTAAACTTTTGCTATATAATTATAAAAAACTTTTAAAAAAAAAAGTAAAAAGTATTAATATATATGCTTAACTTATTAACTATATATAGCATAAATTATAATAATAATTTAGTTAGCAAAATAAATTGCTAAAAAGTTAAAAAATAAAATTTAAAAAAATAAAAAAGGCATTAAAAATATTATTTATAACTAATATATTTTATATTTTATAGCAAAAAAATTAGCTTAAAGTAAAATACTATTTAAATTAAATATATTAAAGTAATTTTATAAAATAGTTAAAAAACTATAAACTAAAAATTTAATACTTATTAAATTAATAAAAATTATATACTAATAGGCTAAAATATATAAACAATATTATATTAACAATTAAAAAGTACTATATTTTTAAAAAAAAACTAGTTATTTTAGCTTAAGCAGCGCTAGCTAAATAGCTAATATATTAGTATTATAATAATTTAAAAGCTAGCTATATAACAAATAATAAAATAGCTAAACTTTTATAAAAAAAGTTTTATTAAAAAAATTAAATTAAAATGTTTATAAATATATTGCTATGTATATAAAGTATAAAAAAATTAAAAAGCTAAAATATAAGCTATTTAAAAAACTATAAATACTTTTGCTACTAAATTAACTATAATAAATAATTAGCTTAAACTTTATTATAAAGTTTTTATTTTATGCTAAAGCTAATAGCTTAGTATATAATATAATTTTAATAATTGTTAACTGCTTTATAAAAATAGCTTTATTTATATTTATAATAAAAATGCTAAATATAACTAAATTTATAGCTATAATTTATAAAAAAAATAAAGTGTTAATATAAATTATTAAAAAGTATAGTAAGCAATAAAAATAAGCTTATTACTAGCAAGTTTTAAAAAAAAATTTATAATAAGCAAAAAGTTTATAAAAAACTATTAACTATATAGTATTTATAAACTAATAATTAAATAATAAAAAAATTAAATATTAAAAAAGTACTTATAAATATATACTATTAATAAGCTAGCAAAGTAAGCAAAAATATTGCTTAAAGCTAAGTTTATATATAATAATAGTTAATATATAATTATAAGTTATTTAATATTTAAAGCTTTATATAGTTATTATTTAAAAATTATTAAATATGTGCTAAAATAGCTTTAGTTTAAAGTTTAAAAAGTAAAAAAATAGCTATAAAAAATAAATATAATATAAAAAGCATTATATAAACATTAAAAAAAAGCAATAAAAATTATATAAAAGTATTATAATAAATACTATATATTTAAGCAATATAATATTAAAAATATTATAAGGCTATTAACTGCATACTTTTGTTTTAAGTATAAAAAAAAGCTAGCACTTACTTATATTAAAGCAAAAGTTTTAAAAAATATTAAATTATAAGCATATTATATTTAGTTGCTAAAAAAGTATGTAAAAGTATATAAAGTGTTTTTTATATTATTATTAAAGCTATAAAATAATTTTAAAAAAATTAGTAAGCAAGCAGAACTATTAAACTTAAAAAATAAATAAAATAAATAAGCTATTAAAAATATTAGTTATATAGTATAAAAATAATTATAAAAAACAAAAATACTTAGTAAAATAAAAAAAGTAGCTAGTAAAATATAATACTTAAAAGCTATTAAAATATTTAACTAATTTAAAAAAGTTAATAAATAAATATAAAAAAAACTAAAAAGTTATACTTTAAGTAAAATAATTTAATAATATTACAATAAAAAAAAGCTATAGCTACTTAATAAAAAAATATTGTTTGCTTAATAAATAAATAAATATATTTAATAATAAATAAAAAAACTAATATAATAATAAGTTAGCAAATAAATAGCAATAGTTATATTAACTATAATAAAAAGAAAATAAAAACAAAATAATAATAGTTATAAAAGCTAGCTATAAACTTAAACAAAAATAGGTATACTTAAAAAAAGTAACTTAAAAAGCAAATAGTAAGCAACTATTTTTTAAAAAAAATAAAAAAAAAAACAAAAAAATAAAAAACAAAATAAATAAAAAACAAAATAAATAAAAAAACTAATAAAGTAGCAACTAGTTAATAAACTATTATAACCTAGTTTAATAATAAATATAATAAAAAGTGCTAGCAACGTTTTAAAATATAATATTATAAAAAATAATAATATAAAACTTTTTTAAATGCTTGCTATTAATAAACTAAGTAATATAGTTTAACTAAAAAAACTGCTTAAAGTTTTAGTTTTTATATTAGCTAATATAGTTTAGCTTTAAGCTAGCATTATAAAATTATATATAAATAAAAAATAGCTTGCTATAAGCTTGTAGTATATAATTTAACAAAAAAATAGCAAAAAATTATGCTTATATAATAGCTACACATAATTAATTTATTATTAAACGTTTTTTAAATTAATAAAATTATTAGCTTAAATATTTTATATATATATATATTAGTTAGTAAATATATAATAAATATTAAACAATAATATATATGATAAAAAAAATTAATACTAAAAGTTAATGAGTAATAAGTAAACTAAGCTTTATATTAAATAATAGCTAAATATAAATTTTAAGTAGTTTAAGTTAAGCTATTTTTTTTTAATAATATAGTAATAAAAAGCTAACTTAGCTTTTATAAAGTTGTTAAGCAAGCAACTAAATATAATAACGTTGCTATAATATATTAGCAAGCTATTTTTATTAACTTTTTTTTAAAATGCTTAGCAGTTTATTAAAGTTTAGCTTAAATTTTATTAAATAATTAAACAGCGCTTAAAAGCAATATTAAAACTTAAAATAATTAGTATAAAAATGCTTGCTAAACGTTTAAAAAACTTATAACATAATAAGCATAATAATTTTGCGTGCATATAATATATTTAGCGCTTAATTATTAAAAAGTAATAATATATATAATTTTTAAATTAATATATACTTTTAAAATAAATTTTATATATAAAAGCATACTACTTATATTAATATTTTTGTTAAAATTAGCGTTTAACTTGTTAAGCGCATATATAATATAGTTATAATAGCTTTATTAAGTAATTTAATTAAATAAGTACTTTTAAATAAATTTATTATAAAAAAGCATAGTAACAATAATAAATTAGCAAACAAACATAAAAAAATTTAATAATACTAATAAAAAAAAAGTTTAATATAAAGCAAATGCTTTATAAAAGGTTAGCAATTAAATATAAAAATATAAATATAAAAGTATAAAAAATTAGCTTTATAAATATATTATAACAATAAGTAAAGTAGTAATTATTATAAAAATTATAAAAACGCAAACAAAAAGGGCTAATTAAAAAATCTTATAATTAAACCCTACCTAAGTAAACATATACTTAGTTGCTACTAAAAACTAGTAGCAAAAAAAAGGAGGCAGTATAAAAAAGACATACTTTTTTTAAGGACTAACTGTTAAAAAGGTATATATTGCTTGCGCAAGCTTGCTAAAAGCAAGCTAAAAATTAGCTAAAGGCCTAATAAAGCCTTATGGCTACATATAATTAGCACACTAAATAAAAGTAATCTTTTATAGCTACTTTTTAAAATCTAGCATATTACCTTGCAACATACTAAGCCCTAAACCTTATAGTACTAATAATTAATTTAGCAATTAAAATATATTATAACAGCTAATTATTATTATATAAAAGTAAAAGTTTAGTTTTTGCTAATATATTTTTTATTATATAACTTTAATAATTAGTTAGCTATATTTTTAATACTACTATACTTAAATAAAAATAATTGCATAGCAAAATTAAATATATATTATATTATAGCTTGCTTTTTAAATTTAATAAATTTTTAATTATTAGTAAACTTATTAAATATTATTATATAACTATATTTTTAATTAAAAAAGGTACTATATAATATATTATAAATTTTAGCTAAGCATTAAATATTTAGTTTTAAGTTTATATAAATTACGTAAAGCGCAAAAATAATATTAAACTTTTTTTAAAAGCTTACTATAATAGGTAGTAAAAATATAATAAATCAAAAGTTATGCATACAAAGGTAAAAAAAAGTAGCAAATATAGCTAGGTAGCAAATATAGCTATAAAATATCTTATTTTATAAAAAAATAATTATTATTATATTTAGTATTACTTTTAGCAAACATATTTATTTAATAAAGCTTAAAAATATTTTAAAAATTTTTAAAACTTTTATTATTATTTATTTTTAGTTTCTTTATTAAGCTTTAATTATTTTTATTTAAAATTTTTTTTAATTTAATAAAACATTTTTTAAGCTACTTTTAATTATTTTTTTTAATATTATTAATATATTTATTTTATATTTATTTTAAAGGTTATAATTTTAAAAGTTATTTATAGCATTTTTTTATTTTTAAGCTAAGCATTTTATATAATATTAAAAGCTTTATAATAATTATAAGCTATTTTAATAGTTTATTAAAGGCTTTATTAAGCTTGCTTTTATTTTTTAAAATATTTATGTTTATTTTTATAATAAATGTTTTTATTTTTAGCTAATTTTAGTTTTTAATATTTTACAAATAGCTTTTTATATACTTATTACTTTTAATAAACATTTTAAAAACTTAATAATTTAAAATTTTTTATTTTAAATTATTTTAATAAATAATAATAGTTTGTTTAATTATATATATAAAGTTTACAATAAAGTTTTTATTATTATTAAATATATATTTTATTAAGTTTTAAGCTAAATAATATAAGTTAAAGTTTTTTTTTATTATATGCTTTTTTAATAATAGCTTAACGTATCCCACGGCTATATTTAACACCTAGCTATATTTAACACCTTTTTTCCTATATAAAAAACGTCCGTGCGCAACATTATAACTTAGCTAATACTAATGCTATAATAATATAAATAGTACTAATCGATTTATATCTAAATAACAAGTTCAAATATAAGTTTTTTTAAATTTATAGCAATTTTATTTAGCAAGTTATTATGTAATATGCTAAGCAGGGATTATATAATTTTTAGCAGGGATTATATTATAGTATAAATATTATAATAGTATATAACTTATTAAATATTAAAATAATTAAATTAAAAAAAATACTACTAAATTCTTTATTTTAATAAAAAGGTAATAGTTATATTTATATTATTATACAATTAAAATTAATAGAGTTATAAATTTACGCACGGACTCTTTTGCCAAAATTTTTTTTTAATAATCCTTGCTTATTTAATACCTCAATAACTTGCTAAATAAAAATGCTATAAATATAAAAAAAATCATATTTGAACTCTTTATTTAGTTACAAATTGATTAGTACTATTTATATTATTATAGCATTAGTATTGGCCAAGTTATAACGTTGCGCACGGACGTATTTTGTATAGAGAAAAAAGTGTTAAATATGGCCGGGTGTTAAATATGGCCGTGGAATACGTTAAATAAAAGCTTTAAACTAAGCTTCTTTATTTTATTATTATTAAGCTTAGTAAATAAACTGCTTAAACTATAAAAGTGTTTAGCTTATTATTTATTTATATGTTTGCTTAATTTATATTATTTTTTATATTTAATATTTTTAGCACTATTTTTTATTAATATATAAAGTAGTTTTATTATATTTTAAATATAATATTAATTGCTTTTAAATAATAAATTATTTTTAACTTATTAACTTTAAATTTAAATAAAGCTATTATATTATACATAATTTTTTAAATGCATATAATATTTTAGTATAATTCTTTTTATATTTTTTAAAAAGTAATATTAATTATAAATTAATTTTTAAAAAAATTATTATTAAGTAAGCTAGTAGCTATTTTATATGTTTTTGTTTTTAATTAGCAAGCTTATTTTAATGCTAAGCTTTTTAAAAATATTTATATAAGCTATTATTAAAGCTATTAATAATAGTGCTAATATATTATTTATTATATATTTTAATTATACTACTTTTTTATTATTTTAAAATTTATATAGCTATAATATATATATTACTTTAGCATACTTTTTTTTTTTTAAATACTTATTTTATAATATTTATTTTAAGTTTTATAGCTTTAATTATAATTAATATATTTAAGTTAAGCTATTTTTTTTAAAAGTGCTTAAAAGCTATATAGTACTTATAATA